>Ga0207647_10003452_pt1 | contig 11858 bp, 11 predicted proteins | sample KBSCornC2_FD_184295 | JGI IMG/M metagenome (GOLD analysis project Ga0207647, IMG submission 184295) | Corn rhizosphere microbial communities from Kellogg Biological Station, Michigan, USA - C2 (SPAdes) (version 2) | ecosystem: Host-associated > Plants > Roots > Rhizosphere ...
CCCCCCCAGCCGAAGCGGTAGTTCACACCGACCTTGACCGTATGCTCGTCCTCCCGGCCGCGGACGCCGACGATGTCGGCCGGCCCGGAGGTGAACGTGGTGCTGCCGAAATTGTAGTACTGGTACTCGGCCTTGGCCGACCAGCTCGGCGCGAACATGTATTCGAGGCCAGCGCCGACGGTGTAGCCGTCCTTGTTGTTACCGGTGGCGGTGAAGGTCTGCGGCACGCCGGCGATGTTGACGCCAAGGCCGCCATTGCGCCAGGCGTAACCACCCTTGGCGTAGAGCAGCGTCGGACCCCAGGTGTAGCCGATCCGGCCAGTCACCGACCCGAGCTGGTCGGTATTGGACGTCACCTGCGTTCCCAGCGGGAACGTGACACCGTTGTTGTTGGTCGGCAGCCAGGAATACTGGGCCTCGACACCCACGACCCAATTGGGCGCGAACTGGTAGTCGAAGCCGCCCTGCACGCCGCCCAGGAAGCGGGCGTCGCTCGACTGGAAGCTGCTGTCGCCGGCGAACGCGCCGCCGACATGGCCGCCGATGTAGAAGCCGGTCCAATTGTAAATCACCTGCGGCGGCGTATAGGCCGGTGCCTTGGTATAGGGGCGCGGCTGCATGTCGGCCGCTGCGGCCGGCGCGGCTAGCGCAAGCAGAGCGACTGCGCCCAGCAAAATCGTTTTCATATCCATCCCCGTTCTTTCAAAATCGACCCTCAGCAAACAACGTGGCGTGAATTTGGTTGCTTCGCGGCGATGCCGGAACGTTGATCTTTCGGTACTGTGACGGGGTGGCAACATCGCGATTTTGTTCCGTCACGTTGCCTTGCACCGACTGTTTCTGCCGCCCGCGCAAGGCTTGCCGTAACGATCTGTCGCAAGGCTAATTCGCCCCGTTCAAAGCTCGCCAAAATGTGATCCAGCGGCTCCGGCGGCTTCTGTCCTAGCACCAGCCGATGAAGGCGGGCTTTGCGCTACCGCGTCATCTTTTCCAGTTCCGGAAAGGGTGCGTAAACCGCGCCGGTACAGAACTCGCTGGCGCGATCGAGGACGCGGTCGGCCCGTCCGTTGACGAAGACGACGGCGCGCTCGCGCATGGCCTTGTAGCTGCCGTCGGTCTCGCGGGGCGTGAAGCGCAGGCAGCTCACGTAGAACTGTCGGCCGCCGACCTCGCGCAGCACCGGCTCGGCCATGCCGGCCTCGCGCACGCCGACCGGATTGTTCAGATAGGCGCGCATCAAGGCGAGCGTGTCACCGCGGAAATTGTCGGGAAAAGGCTGAGGACCTCCAGCCTGGGTCTCGGCCATCAGGGTCGGACGGTCACCGTCGCTGCCGAAACACCCCGCGAGCGCCAGCGGCAATGCCAGGATCAATAGCAGGCTCGCCGCACGTTTCGCCAATCGCCCCACAGGTCACGCTCTCCGCTCGCTCAGATCAGGGAGATGTTCTAGCCCCAAGGTTGCGCGAAGGGAATTCGCTTGCAGGCGCACCGGCCCGCCGCCGGTGCCTTGCGCTTTCGCGCAAGACGCCGGGACAACGGACCGGGCCTGAATTCCGCACGCGCCAGCAGGGCAATGCCAGGGATGCCGCCGCGCGGGATCAGTCGTTAGCTGCGCTTCTCGGTCGTCACCGGCTTGGTGACGTCCGGCTGCGCCTTCAGCGACTTCTTGGCCGACAGATGCTTGTGGTGATGGCGATGCGTACGCACGGTCTTGTGCTCGTCGGGCGTGACCGCGGCGTTCGCATTCATCGTCTTCGACTTGGCGTCGACCTTGGCATCCGCCTTGACGTCGGCGGCCTTGGTGTCGGCCTTGACGCCGGCGTCCGGTTTCGCGGCGGTGTTCGACGTCTTGGTCTGGCTCTGGTCCGCCTTGATCACCGGCGCGGTCGTGGTGGTCTTGCCGGCCTCGGCCGCGAAGGCCGGAGCTGCGATCACGGAAGCTGCGAGCAAGGCTGCGGAAATGGTCTTCAACATGGTTTGTCTCCTCTTGGAAGGATCTTGAGGCGGGCGCCCTCTCGCCAACCCCTTCGATCGTAGGTGGGAGCCTAGATCTCGCGCGCTGAACCCAGTCTGAAGCCGGTTGCAGGCTTCCGTTCATCTGGATGACAAGTTTGTCATCTGCGGCAGGGCGAAGGGACCGGGGCGGCCGGGAATGTTTTTGCCCGGCGGGTGTTCCGGTCTTCAGGCAATCGTGTAGGATCGCCACGCTTCATACGGGAGAACTTAGATGCGCAAACTCTCAATGCTTCTGCTGCCGGGACTCGTTTCGATGACGCTCGCTGCCGGGCCGGTGCTGACCAGCGCCTATGCCGCGGGCGGCGACGACCCCTCCTCGCCGCCGAAGTCGGACACGTCGACCAAGAAGGGCAAGAAGAAGAGCTCCTCCGTCAGCGATCCGAAATTCCTTGCTGCCTATCGCACCGCCTACACCACGATCTACGACGACCATAACTACACGGGCGCGATCGATCAGTTGAAGTCGCTCAAGCGCGACGACGTCGCCGACGTCGCCAATCTGATCGGCTATTCCTATCGCAAGCTCGGCGACTACCAGTCGTCAAAGGTCTATTACGAACTGGCGCTGAAGGACGATCCGAACCACGTCCGCACCTGGCAGTATTACGGCCTCTGGCAGCTCGAGCAGGGCAACCGCGAGCAGGCGCAATATCATCTGAACAAGATCGCCTCGCTCGCCGGCACCGACAGCTCCGAGTATCGCTCGCTGGCCGCGGCGCTCGACAAGCCGACCGGCGCGACGCTCGTTTACTAAGCCATCTGGTTTCCGTACGACGCGAACCGGCACAACCTCGGGGTTGTGCCGGTTCTGCTTTCTCGGCTAGCCTCCCGCACCAATCCTTCCCTCGCAAACCGGTGCGCAATGGACAGTTGGCTGCGATCCGCGATCGACTACATCGGCTCCTGGGTCGAATTCCAACAGACGACAGTCCAACAGCCGGGCGTCATCATCGCATTCGCCCATCGCGGCGAGGTCGTCGCCGAGCACGCCTTTGGCCTTGCCAATCTCGACACCGGCGAGAAGCTCACCCCGCGCCACCGCTTCCGCATCGCCTCGCACTCGAAGAGCTTTACCTCCGCCGGCATCATGAAGCTGCGCGAGCAGCGCAGGATCCGGCTCGACGACACCGTCGGCCAATATGTCGCCGGCCTGCATCCGCGCGTCGCCGAGACGACGATTGCGCAGGTGCTCTCGCACAGCGCGGGGCTGACGCGCGACGGCGCCGATTCCGGCCAGTTCATCGACAGCCGCCCCTATCTCAACGCCAGGGAACTGCTCGCGGAGCTGAAACTGCCGACCGCGATCGAGCCCGGCACGCGCTTCAAATATTCCAATCATGGCTTTGGCCTGATAGGTCTCGTGATCGAAGCGATCACGAAAGAGCCCTACCCGGTCTGGATCAGGCGCGAGATCATCGAACCCGCGGGCCTGCGCGAGACCGAGCCAAACGTACCGCTTCCCAAAGGGGCGCCGTTCGCGCGCGGCCATACCCGAACGCTGCCGTTCGGCGAGCGATGCGTGATCCCCGGCGACAATCCCGCCTATGCGATGGCGTCGGCCGCGGGCTTCGTCGCCACCGCCGGCGACACCGCCCGCTTCTTCGCACAGCTTGCCCCCAACGCAAGAAAGAGCGTGCTGTCGGTCGCGAGCCGCCGCGAGATGACGCGGCACCATTGGCGCATCCCGCAGAGTTTCGAGGGCTATTACGGCCTCGGCGTCAACGCCGGAAAGACCGACGGCTGGGACTGGTTCGGCCATGGCGGCGGTTTCCAGGGCTACATCTCGCGGACCTGCTCCATCCCCGCTTGCGAGCTCGCGATCAGCATCCTCAGCAACTCCATCGACGGCGCGGCGCCGCTCTGGATGGACGGGGCGATGCAGATCCTGCGCGTCTTCAAGACCCGCGGCGCGCCCGACCGGCGCCTGCGCGACTGGACCGGCCGCTGGTGGACGATGTGGGGCGCGGCCGATCTGGTGCCGATGGGCAACCGCGTGCTGATCGCCAATCCGCAGTTCAACAATCCGTTCATGGATGCCGCCGAGATCGAGGTCACCGGCCGTGATGCCGGCAAGCTCTTCTGGGCCGCCGGCTATTCCAGTCACGGCGAGCCGGTGCGTCGTGTCCGCGACAAGCGCGGCAAGGTCAGCGACATCTGGATCGCAGGTGCCAACGTCAAGCCTGCGAGCGTCGTGGCGCGCGAGATCGCGCGGAGATATCCCCCGCGCAAGCGCCGGCCTACTCCCTGATCAATCCCTCGACCTCGCCCCGAAACGCCTGCCGCGAGCCGTCGCGCGAATAGAACATGTGGCCGCCGGGATAGACGACGAACTTGATCCGCTGGGTCGCGAACGCCGGCAACTGGTCGAGCACCCGCTTCGTTCCGAAATAGGGCGTGGCGAGATCGAACAGGCCGTGTGCGACCACGACGTTCAGCTTCGCATCTGTCGCGAGGATCTGGCGCAGCTCGGACACTGACTGCGGCGGGTTGATGCCGCGGCCGAAATCCCACTGGCCCTCGACGGCGCCGTTGAGGACTTCGTAGGAGCCATCGGGCCGCCAGTTGAGCTTGCGGGTCAACACGTCGACCGCGGCGCTCGTCAGCGGCGCCTGGAGCGCGTCGCCCGAGGGATCCCCGAAGCGCGTGCTGCTGGAATCCGGATAGGGATCGAAGCCGCGCACGGAGGCATCGTAGCGTCCCGTCACCTTGCCGTTCTTGCGATCGAATTCGCGGCGGAATTCACCGACGTCGAAACGGCCGGCGAGCCTGCGGCTCACCGCCTGATCGATGCCGGTGAGCTCGGCGACCTTGTCGGCCAGGCGATTGGTAGCCTCCTTGTCGGCTTCGCCCTTGACGAGGTCGGCCAGGAATTCGCCGCGTGCGTAAGCCTCCACGTCGGCGAGATCGGCGCGCTTGACCGGTCCTTTGGCCTCGCGCGCCACCGCCACATAGCTCGGCAGCGTCGCGACATATTGCAGGAGGCTGGTGCCGGTGAACTCGCGGAAGTCGAGCAGCGGCGACACCAGGATCAATCCCCTGACGCCGACGCCGTGCTGGATCTGCAACTGGCGCACGACCTTCGGCCCGCGGATGCCGCCATAACTCTCGCCTGCAACGTATTTCGGCGAGACCAGCCGGTCATGCTTCTCGAGCCAGCGGCGGATCACCAGCGCGATCGCGTTGACGTCACCGTCGACGGAATAGAAGGACTTGCGCGCGTCCTCGCCGGTCGCAACGAACCGGCTGTAGCCGGTGCTGACGGGATCGATGAAGACGAGATCGGTGAAATCGAGCCAGGTCTCCGCGTTCGGCTTCACCTCGGGCGAGGCCGATGGCGAGAGGGCTTCGCCATCGAGCGGCAGCCGCCACGGGCCCGCAGCGCCGAACTGCAGCCATGCCGAGGACGCGCCGGGTCCGCCGTTGAACAGGAACGTCACGGGGCGCGTCGCGCGGTCGGCACCTTCGAGTTGGTAGGACGAGTAGGCGATGTCGGCCAGCGGCTCGCCCTTGCCATCGAACACGCGGATCGAGCCGGCGGTTGCGGCGAAGTTGAGCGTGCGGCCGGGCAGATCGAGGGTCTGCTTCGTGGTCGAATCCGACGGGAGACGGTGCGGCTCGGCGGCTGACGATGAAGTCTGCGGCGCGCTTTGCGCGCCACTGCCACGCCCACCCTTCTGTCCGGCTGGGGCCGCCGTCTCGGCGCGCGGCTGCGGCGGATCGTCTGCGCGGGCAAATCCCGCGAGCGCGACCGCGGAGACCGCCAGCACCAGCGCCGCACGGCGGACCTCCTGCAAACCCGTGACCATGATCGTTCTCCCTATCCGGCCGTGAGAGCCGGTGAGGCCGATAGGCTAGCGCGGAATTGCGACGGTTTGGGGGATCATGGGTCCGACGCCGCCCAACGAGGCCGATCGGGCTGGAAACACCCCGGATTCGTCCCGGACCCGCCGGCCGCCCGTTTGCCTTGAAGGGCGGTCATCCTCGACAATGCGGGTCCGGGTGTATAGACGAGCCCGGCGGAACTTTCTCGAGCCAGCGGCCCTGCCCGGAAGCCATGACCAAGCCAGCGCGCTACGACCGGATCGCCTTCGTCGCCAGCCCGAGCAGCGAGGCGCAGACCGCCTTCGGGCAGCTCACCAGGGACTATGGCAATTGCGACCCGAACGAGGCCGACGTCGTGGTCGCGCTCGGCGGCGACGGGCTGATGCTCCAGACGCTGCATCAGCACATGCACACGGGAAAGCCGATCTACGGCATGCACCGCGGCACGGTCGGTTTCCTGATGAACGAATACTCGACGCACGATCTGCGCGCGCGGCTCGAGGCGGCCCATGAGTCCGAGATCAATCCGCTGCTGATGCGCGCGACCGACGTCAACGACCACGTCCACCTGCACCACGCCATCAACGAGGTCGCTCTGTTCCGTCAGACCTACCAGGCGGCGCGCCTGCGGATCCTGATCGACGAGCGCGAGCGCATGCCCGAGCTGATCGCCGACGGCATCATGGTGGCGACGCCGGCAGGCTCGACCGCCTACAACCTGTCTGCCCAGGGGCCGATCCTGCCGATCAACGCCGCGCTGCTGGCGCTGACCCCGATCAGCGCCTTCCGCCCCCGCCGCTGGCGCGGCGCGCTGCTGCCCAACACGGCCTATGTCGTCATCGAGGTGCTGGAGGGCGACAAGCGCCCCGTCGCCGCGGTCGCCGACCACGACGAGGTGCGCGACGTCCGCCGCGTCGAGGTGCTGTCCGACAAGACCATCTCGATGCGCATGCTGTTCGACCCCGGCCACAGCCTGGAAGAACGCATCTTGCGCGAGCAGTTCGGGTACTGAGCCCACTGCCCGGCGCTTTGGGACGCCCGGTCGCAACCCTTCGTTAACCCCCGCCACGATATGGTTAACGAAGGTTGACCGCTCTGGCCCAGGCGTCATGTTCCGCATCGATTTCAACAAGCTGCGCTTCCTCGTCTGCGACGACAATCCGCACATGCGCCGCATCCTGCGGACGCTGCTGCATTCCTTCGGCGCGCGCGAAGTGTACGAGGCCGAGGACGGCGCCACGGCGCTGGAAATGTACAGCCATTACGTGCCCGACATCGTCATCACCGACTGGGCGATGCCGATCTTCGACGGGCTCGAGCTCGCGCAGATGATCCGGCAGCCGGAATCCAAGGGCAATCCTTACGCGCCGATCATCATGCTGACCGGCCATTCCGAGAAGCGCCGCGTCACGGTCGCGCGCGATGCCGGCGTCACCGAATTCCTGGCCAAGCCGATCTCGGCCAAGGGTCTCTATCAGCGCATCCTCAACGTGGTCGCCAATCCCCGGCCCTTCATCAAGACCAAGACCTATTTCGGTCCGGACCGGCGCCGCAACACCAACTCCGCCTATATGGGCCCCGAGCGCCGCGTCGGCGAAAAGCACGAGGTGCTCCAGCAGCCCTCGCTGCTCGACAAGGCCCGCTCCTCCATCTAGCGCAACGTCTCACGCGAGGCAGGTATCATGGCGAAGAACAGCGCAAAGGACATCGAGGTCACGGCCTTCGCCACGCATCAAATCATCACGCAGCCCAATCCGCTGCGCAAGGTTCTGCGCCGTGTCGAAGACAAGGACATGGACGATCCGGTCAGCCGCGCCGAGCAGGCGCTCGCCGGTCTCGCCGGTGAGTTCAAGGACTGGATGACGACCGAGGTCAACCGCCTGTCCGCCGCCTACGTCGCCATCCGCAATGACGGCTTCACCAAGGACAGGCGCGACGAGCTGTTCCGCGCCGCGCACGACATCAAGGGCGACGCTGCGACATTCGGCTATCCGGCCGCGGCGGGAATCGCCGAGAGCCTGTGCCGCGTCATCGAGCACGCGCCCGATCTCGAACGGGTGCCGGCCGAACTGTTCACGCACCACATCAACGCCATCCTGGCCATCGTGCACGAGAACACCAAGCTCGACAGCATCAGCGTCTCCGCCGAGCTCAGCCGGCGCCTGCGCAAGGTCGCCGACGACTACCTCGCCGACGTCAACCGCGACCGCCCCGAGCATCTCGAGGTGATCCTGGCGCCGAGCATCGTGCCGGCGGAGTAAGGGCCTCTCTCCTCCAGTCATTGCGAGCGCAGCGAAGCAATCCAGACTGTTCCCGCGGCGGGATTCTGGATTGCTTCGCTGCGCTCGCAATGACGAGCCTCAGGACCAGAATCGTAGGGTGGGCAAAGCGAAGCGTGCCCACCAATCAACATGAGCTGCGTGGAGAGATGGTGGGCATGGCGCTACGCGCCTTTGCCCACCCTACGGCGTCTCGTTACGCCGCGATCAGATCGTCATAAACCGGATCGACCGTGTCATCCGCGACCAGCTCGTCGCAGAACAGCCTTGCCTCTTCGCGCGCGGACTCGGTGGCGAAGCGGCGGAGCAGGACCATCAGCGGTTCGGTGGCACCACGGTCGGTCTCGCAATGGGTGAGCACGCGCTCGACCATGCGCCGGCGCAGCCGCACCGCCCCGTCGTCGCTATCGACGAAGCCCTGCTCGTGGCAGGCGTCGAGCGCCACCTGGAACGCCGCAAACGTCGCCTCGGGAAGCCCGGCGCGACGCAGCAGCGCGTGCAGGCTGTTGCCGCCGCGATCGTGCAGCAGCGCGGTGACGCGCGCCAGCGGCAGATCGGCGAGTTCAGCCAGCGCGGCGTCGAACAGATCGAGATTGCTGGACAACAATGCGCGCAGGATCAGGCCCGCGGTCAGCTGGCCGGTGACGCGCAAATGATGCACCAGGCCCTGCATGTCCTCGCCGCGCGAGCGCGCCGCGATGTTCATGGTGGAGCGGTCGCGCGCCTCGATGGTGATGCGGTCGGCGCGATCGGCACTCAGCCAGTTCCGCGCGACAACGAATTGCGCCAGCGTCTCGGAGAGCTTGGCCACCAGCGCCGCGCGCGTTGCGGCCGGCAGATCCTCCAGCACCAGCATCGCCTCGCGGATCGCGGCGAGATGGCCGTGGCGTTCGACGATACGGTTCCAGGAGAACGGCGCGAGCTCGGCATGGGGATTTTCGATCAGCTCGAGCGCTGCCGCCGCGCAGCCGACTTCGGCGATGGCGGCGCAGACCGACACCGGCAGCGCGATGCGGCGCGCGACCGCGCACTGCACCTCGTCATTGCCGGTTGCGACGATGTCGACGAGATCGGCATCGATCAGCAGCGGAGAATGTTCGAGCACGGGCAGCGCGACGGTCGGCTGGTCCGCCGACAGCGCCCGCACGATCGCCGCCGGGGCATCCGTGCTGCGCGCAAAGGCCTCGGCCATCGCCTGCCGCACCAGCGGCGAGGGATCGTCGAGCAGCATCAGCAGCGCGCCTTCGGCGGCGACGCGGTCGTCTGCGGAAAGGTCCGAGATCAGCCAGGCCCGGGCCAATGCCCGTGTTGCCTCGGCCCGCTCGCCGGCGGACGCCGTCCTGATCCAATTGATGAACTGCCGAACAATCATGCTGCTTCCGGCTTACACAACAAACGAAAATGGTGACGGCTCGTCACCTGCAACACAAAATAAACCACGACGCTTAACAAAGCGTTCACCATAACTGGCTGGTTTTATTGACGTTTTGTTAAGGGAACCAAGCCGCCTCTGCGTCCCTACCCCGGCCCTGCGCAACAACGCTGCGCGTCCGGGACACGAGCGTGAGGGTTAGCTCGAGAACGAGCCGCTGCGATCGCTGAAGAGGTCGAGCGGCTGCGGCGGCCGCACATCCGGCGTCGCTGATGCGACCGAGGTCGCTGGCGCGACCGAGGTGAGCGAGGCGTTGTTGCCCCACAATTTCTGCACCGTCGTCGAGACCGGCTGCGTGGCGTCGCCGGGCTGATAGATCGAGCGAAACATCGGCGTGCCCGGTGCATTGTCCGCGACCGTGGCTGACGATGTCGCGCTGACCGGCGTCACGCCGCGCGCATTCGGAAAGGTCTGGAGATAGGCGGCATTGTCGATCACGGGCGTGGTGGGCAGCACGGCATTTGCGCTTGCGACCTGCGTCGTCGACGGCGTGCCGCCATACATCGCTATCGCGCTGCGCGTGGTCTTCGAATTCGCTGCGCTCGCATAGCGCGCGTCCAGCACCGAATAGACTTCGGAGACGCTGCGGGCGCGGCCATCCCTGGCGTAGAAGATCGAACGGTTGGCGGATGCCGCATTGGGGAACAACCGCGCGCCGACCGCTTGCGGATTGTCCTCGGCATTGGCGATCAGTTTTGCGGCTCCGCCGACGCCCATGAAATGCGCCATGTAGAGCTCGCTGTCGGACGGCCTGCGGCCGAGCAGACCGGTGAGCTTGAAACTGTTCGACTGCGTCAGCGCCGCGGCCATGCTCGAGGCGGCTTCCGGATCGTCGCGCAGCTTCATGATCGACCGCTTCATCACGGGATCGTCGACGGTGTAGCTGCCCGACGACGTCCTGGTGATGGCGTCGGAATAATTGCCGTAGCCGAGCTGGGTCCCCGCCTCCTTCACCGTGCCGAGCCAGGTCTGGTCGATGAACTGATAGAGCCCATGCGCGGACGACGTCGTGGCTCCCGCGGTCGGATCGAAATCCGATTCCATCTTTGCGGTGGTCAGCATGTATTGGAAGCTGACGCCCGTGATGTTCGAGGCCTGCTTGATCGCACCGGCGACGCGCGCCCGCGACGGATCGAGAACCGCCGTCTGAGAGGCACTGGAATTGTCGACCGACATGATGGAGTGCCCGCCCCGCGCGGCGTTGAGCGACGCCGGCAATTCGGCGCCCTGTCGTCTCACCGTGGGACAGGTATGGTTAATGCGGGGTTAATTTGGCTACTTGCCCATCCCCGGGTCATTCCGGGGCATCGCGAAGCGATGAGCCCGCAATCCATCCCCCCGCGCGTGATGCCGCACGATGGATTCCGGGCTCATGCTGCGCACGCCCCGGAATGACAGAGGGGCTACTTCTTGTAGACGTCGCTGGGATCGAACAGCCGCTCGGCATCGACGAAGACGAGCTTGGCTCCCCCGCCCTCGGCCTCGACCTTGCGGTAGAAGCAGGACCGGCGACCGGTGTGGCAGGCCGCGCCGATCTGCTCGACGCGAATCCAGACCGCGTCCTGATCGCAATCGGTGCGCATCTCGACCACGCGCTGGGTCTGACCTGAGGTCTCACCTTTTCGCCACAAGGCATTGCGCGAGCGGCTGAAGTACCAGGCTTCGCCGGTGGCAACGGTCTTGCGCAGCGCCTCGTCGTTCATGTGCGCGACCATCAGCACGTCGCCGGTCGCAGCGTCGGTTGCCACGCACGTCACGAGCCCGGACGCGTCAAATTTGGGCTGGAAATCCAGCCCTTCTTCGCGGTCGTGGTCACGTTTTGAAGTCGACACGGTCGGCCTCGCAAATTGCAAGCGAGGTTACCGGCTCGGTCCTCGCACCATGGACAGGAAACGCGCCTGCTCCGCGGGATTGTCGCGGAACATGCCGGTGAAGCGGCTGGTGAACGTCATCGCGCCATGCTTGGCGACGCCGCGCACCGACATGCAGGTATGCTCCGCCTCGATCACGACCGCAACGCCGCGGGGCTTGAGAACTTCGTCGATCGCGGCTGCGATCTGCGCGGTGAGGTGTTCCTGGGTCTGCAGACGCCGGGCGAAGATGTCGGTGAGGCGCGCAAGCTTCGACAATCCCACCACCCGTTCGACCGGCGTATAGGCGATGTGCGCCCTGCCGTAGAACGGCATCATGTGATGCTCGCACTGCGAGGTGAATTCGATGTCGCGGATCAGGACGAAATCGTCGTAGCCGGCGGTCTCGCCAAAGGTGCGGTCCAGCACCTCGGCGGGGCACTGGTGGTAGCCCTGGTA
>Ga0207647_10003454_pt1 | contig 11855 bp, 8 predicted proteins | sample KBSCornC2_FD_184295 | JGI IMG/M metagenome (GOLD analysis project Ga0207647, IMG submission 184295) | Corn rhizosphere microbial communities from Kellogg Biological Station, Michigan, USA - C2 (SPAdes) (version 2) | ecosystem: Host-associated > Plants > Roots > Rhizosphere ...
CAAGGACCGCGTTGATGACGCGCTCCATGCGACCCGCGCCGCGGTCGAGGAAGGCATCGTTCCCGGCGGCGGTACCGCTTTGCTCTACGCCACAAAGGCCCTTGAGGGCCTCAAGGGCGAGAACGACGACCAGACCCGCGGCATCGACATCATCCGCAAGGCGCTTCAGTCGCCGCTGCGGCAGATCGCCGAGAACGCCGGCTGGGACGGTGCGGTCGTCGCTGGCAAGCTCATCGACGGCAATGACCCGACGCTCGGCTTCAATGCCCAGACCGAGGTTTACGAAAACCTCGTCCAGGCCGGCGTGATCGACCCGACCAAGGTCGTTCGCGCGGCTCTGCAGGACGCGGCGTCGGTCGCGGGCCTGCTGATCACCACCGAGGCGACGATCGCCGAGCTGCCAGATGACAAGCCGGCTCCGGCGATGGCCGGCGGCGGCATGGGCGGAATGGACTTCTAAGTCCGACCGTCAATCGGTTGAATTGGAGGGGCCGGTGGAGCGATCCGCCGGCCCTTCTTCATTGGCCGCCATATTGTCGAGCAGGCCCTCGGCCTCGTTGAGCTGGGCCGACTGCTCGGCAGTGGGTTGCGGCGGATGGTGATCCCTGCAGCTCGCCACGACCAGCGCGACGCACACGATGAGCTTCTTCACCTGGGCAAAGTGCCACTTCGCCCAACACAAAAAAAGGGCCGCCCCGAAGGACGGCCCTTTCCTTGAATGCGTGTAAGCTTGGACGCTTACTTGTTCTCGACGGCGGCCTGGGCGTTGTCGACAGCATTGCCGGCGTTCTCGACGGCATTGCCGGCAGCGTTGAGCGCCGCGTCGGCGTTCGCCGTCGCGTCGGTCGCCGCATTGACGTCGGTGGCCGCGGTGTTCTCGACCGCAGTCTCGTTCGCCGCATTGTTGGCGGCGTCATTCTTGTTGCACGCGGCGACGCCGAGCGCGAGGACCGCAACGGTCACGATCGCAAGCTTCTTCATGAGTCTTTCACTCCCTTAAAAATGCCCCTGGGGCGGGCATGCCCGGGCCTGTCGCTGCGAGTCGTCAGGCCAGGCGAGCGGGAATAGCGACAATCCCTATTCTCGTACAAGGGATTATTTCAAAACGTTGAATTGACCATATAAAGATATCTTTATATCCTTATGCCGTGACTGTGACGCTGCCCTTGGCCGACCGATTCCAGGCGCTCGCCGATCCCACGCGGCTGCGCATCGTCGCGCTGCTGCGGCTGATGGAGCTGTCCGTCGGCGAGCTCGCGCAGGTCCTCGGCCAGAGCCAGCCGCGCGTTTCGCGCCACCTCAAGATCCTCGCCGACGCCGGCGTGCTCGAGCGCCGCAAGGAAGGCAGCTGGGTGTTCCTGACCCTGGCCGATGCCGACCGCGTAGAGCCGTTGTTCTCCTTGATCGACCAGTGGGCCGACAGTGCGACGCAGGCTTTGTTCGCCGGGGATGCCGGGCGCACCGAATCGATCCGCGCGGAGCGAGCCGAAGCCGCGAACCGCTATTTCGCCGGCCATGCGGAAGTCTGGGACCAGATCCGCTCGCTCCATGTCGCCGAGAGCGAGGTGGAGCGGGCGATCGACGCCTCGCTTGGCAACCGCTCGCTCGGCCGCCTGGTCGACATTGGCACCGGCACCGGCCGGATGATCGAGCTGTTCGGGCCCCGTTCGGCCAACGCCATCGGCATCGACCGATCGTCCGACATGCTGCGCGTTGCGCGGGTCAAGCTCGAAGCCGCGGGCATCGCATCGAGCCTACGGCAGGGAGACATGTATGCCTTGCCGCTCGCCGACCAGAGCGCCGACTGCGTCATTATCCATCAGGTGCTGCATTACGCCCACTCTCCGGCCTCGGCGATCGCCGAGGCGGCGCGCGTGCTTGCCGCCAACGGTACCCTGCTGGTCGTGGATTTTGCCGCGCACGAGCGCGAGGAGCTTCGCGAGCGCGACGCCCACATCCGCCTGGGGTTCGAGGACGAGGTCATGCAGGGCTGGTTCGCCGCAGCTGGCCTCACTATCGATCAGGTCCGGCATCTCGAGGGGGGCGAGCTGACGGTCACATTGTGGCGCGGCGTGAAGGCGACCGTGCCGCAGCGGAGGGCGGCATGAACGCCTTCGAATCCCTCGCCACGCATTTGCCGCTGTTCGCGGAGGCGCGCGGCGACATCCAGCTCAGCTTCGAATTCTTCCCGCCGAAGACAGAGAAGATGGACCAGACGCTGTGGGAGTCGATCAAGACCCTCGAGCCGCTCCACCCTCGCTTCGTCTCGGTCACCTACGGTGCCGGCGGCTCCACCCGTGAGCGCACCCACGCCACTGTCGAGCGAATCCTCAAGGAGACGGCGCTTACGCCCGCCGCGCACCTGACTTGCGTCGCGGCCAGCCGCGACGAGATCGACGGGATTGCCAAGGACTATTGGGACCTCGGCGTCCGCAACATCGTCGCCCTCCGCGGCGACCCGCCCGAGGCCGGGACCAAGTACCAGCCGCATCCCGACGGCTACCGCGACGCCGCCGAGCTGGTCGCGGGACTCAAGCACGTGGCCCCATTCGACATCTCGGTCGCTGCGTACCCGGAGGTCCATCCGGACTCGTCCTCGCGGCAGTTCGACCTCGAAAACTTGAAGCGCAAGGTCGATGCGGGCGCCGACCGCGCGATCACCCAGTTCTTCTTCTCGGCCGACTGCTTCTTCCGCTTCCGCGACGAAGCCGCCGCGGCCGGTATCGATGCCGAGATCGTGCCCGGCATCCTGCCCGTATCCAACGTCGCTACGACGCGCCGCTTCGCCCAGAGCTGCGGCGCCAGTATTCCGCAATGGCTCGACCAGCTATTCGAAGGCCTCGACGATCTTCCTGCGGCTCGGCAGCTGATCGCCGCGACGGTCGCTGCCGAGCTTTGCGGCCAACTCTATGCCGGCGGGGTCCGGCACTTCCATTTCTATACGCTCAACCGCGCGGAGCTCAGCTACGCGATCTGCCACCTTCTCGGAGTCCGCGCGAAATGAGCGCCTCAAGAACCCTACGGGAGGAAGCGACCACGCGCATCCTGATCAAGGACGGAGCCTATGGCACCTCGATCCAGGCCCGGAAGCTGCAAGGAGCCGATTATTGCGGCCAGCTGGACCTGCTGAAGGACCAGCGCGGCAATAATGATCTCCTGAACATCACACGGCCCGACGTCGTTCGCTCGATCTGCGAGAGCTTTGCCGATGCGGGCGCCGAGATCCTGGCCACCAACACGTTCAACGCCAACGCGATCAGCCAAGCGGACTACGGCGCCGAAGCATTGGTGACGAAGATCAACGTCGAAGCTGCCCGGATCACTCGCGAGGTTGCGGATCGTGACGGCAAGCAACGCTGGGTCGCAGGCGCGCTTGGGCCGACCAACAAGACCCTGTCGCTCTCGCCCAACGTCAACGATCCTGCTTTCCGCGAAGTCGACTTCGATCAGGTGAAGGCCGTCTATCGCGAGCAGATCGATGCTCTGGTGGAAGGTGGCGTCGACTTCATCCTGATCGAGACCATCTTCGACACGCTGAACGCCAAGGCGGCAGTCATGGCGACGCTCGAAGCCGAGCAGGCGCTGGGCCGCGAGCTGCCGCTGATGATCTCGATGACCCTGACGGATCTCAGCGGCCGGAACCTTTCAGGCCACACGGTGGAAGCCTTCTGGGCCTCGGTCCGGCACGCGCGGCCGGTCACCATCGGACTCAACTGCTCGTTCGGCGCGGCACAGCTGAGGCCGCATCTGAGCGCGCTGGCGGCGCTCGCCGACACGTTGGTGATGGCTTACCCCAATGCCGGGCTTCCCAACGAGCTCGGCGAATATGACGAGGCTGCGGAGCAGACCGCGGCCCAGGTTCGCGACTGGGCCGAGAATGGCCTGGTCAACATCGTCGGCGGTTGTTGCGGGACGACTCCCCTGCACATCGCCGCCATTGCCGGGGCGGTGCGCGATTGCACGCCGCGCGCCGTCCCGGCTCCTCGCTCCGGCACCTTGCTGGCGGGGCTCGAGCCGATGCTCATTGCCGCCTGATCCAATGGAGATGTCACGCGTGAATGAGGCCGGCGCAGGCGCGCGCTTCGTCAATATCGGCGAGCGCTGCAACGTGACCGGTTCGGCCCGCTTCAAGAAGCTGATCCTGGCCGATGATTATGACGCGGCGGTCGAGGTCGCTCGCGACCAGGTCGAGAACGGCGCGCAGATCGTCGACGTGAACATGGACGAGGCTTTGCTCGACAGCGAGCAGGCTATGACCATCTTCCTGAAGCGCATCGCCGCCGAGCCGGATATCGCGCGCGTGCCCGTGATGATCGACAGCTCGAAGTGGAGCGTGATCGAGGCGGGCCTGAAGTGCGTCTCCGGCAAGCCGATCGTGAATTCGATTTCGATGAAGGAGGGCGAGGGGCCCTTCCTCGAGCTCGCCCGCAAGTGCCGGTCCTATGGCGCCGCGGTCGTGGTGATGGCCTTCGACGAGGTGGGTCAGGCGGACACCGAGCAGCGCAAGGTCGAGATCTGCGAGCGCGCGTACAAGCTGCTGGTTGCTGACGGCACCGACCCCAGCGACATCGTCTTCGATCCCAACATCTTCGCGGTCGCAACCGGCATCGACGAGCATCGGCGCTACGCGATCGACTTCATCGAGGCGGCGCGCGAGATCCGCCGCCGCTGTCCCGGAACGCATATCTCCGGCGGCCTGTCGAACCTCAGCTTCTCGTTCCGCGGCAATGAGCCGGTGCGCCGCGCGATGCACAGCGTGTTCCTGTACCATGCAATCCCGGCGGGCATGGACATGGGCATCGTCAATGCCGGCCAGCTCGACGTCTATGACGCGATTGATCCCGCGCTTCGCGAAGCCTGCGAGGACGTCATCCTCGATCGGCGGGACGACGCCACCGAGCGACTCATCACGCTCGCGGAAAGCTTCAAGGGCACCGACGAGGCCGAGGAGAAGAAGCTCGCCGAGTGGCGTTCGCTCCCGGTCGGTGAGCGGCTGTCCTATGCATTGGTCAAGGGCATCGACGCCCACATCGTCGACGACACCGAGGAAGCGCGCCAGCAGGTCGCCCATAGCGGTGGACGCCCGATCGAGGTGATTGAGGGGCCGCTCATGGACGGCATGAACGTCGTCGGCGACCTGTTCGGATCGGGCAAGATGTTCCTGCCGCAAGTCGTGAAGTCGGCGCGGGTCATGAAGCGCGCGGTCGCACACCTGATTCCGTTCATCGAGGCCGAGAAAGAGAAGACCGGCGCGACGCAGGGCAAGGGCCGGATCGTCATGGCCACCGTCAAGGGCGACGTCCACGACATCGGCAAGAACATCGTCGGCGTAGTCCTTCAGTGCAACGGCTTCGAGGTGATCGACCTCGGCGTGATGGTGCCGTGGCAGGACATCCTCCAAACGGCCAACGACAACCAGGCCGACATGATCGGTCTTTCCGGGCTGATCACGCCGTCGCTCGACGAGATGGTGACGGTCGCCGGCGAGATGCAGCGCCTGGGTTTGAAGACGCCGCTGCTGATCGGCGGCGCGACGACCAGCAAGGCCCACACCGCGCTCCGGATCGATCCGGCTTACGAAGGCCCCGTGATTCACGTGCTCGACGCCAGCCGCGCGGTCGGCGTTGCCTCGTCTTTGGTCTCGGATACCCAGCGCGAGCCGCTGATCGCGACGACCGCGGACGACTATGACAAGCTCAGGAAATCGCGCGAGCGGAGCGGCCAGAGCGAGCTTGCGACCCTGGACGAAGCCCGCGCCAACGGGTTCGCATTCGATCCGGAAGGCCAGGCCCCGGCTCCGCAATATCCGGGCTTGCACCATTTCGGCGAATGGCCGCTCGCCGATCTCAAGGCGTCGATCGACTGGACGCCGTTCTTCCGGGCCTGGGAGCTGGCCGGCACCTACCCGGCGATCCTCGACGACGAAGTCGTGGGCGAGAGCGCGCGAAGCCTGTTCAAGGACGCGAACGCGATGCTCGACCAGCTCATCGCCGAGCGTTGGGTCACGCCCAAGGCGACCGTCGGCCTGTGGCGCTGCAAGCGCGAAGGCGACGACGTGCTGGTGCTCGCCGGCAACGACTGGACACGCGTACCCTTCCTCCGCCAGCAGGTGAAGAAGCGCGAAGGCCGATCGAACATGTGCCTGGCCGATTTCATCAATCCCGACGGCGAGGACTGGATTGGCGGCTTTGCGGTCGGCATCCACGGGCTCGAACCGCACCTCGAGCGCTTCAAGCAGACGATCGACGATTATGACGACATCCTGCTGAAGGCCCTGGCCGATCGCCTGGCGGAAAGCTTCGCCGAGGTGCTCCATGCGACGGTCCGCAATCGGCTTTGGGGCTATGCTGAGGAGCATTTTTCGACTGCGGACCTGATCCGCGAGAAATTCATCGGCATCCGTCCCGCGCCAGGCTACCCGGCATGCCCCGATCACAGCCTGAAGCCGATGTTGTTCGATATGCTCGGCGGCAATCCTGGGGAGGTCACGCTGACCGAGAATTTCGCGATGCTGCCGACGTCGGCCGTGTCGGGCTTCTACTTCGGGCACCGCGACAGTCAGTATTTCGGGGTGGCGCGGATCGGCCGCGATCAGCTCGAGGAGTATGCAGAAAGACGCGGCGTGTCCGTCGAACAAGCGGAGCGTTGGCTGCGCCCCAACCTCGACTAGCCTCTCATTGCCCACTAGCGCCGTAACGATGTTGCGACGGCTGCTATTCCTGCTGGCTTTGCTGGTGACGCCCACCCTTGCGCAAGCGCGCGGGATCGAGCCGGAGCTTGTCGCCGAGGGCCCGGCGCCGCCGGGCGGCGAGGTCGAGCTGGCGCTCCACATGCGCACCAACCCGGGCTGGCACGGATACTGGCTCAATCCAGGCGACGCGGGCCTGCCGATGACGGTGGACTGGAAGCTGCCCAAGGGATTCTCGACCGGGCCGCTCCGCTACCCTGTGCCGACGCGGCTGACCGTCGCCGGCCTGACGAATTACGTCTTCGAGCGCGATTATTCGGTGCTGGTCCGGCTGAAGGTGCCGCCCGGCGCCAAGGGCTTAATCCCGATCCGCGCCCACGCCCGCTGGCTGGCCTGCACCGACAAGGTCTGCGTACCGGAGCAGGGCCAGCTGGCGCTCGACCTGCCTGTCGGCAGCGGGACGCCGAAGCGGGCGCTGTTCGACACCTGGCGCCAGGCCCTGCCACAGCCGCTCGGCACGCCGGCTCATTATGTCATCGAGGGCGGCCGGCTCCGCCTCGCCGTCCCGCTGCCGGCGTCAATCGATGTCCAGAAGCCTTACGTCTTCGCAATCACCGACAAGATCGTCGACTACGAAGGAACCCAGCGCTTTCGGCGATATGGCGACTGGGTGATCGTCGAAATGCCGACCAATGACTGGCACGGCGATCATTTTGATGGCGTCCTGGCCCTGGAGGACAAGCGTGGACTTCAGTTCCACGCCGTTCCGAGCTCGGTGCCGAGGGCCGGAACGCCCATTGGCGAAGTCGGCTGGAAGACGATCCTGATCGCCGTCCTGGGCGCGATCGCCGGCGGAATCCTGCTGAACCTGATGCCCTGCGTCTTTCCCATCCTCGCGCTGAAGGCGCTTCACTTGTCCCGCGCGGGAGGTGAACCGGGCGAGGTTCGCTCGGACGCGTTCGCCTACATCGCCGGCACGACCATCGGGACCGGCGCACTGGGCGCGGTACTGCTCGCAATCCGCGCGGCAGGCGCCGAAGCGGGCTGGGCGTTTCAGCTCCAGGACCCGCGCACGATCATGCTCTTGCTGCTGCTGGCTATCGCGATCAGCGCGAACCTCCTCGGGCTGTTCGAACTGCCGGTGCTCGGCGGCAAAGCGCAGCCGGCCGGCAGCTTCGGTACCGGGGCGCTCGCAGCCTTCGTTGCGACGCCCTGCGCCGGGCCATTCCTCGGGGCGGCGTTGGGAACCGCGCTACTCCTGCCGCCGGCCGGATCGGTCACGGTGTTCGCGGCGCTGGGCGTGGGGCTTGGTCTCCCCTTCGTCGCGATTGCTCTTGTGCCCGCGCTGCGCCGCTGGCTGCCTAAGCCTGGGCGGTGGATGGACCGTCTCAAGCGGTTTCTCGCGATCCCGATGGCCGCAAGCTCGGCGGCCGCGTTGTGGCTGCTGTACCGGCTCACGGGCGATCGCGGGCTGGTGATGGGCCTCGCCCTCAGCCTTGGCCTGTTATTCGCTCTTTTCGAAGCGGGGCGTCTCCAGCGGCGAGGGAAGGCGGGTGCTTGGGGCTCGGCCGTGGCTGCGGTTGCGCTGCTGGTGGCTGGAATCGCTTTCGTCCCGGCGCGAACCGCGTCATCGCGCGGAATTGCCGGCGCCGCGGCGTGGAGCGAGGCGAGGGTTGCTGCCGACATCCGGAATGGTCGGCCTGCGTTCGTTTACTTCACCGCCGACTGGTGCCTGACCTGCAAGGTAAATGAGGCTGCCGCGATCGATCGTTCCGAGGTCCGCGACGCGTTCAAAAAAGCGAACGTCGACGTGCTTGCGGGCGACTGGACCAACGGCGATCCAGCCATCACCCGGTTCCTCGAGGGGAGAGGACGCGCGGGCGTTCCGCTTTACCTCTGGTATGCGCCGGGAGCGGCGCCGGAAGAACTGCCGCAGGTGCTGACTCTGGGGATGCTCATTGACCGCGCTCAGGCGCTGCAGAAGCGCGGCTGAAGACCTTTTTCCCCGCCACCCAAGTCTCCAAAACCTGAGTTTTCGCGAGCGATTGTGCGTCAACCTGCGTCGGATCGCGGTCAATGATGATGAAATCGGCCCATTTTCCGGACTCAAGCGAGCCGATCCGGTCCTCGGCGAAGCCGGCGTAGGCCGCGCCCCGCGTATATGCAGCAAGCGCTTCGGCGAAGGTCAGGCGCTCCGCAGGCATCCAGCCGCCGGGGGGCTGGCCGCTCATGTCCTGCCGACTGATCCCAGCGGCGAGGCCGGGGAAGGGATTGGGCGATTCGACGGGAAAATCCGTCCCGAACGCAAGCTTCGCGCCTGTCCTGAGCACGGTTTGCCAGGCATAGGCGCCGGCCAGGCGGTTGGGTCCGAGCCGCGCCTCGGCCATCAGGCGGTCGCTGGTCTGGTGGGTCGGCTGCATCGAGGCGATGATCCCTGCAGGTGCGAGGCGCGGAATATCGACCGGATCGACGATCTGGAAATGCTCGATCCGCCAGCGCCGGTCGCGGCCGTACTTCTTCGACAGCTGCTCGTAGACCGAGATGATCTGCGCGTTCGCGGCGTCGCCGATCGCGTGCGTCGCAACCTGGAAGCCCGCCGAAGCGGCCTTATCGGCCAGCCCGAGCATCTCGGCATCCGAGTGGAATTGCAGCCCGCGACTGTCGGGCTTGTCGGCATAGGGTTGCTTGAGCCAGGCGCCGCGCGATCCGAGGGCGCCGTCAGCGAAGAGCTTGATGCCGGATGCCCGCAACCGGTCTCCGTAGAGCCAGCCAGTCGGGTGCGGGACCGCCGCCATGGATTGGATTCCGGACAGGTACGCCATCAGGCGGACGTTGAGATGACCGGCGCGGCCAGCGCGATTGAACGCGTTCCAGTCGGCGACCCGCGTGCTCATCGAGCCTACGCCGGTCACGCCGACGCTGAGCAGGATTTCCTGCGCTTTCGCCAAGGCCTGGTCGTTCTCCGCGTCCGTCGGCTCCGGGACGACCTTGTCGATCAGCCCCTTCGCGTTGTCGACGAAGACGCCGTCGTGAATTTCGCCGCCGTGCGGGGCCGGCGTCGCGGACGTGACCCCGGCGGCCTTCATCGCGGCGCTGTTCACGACATAAGCGTGGCCATCGACGCGCTCGAGGACGACGGGCCGGTCTGGAACGATCGCATCGAGGTCAGCCGCCGTCGGAAAGCGTTTTTCGGGCCACAGCTCCTGGTTCCAGCCGCCGCCCTGAATCCACTTCAGGTCGGGATGCGCGGCGGCATAGGCGCGAAGTCGCTGCTGCAGCTCGGAAAGCGAGGCGGTTCCGACAAGGTCGAGGCGCAGCGCGGCGAAGCCGAGGTCGACCACGTGGCCGTGGCCATCGATCAGCCCAGGCAGCAGCGTCCGCCCGCCGCCGTCAACGAGAGTGTATTTGCCCTTGATGAAGTAGTCCGCCTCGCCGCTGAACACATTGATCACGCGGCCGTCGTCGCCGATGTACAGCGCATCGAACCGCTGCAAATCGCCATTTGCGCCGACCTGGACGCCGTTGACGTTCTGAATGAGCGTATTCGCCCAGCAATGCGAAGAGAACAGCGCTGCAATGAGCGCGACGAGAGGCTTGTGCATGAGCCATTGCTTAGCATTGTCGCTGGGCAAGTGAACCGCTAGGCCGCGCAGCGCATGCTTCAGCCTCCGACGATCGACGACATTCGCGCCGCCGTCCAGCGCATCGACGGCAATGTCGTCCGCACGCCAATGCTGGTCAGCCGGACCCTGTCAGAGATCATCGGCGCGGAGGTTTGGCTCAAGTTCGAGAACCTCCAGTTCACCGCCGCCTACAAGGAGCGCGGCGCGCTCAACAAGTTACTGCAGCTGACGCCGGAGGAGCGCGCCCGCGGCGTGATAGCCGCCTCGGCCGGGAACCATGCGCAAGCGGTCGCTTATCATGCGAAGAGGCTCGGCATCCCCGCCGTGATCGTGATGCCCGAGCCGACGCCGACGGTGAAGGTGACGCAGACCGAAGGCCACGGCGCCAAGGTCGTGCTCTATGGCAACATCGTCGATGACGCTTTTGCGCGGGCTCGGGAACTCGCGCTTGAGAATGGCTATGTCTTCATCCACGCGTTCGATGACCCGCAGATCATCGCCGGCGCAGGGACGGTCGGGCTCGAGATGCTGGAGGACGCCCCTGACCTCGACACGATCATCGTGCCGATCGGCGGCGGGGGCCTGATGTCCGGAGTGTCGATCGCGGCGCGGGCGATCAAGCCGGACATCGAGCTGATCGGCGTGGAGGCCGAGCTTTACCCGTCGATGAAATGCGCGATCCAGCATTGCAACATGCCGCTCGGCGGCGACACTCTGGCCGAGGGCATTGCCGTCAAGCAGCCGGGCGAGCTGACAAGCCGGATCCTTGCCGAGTACGCCAACGATGTGGTCCTGGTGTCGGAGCGCGACCTAGAGCGTTCCGTCGCGATGCTGGTCGGGATCGAGAAGACCGTCGTCGAGGGGGCAGGAGCGGCGGGCCTCGCCGCGATGCTGTCCGACCGTGAACGCTACAAGGGCAAGAAGGTCGCGACCCTGCTGTGCGGCGGCAACATCGACACCCATTTGCTCGCGAACGTGCTGGTCCGCGACCTCGTCCGGCAGGGCCGCATCGCGCGGCTTCACGTAGCCGCCCACGACCAGCCCGGCGCGCTCGCCGCGATCACCGCCAAGGTCTACGAAGCCGGGGTCAACGTCCTCGAGATCAACCACAGCCGCATCTTCACCAGCCTGCCGGCCAAGGACACGATGATCGAGGTGGAGTGCGAGGCCCGCGATCCGCAGTCGATCGACGACGTGGTCGCACGACTCGAAGCCGCGGGCTTCCGCGTCGAGCGCGCCTCGCTCGACTGATTCTTCTCAGTACTGACCGCCAACCCTTGTCCCTCGGGGGGACAGTTAACGCCTTCCGTCGAAATTGACGCCTCCGAACCCTTTTCTTCGGCGTTCACCAGCCGCATAAAGAGTTTCGTAACTATTCAAGCGAGGCATCCGGGGTTGAGCGCACCATTTCGCTTTCCCAAATTCTTCGTGACCAACCCGAGCCCGTGCCCGTACCTTCCGGGCAAGGTCGAGCGGAAGGTCTTCACGGAGCTGAGCGGCCGCCACGCGAGCGAGCTCAACGAAGCGCTCGGCCGGATCGGCTT
>Ga0207647_10003455_pt1 | contig 11854 bp, 12 predicted proteins | sample KBSCornC2_FD_184295 | JGI IMG/M metagenome (GOLD analysis project Ga0207647, IMG submission 184295) | Corn rhizosphere microbial communities from Kellogg Biological Station, Michigan, USA - C2 (SPAdes) (version 2) | ecosystem: Host-associated > Plants > Roots > Rhizosphere ...
CCGCGCGAGCTTCAGAATTTCAGCCTTCCGGGCACTTCCACGCGGCCGAGCGAGCAGCCGACAGCAACTTCGGCGCCGCCGCCGGCTTCGCGCACCGGATCGACCGAAGCGGCCCCGCAAGCGCGGGGCGCCGGTGAGAGCCGTCAGAGAGTGCGTCAGCCTGCGCCGGAACTCGCCACGGCACAAAAGCCGGTCGCGCAGGCACCCAGACCGTCGACGGCGTCAGCACCGCCGCCACAAGTTGCGCCCGCACCTGCGCCGCTGCCCGCGACGACCCTTGCAACGGGAGCGAGTCCCGCCGAGCCCCAGTTCGCGCCCGCGGCCGAGCACCGCTTCTCGATGCTGCCCTGGCTGCTCGCGGCTGTCCTGCTCGCCGCCGGAACGCTTTACCTTTTATGGCGGCGGAGGCCACGCACCGCGCTCGCCGGTGCTCCCCAGATCGACCTGTTCGCTGCTCCCGAGCCGGAACCCGAACCTTCGGCAGCGGCTGGCGTGCGTTGGATGCCCGCGCCCGCGCCCGAACAGCCGGAATCCGCTTCCGCCCCCGCGCCAGTCCCCGGGTCCCGGCCCTTCGCACCGCTAAGGCCGGCAGCGGAGGCACCACGCGGCATCGTTGCGTCGCGCCTGAGGCCCGCGATCGAGATCGGCGTGCGGCCGTTGCGCTGCCTCATCGAGGACGGCCAGGTGACGCTCGAGTTCGAGCTCGACCTGTTCAACGCCGGCACAGCGCCTGCGCGCGCGATCCTCGCCGAAGCGAGCCTGCTCAACGCCAGTGCGACGCAGGACCAGGAGCTCGCGGCTTTCTTTGCGAGGCCGGCAGCGACTGGCGAGCCACTCGAGGCTATCCCGCCGATGAAGCGCATGACGATGACCAGCCGGGTCGTCGCGCCTCGCGCCGCGATCCAGGAATATGACTTGGGAGGACGCAAGGCCTTCGTGCCGCTGATCGCATTCAACGCGATGTACGAATGGAGCACGGGGAAGGCGCAGACCTCCGCCGCCTACCTCGTCGGGCGCGAGACGAACGGCGAGAAGCTCGGGCCGCTGCGGCTCGACAATGGCCGCAGCGAGGTCCGCGGGCTCGGTGCCCGTTCGCTTCCGGTCGGCGTTCGGAGCTAGCTTATTCGGCGGGCTCGATAGTCGCCCCGGCAGACTTCAACCGCAGCAGGCGGATCAGCTGCACCAGGAACATCAGCACGCCGAGCAGCCACAGGATCGAGGAGAAGATCGCGAGACCGGGCGAATTGCGGAGCACTGCAAACCCAATTCCGATGGGTAGGAGCACCGATGCGATTCCCGACACAATGAAATGGTAGGCGGCGAGTCTGGTCGCGGCGAGCTCCGGGTAAGCGCGGTACGTCAGCCCGAACAGCGCCAGCGATGCCCAACCGGCAAGGTTGAGGTGCGCGTGCACGGGAACAAGCTGGAAATCCTCGCGTGCGCCCATGACGATGCCGAGTGTGGCGCCGCAGATCAGCAGGATGCAGGCGAGAAGCAGGAAATATACATCGACGCGTTTCATGAATCCCCTCCGTTGCGCGACCAGCTTCGCATCAGAAGGGCCGCCGGCTCAAGCCCACCTGAATCAATTTTGGGTCAGAGGACGCTCGAATTGTAGCTGTGCCAGGCCAGCACCGCGGCCGCGCCGCGATAGGGCCGCCACGGCTCGGCAAGTTCGCGAAGCTGCTTTTCGCTGGGCTTCTCGGGAAGACCCATCAGCCGTCCGAGCTCAATCATGACGGCGAGATCGCCGGCCGGGAACACGTCGGCCCGGCCTTCGGCGAAGAGCAGATAGATCTCCGCCGACCAGCGCCCGATGCCCTTGATGCGGGTCAGCAGCGCGATCGCTTCCTCATCGTCTTGCGGCAGGTTTTCGAGATCGAGCTCGCCCGAAATGACGAGCTCGGCAAGGCTTCGAATGTATCCCGACTTCTGGCGCGACATGCCGGCCGCGCGAAGCTCCTCGTCGCTGGCGGCGAGCAGAAGCTGGAGATCGGGCGGCGATCCGAACGCCGCCTCGAGCTTCGACCACATCGAGCGCGCGGCCGCGACGCTGACCTGCTGGCCGACGATCGTGCGAAGCAGAGTCTGCGCCCCCCGCGCGCTGTTTCTGGGTTCGGGGATCCCGTGCTGCTCGACCACGCGCGCGAAGGCGGGCTCCCGCCTCGCGAGCGCCTCGACATGGGTCTTGATGCTGTCCTTTGTCCTAACCATGCGTGCTCGCGGCATATAAGGCGACGGCGGTCGCGTTGGAGACGTTGAGGCTCTCGACCGCGTCGCTGATCGGCAGCCGCGCGAGGGCATCGCAATGCTCGCGCGTGTTCGGCCTTAGCCCAGGCCCTTCGGCCCCGAGCACCAGCGCCACCCGAGCCGGCCCAAGTGCATCCTTGAGCTCCATCTTGGCATCGCCTGCCAAGCCGATCCGCCAGAAGCCCGCTTCCGCGATCTCTTCCAGTGCGCGGGCAAGGTTGACCACGCGTGCCCAAGGCACGCGCTCGAGCGCCCCCGATGCCGCCTTGGCGAGCGCACCGCCTTCGATCGGCGAATGCCGGTCCTGGGTGACGATGCCGATCGCCCCGAATGCGGCTGCAGAGCGCAGGATCGCGCCGACATTGTGCGGATCGGTGACCTGGTCGAGCACCAGCAACACGGCGCGTTCCGAAGTCTCGTGCAGGAGCCCGTCGAGCCACACGTCATCGAGCGGCTCGACCTCGACCACCACGCCCTGGTGCGGCGCGTCGGCGGGCACCAGCCTTCCAAGGTCGGGCGCCTCGGCGAGCGTCACCGCCACCTCTTTCGGAAACTGCATGAATGCCGCCGCTTCGCGCGTCGCCCAAGCGCGCAGCACCTTGCGTCGCGGATTGTCGAGCGCGGCCGCGACGGCGTGCCTTCCCCACAGCCGCGGCCGATTCGCAGTCCCATGGCTTTGGTGGGATTTCTTGCGCTTGGCCATGGCCGCCCAATGCGGGTCGAGCGCCCTCAGCGCAAGCTGGGTCGGCTTGATCGGGCTATAAGGCGGGCTGGGGCATGCTCGCCCGAACGCGCCGCTTGTGGCCACGCCAGGTGCCGATCGCGAGAATGATCAGGATCGGATAGCTCCACAAGGCGATCGCTGCGCCATAAGCCATCGGCAGCAAGCTTTCGTCGATCGCCTTCATGACGTGGGCCATGCTCGTCGTCAGCTGCAGGCCGGCTACCCAGAGGGGCCAGAACCGCGGCGAGCGTAGAGCGACGAAGATGAAGGCGGCGAGAACCGCAAGGTCGATCATCAGCAGACCGGTCTCGACCCCGGTGTAGCGAACGCTGATCGGAGAGAAGGCCAGGCGCGATGCCGCCGTCGCGGCAATGCACACCAGCGCGACGATGCGCTCGTCCATCCGTCCTCGCCACAGCGCGTAGCCGCAGCTCGCGATCAGCAGCGCCCGGAATACGAATTGGTGCGTGATCATCCGGAGGGGACCGGACCACATCGCTGTGGCCCGGTCAAAGCCCTTGTTATGCGACGATGCGGAGGTCTGCGGTGCCGGTCGCCGGCGGGCAATCGCCGTCGTCGCCCCACGAGACCGTGCGTAGGCCGGGGACGAACTGCTTCGCTTCGGCGAGCGCGACGTGGCAGCTGCCGATCTTGCCACGCGCTGCGACGAGACTCGCCATCGTGCCGGAGAGCTCGTCGAACGCCGACTGGATGCGCGTGTGGGCGATGCCGGTAACCCCGACGGCGCGCACAAGCCGGGACTGAAGCTCGGCCATTTCGCCGAGCGCGGTATCGATGACGTCTTCGACGGTCCGGACCTGGGTGGCGAGTTCGTATGCGGCGTTTTCAATCTGATGCTTACGCATGTGACTGCTCCTTTCCGCGCGACGAGAATCGCGCGGATGTGGTTGCCGAAATGAGAAGAAAGGTGGTTTTCGCTAGCTCTTCAGGAGCCTGGCGAGGCTTTCCAGTCCGGCGAGATACATGCCCGCCGAGAAGGCTGAACCGATCGCGATCGCCGCAATCCAGAACAGCCGCTGGCCGACACTCATCTCATTCCGGGGGTTGCTCCTCGTTGCGAACGGCGGTTGCAGGGAAGACCGGAATGACGCGGGCCTCTGCTCGGTAAGGAAACCTGCTTCCCCAGCCTCCCCTGCGCGGTCAGCGTGCCGAATCTGATGACTGACCGCGGCGTCTGGTTCGCTCGGGTTGGGCTTGGGCTCAATGTGCGGCGATTGATGTATCAATCGCTGATATGGCTCCTGAAAGCGCGCGACGATCCGTGCCGCCTGGGTGCGCCGTTCCACTCCAAGGATCTGGAGGGCCTGCCGGACGCGCTGGTCGACGGTGTGCGGCGAGATGTTCAGCTCGGCCGCGATTTCCTTGGAGCTTAAATGCTGGTCGACGAGGAGCAGGCAATCGAGCTGGCCCTTAGTCAATCGGGCGACACGCTCCGCAATCGGATCCGTCGTGCGCGAATCATTCGCTTCGTGAGGCACGTGACGCGCCCCCTCCAAATCATCCAATGCGATCCCCACCCCGCCCAACATGCGGTACTCCCGAGCCGAGTCCTTGTGGCTCTTATTTCATCTTCACGGCTTTAGCCAGTTTTCCGCGGGTTTATCGCCATTTCCGTTATTAACTAAAGTTAGCCGACCGATCGGGCGAATTGATGAAACTTGGTCCGCTTTGGCGGGACCTTCCGGCGAAGCTGGCATAGGCGGCCGCTTCCGCTTCGTTCGTCATAGGATGTCCGCGGAGGACATCTTCCAGAAGCGATGGTGGAGAGGGCTGGATTCGAACCAGCGTACGCTTGCGCGGGCAGATTTACAGTCTGCTGCCTTTAACCACTCGGCCACCTCTCCACGAGGGCAGTAACCTGCAGGCAGGGGCGCCATGTGGCGGCGCGCCAATCATGTGTCAACGCGCTCCACAGAAGGGAGTGCCGGTCGCTGCTCGCTGAAATTCGGGCGCTCCAAATTTCAACACTCCCCCGGACTGTCGAAAAAAATGTCGCCCGTCGCTCTGCTCCGGCGCTCCAGCCCTACGCCAGTCCCCCGGACTGGTTAGGCTGGAGCGGGTGAAGGGAATCGAACCCTCGTCGTAAGCTTGGAAGGCTTCTGCTCTACCATTGAGCTACACCCGCTCGGTCCGTGGCCAATGCCATTTGGATATTGAGGGCGTCAACCGCCAGAGCGTTGACCCGCACCAACCCTGTGAATTAGAAAGCGATTCGCAATGACGAACCTGGTTGCCATCGCTGCATCTTCGACGGCCCGCCTGTGGTGGTGGCGCGGCGCGACGCTTGCGGCGCGATGGCGCGACTGATCGACTAGCAAACCGATCATCGACTGCCCGCCCGCCAACCGGCGGGCTTTTTTATTTCCAGGATCACGATCATGACCATTGCCACTCTTCTCGCTGAACGCGGACCGGCCGGCGACACGCACCTGCCGGCCGACGTGCCGGTACCTAACCCCTTGCCGAAGCTCCTCGCCGGCGAGGACCTCTCCTGCGACGAATCCGAGCATCTGTTCGAGCGGCTCGTCCTCGGCCGGCTGGAACCCGCTGAGATTGCCGGAATGCTCATCGCGCTTCGGATGAAGGGCGAAACCGCCGAGGAGATGATCGGCGCCGCCCGTGCGTTGTCGGCCGCCGCCCAGCCGTTCGACCGGCCCGACTATCTGTTCGCCGACTGCTGCGGAACGGGCGGTGACGGCTCCGGCCTGATCAACGTTTCGACCGCGACAGCCTTTGTCGCCGCCGCCGCGGGCCTGCCGATCGCCAAGCACGGAAACCGCAGCGTCAGCTCGCGATGTGGGTCGGCCGATGTGCTCGAGGCGCTCGGAGCGAAGGTCGATGTCGCGCCGGAGCAGGCGAGGGCTTTGCTGGACGAGACCGGGTTCTGTTTCCTTTTCGCACCCGCTTACCACCCGGGAATGAAGCACGCGGCGCTCGTCCGGAAGCAGCTGTCGGTGCGCACGATCATGAATTTGCTCGGCCCGTGTATCAATCCTGCGCGGCCGCCCATCCAGCTGCTCGGAGTCGCCGACCCACGCATGCTTCGCCGCATCGCGCAGACGCTCCAGGCAATGGGCGTCCGGCACGCGCTGGTGGTCCACGGATCGGGCCTCGACGAGGTCGCCCTCCACGGTGAGACACTCGCGATCCGGCTCACCGACGGAGTGATCAGCAATTGCGTCCTCAGCCCAGAGGACGCCGGCCTCGAACGGGCTCCCGTGAGCGTCGTCACGGGCGGCGACCCGGCAGAGAATGCCGCTCGCCTGCGGGCGCTGCTTTGCGGTGACGGTTCGCAAGCCGAGACCGACATCACCATCCTCAACGCTGCAGCGCTGCTTCACACCGCTGGAAGGACGGAGAGTCTGAAGGAAGCGGCCGGTGAGGTGCGAGACGTCCTCCTTTCCGGACGCGCCGCCAAGGTGCTCGACAGCTATATCGAGGCGAGCCGTGGCTGAACCGGTCGGAGTCCTCGGCAAGATCGCTTCGGCCAAGCGCGAGGAGCTAAAGGAGCGGTTCGCAGGCGTAGACATCGATGCGCTTCGCTCGCTCGCCCGCCCGACCGAGCGCAGCCTTGCTTCCGTGCTGGCGAAGGCCGGCGCGCGTTTCATCCTCGAGATCAAGCGCGCTTCGCCGTCTGCCGGCATGATCCGGCGCACCGCCGATCCGGCGGCGCTCGCCCGCGGCTATGCGGGGGTCGCCGATGCGCTGAGCGTGCTCTGCGACCGGCCCTATTTCGGGGGCTCGCTCGACGACCTCGCGGCGGCACGCGCACATTTCGACGGTCCGATCCTCGCAAAGGACTTCTTCATCGATGTCCGGCAGGTCGCCGAAGCGCGGATCGCCGGGGCCGATGCAATCCTCGTCATGCTCTCGCTGCTCGACGACGCCGCGGCCCGAGCGATGATCGCCGAGGCGCGCCGTTTCGGAATGGATGCGCTGGTCGAGGTGCACGACGAAGCCGAGATGGGCCGTGCGCTCGCGCTCGGCGCTCCGCTGATCGGGATCAACAACCGCGACCTGCGCGATCTCAGTGTCGATCTTTCCACCACCGAGCGGCTCGCGCGGGTCGCTCCGGATCGCATCCTCGTTTCGGAATCCGGGATCGCGACGCGCGCCGATGTCGAACGGCTGGCGGGAGCGGTCGACGGCTTCCTTGTCGGATCGTCGCTGATGAGCGCCGCTGAACCGGCACAGGCTGCGCGCGAACTAACCTTAGGGCGCGTCAAATTGTGCGGATTGAAAAGCGGCGCAGACATCCGCGCCGCCCGGCCAGCGGCATTCGCCGGCTTCGTGTTCGTGCCTGGCAGCCCCCGCCACGTCACGGCGCACGAGGCCGCGCCGCTGGCCGGAACCGCTCGCCAGTCCGGCATGCTGCCCGTCGGAATATTCCGCGACGCGCCGCTTCGGACGCTGGTTGATCTCGCAACCGTGATGAACCTTCACGCCGTGCAGCTGCACGGCCACGAGACGCAAGAATATGTCCGCGGCCTCCGCCGCGAGCTTCCCGAATCGTGCGAAATTTGGACAGCCGTCAGCGTCGGACGCGAGCCGCTCACCGGCCGCGGCGGCGATCGAATGGTCTTCGACAATGCCGACGGCGGCAGCGGGCGCAGCTTCGACTGGATGCTCGTCGACAATCACCCGGAGCTTCCCAGCGCGATCCTCGCCGGCGGCGTCGGTCCGCACAATGCGCGCGCGGCGATGGCGCTCGGCGTCTATGCGATCGACGTCGGTTCGGCGGTCGACGAGCGGCCCGGCCGCAAGTCACCCGACAAGATCGCCGCCTTGTTCGACGCACTTCGCCCAAGCTCTCGGCAGCGGCTTCGCGAATGCGCCTGAACGGCCGCTTCGGCCGCTTCGGCGGCTGCTACGTCCCGGAGATCCTGGTCCCGGCGCTCGAGCAGCTCGAGGCCGCCTTCCTCGACGCGCAGGAGGACCCCGCCTTTGGCGCGGAGCTCAACCACCTCCTGGCCAATTACGCTGGACGCCCGACGCCGCTCACCCGCTGCCGCAACCTGCCCGGCAACATCTACCTGAAGCGTGAAGACCTGCTCCACGGCGGCGCGCACAAGACCAACCAGGTGCTGGGGCAGGGGCTGCTCGCCAGGCGTATGGGCAAGAGCCGGTTGATCGCCGAGACCGGCGCGGGACAGCACGGCGTCGCGACCGCGATCGTCGGTGCGCTGCTCGGCTTCCAGACTGTGATCTACATGGGTGCGGAGGATGTCGAGCGGCAGAAGCTCAACGTCTTCCGGATGCAGCTGATGGGTGCGACGGTTGTGCCGGTGACGAGGGGCGGCCAGACGCTGAAGGACGCGATCAACGAGGCGCTACGCGACTGGTCGGCGAGCTTCGAGACGACGCATTATTTGCTCGGCACGGCCGCCGGCCCGCACCCGTTCCCGACCATGGTTCGCGAATTCCAGCGCGTGATCGGCGAGGAGGCGCGCGCCCAGATGATCGAGCAAATCGGGCGTCTTCCGGACGCGGTCGTCGCCTGCGTCGGCGGCGGCTCGAATGCGATCGGCCTCTTTGCCGACTTCATCGGCGATGACGTGCGGCTGGTCGGCGTCGAAGCCGCCGGAAAGGGTCTCGATTGTGAGGAGCATGGCGCAACCTTGCTTCGCGGTACGCCGGGCATTCTCCACGGTGCGGAGACCTATGTGCTTCAGGACTCCGATGGCCAGGTGAACGACACCTGGTCGGTCTCCGCCGGTCTTGACTATCCCGCGGTCGGACCGGAGCACGCGCATCTCAAGGACAGCGGCCGCGCCCAATATGTCGGTGCAACCGATGCCGAGGCTCTCGCCGCGTTCAAGGCGCTGGCGGTAGGCGAGGGTATCCTCTGCGCCTTCGAATCCGCGCATGCGCTTGCGTACGCGATGAAGCTGGCGGAGCAGGAGCCGGAGAGCACGATCCTGGTCGGCCTTTCGGGGCGCGGCGACAAGGACGTGAGCCAGGCCCAGGCCCTGCTGGGAGCAGGGTCTGATGATGGCTCACAGCTGCAATCTGTTCTTGGCGAACGGGCCATCGGAGCCGCTGCGTGAGCCGCTACGCCGCGATGTTCGCTCGTCTCCGCGACGAGGGCGCGTTCGGCGCCTTCCTGATGCTCGGCGACCCCGATCTAGAGACCAGCGCGGCGCTTCTCGACGCGGTCGTCAAGGGCGGCGCAGACATGATCGAGGTCGGAATCCCGTTCTCCGATCCGGTCGCCGACGGCCCGGTCATCCAGGCAGCCGGCCAGCGCGCGCTCTCTTCGGGTGTCCGAGTCGGCGACTGCCTGGAGCTGATTGCATCGTTGCGCAGACGCAACAGTCAGGTCCCGATCGGCATCCTGACTTACGCCAATATTGTCCGTGCACGAACCGGATTCATGCGGGATGCGGCCGAGGCGGGCGCGGACAGCCTGCTGATCGCCGACGTGCCCGCGCTCGAGGCCGAGCCGTTCACTCGCGAAATGGAGCAGGCGGGTCTCGAGCCAGTCCTGATCGCGGCGCCCAATACCCCTGACGCTGTTCTCAAGCGGATCGCAACCCTCTCAAAAGCCTACACTTATTGCGTCAGCCGAGCGGGAATTACCGGCACCCACGCTGGCGGCCAGTTCGATTCCGGGATGATCGAGCGCGTCAAGCAGGCCGGCGCTCCTCCACCCGTCTTTGGCTTTGGAATCTCGAAGCCGGAGCATGTCCGGACAGCCCTCGAAGCCGGTGCGAGAGGCGTCATTTGCGGCTCCGCGATCGTCGATCTCGTTTCGAGACGCGAGGATGTCGCAAGCTTTGTCCAGTCATTGAAAGCAGTTACACGGAACGACTCGATGGCGGAATGAATTGAATCCCGCCGACGAAGGAGGATTCCGAATGGCTGCGCGCGCGATCTGGCGAGGGCAAATCCGGCTGGCGCTGGTGTCGATTCCGGTCGAGCTGTTTCCGGCGACCAAGAGCGGCGCGGCAATCCAGTTCCACCAGGTTTATGAGCCGACCGGCCAGCGGATCAAGTATGAGAAGGTCGTGCCGGGCATCGGACCGGTCGATCGCGACCAGATCGTCAAGGGCTATGAGGTCTCCAAGGGCCGCTATGTCCTGCTCGATCAGGAGGAGATCGACAGCGTCAAGCTGGAGAGCCGCAGGACCCTGGATCTCGTTGAATTCGTCGACGAGGACGGCATCGATTCGATGTATTTCGACAAGCCTTATTATGTCGTTCCGGCCGACGATCTTGCCGAAGAAGCCTATGTCGTGCTTCGCGATGCCCTAAGGGCCGCGAACAAGATCGGCGTCGGCCAGCTCGCGATGCGCGGCCAGGAATATGTCGTGGCGCTGAAGCCCTGCGGACGCGGGCTGCTGCTCGAGACGCTCCGCTATGCGGACGAGGTCAACAAGTCGTCGGGCTTCTTCCGCGACATCGGCGACCACAAGCCCGATCCGGACCTGCTCGACATGGCCTCGATGCTGATCGAGCGCAAAGCCGGAGAGTTCGACCCGAAGGAGTTCCATAACCGCTACGTCGATGCGCTTCACCGCCTCATCGAGAAGAAGCAGAAGGCCAAGGGCGAAAAGATCATCGAGGAGCCGGAAGAGGCTCCAGCCAAGGGCTCGAACGTGATCGACCTCATGGCGGCGCTGAAGAAGAGCCTGGGCGACCAGAAGGCAGAAAAGGCCAGGAAGGCGCCGGCGAAGAAGAAGACGGCGGCGAAGAAGGAACCGGCAAAGGCCCCCGCACGTAAACGGGCGTGATGCAATGTCCGTGGGCGCTCACATTGAGCTTGTCGAAATGAGAGCGCTCGCCCTTCGACGAGCTCAGGGTGAGCGCTGGGTGTAGCTATGGCGCGTCGTGCCGATCTCGACATCCAGACCTATAACCGCAAGCGCGACTTCACCAAGACCAAGGAGCCGCGCGGCCGCAAGCTCAAGGGCAAGGGCGACAGCTTCGTCGTCCAGAAGCATGAGGCCTCGCGGCTGCACTGGGATTTCAGGCTCGAGCTCGACGGAGTCCTCAAGAGCTGGGCGGTGCCGAAAGGGCCGAGCCTCGATCCGGGCGAGAACCGCCTCGCGATGCGGACCGAGGACCATCCGCTCGATTACGGCACGTTCGAAGGGACGATCCCCGCCGGCGAATATGGCGGCGGCACGGTGATGCTGTGGGACCAGGGCCGCTGGATCCCCGATCCGCGCAAGGATCCGAGCAAGACCATCGAGGAAGGGCACCTCCACTTCACGCTCGAGGGCGAGCGGATGAAGGGCGAATGGGTGATGTTCCGCTTGAAGCCCAAGCCCGGCGAGAAGGCCGAGCCGTGGATGCTGAAGAAGGTCAACGACGAATATGCCGATCCTGACGACGGGGATGCGCTGGTCGACAATTGCGTGACCAGCGTGACGACGGACCGCACCATGGCCGAGATCGCCGCGGGCGAGGATGTCTGGCGCTCCAACCGCGGCGGCCAGAAGGGCGGGCGCGGGAAGCGAAAGGCGAGCAAGGCGCCGCCGCCGTTCGAGGAGCCGCAGCTGGCGACGCTCGTCGACCATGTGCCGCCGGGCGATTCCTGGATCCACGAGATCAAATATGACGGCTACCGGCTTGAGCTTGCCGTCGGCGACGGCGTCGCGACTGCGTGGACCCGCAACGGCAAGGACTGGAGCGACAAGTTCAAGGCGCTGGTGAAAGCGGCCGCGAAGCTCCCCGCGGGCTGCCTGATCGACGGCGAGGCGGTCGCCATCGACGACAACGGCAAACCGAGCTTTCAGCTGCTGCAGTCGACCCTGAAGGAGCAGCGCGGCGCGAACCTCGTCTTCTACGCCTTCGACCTGCTCGTCGACCGCGGCGAGGACATCAAGAAACTACCCAACATCGTGCGCAAGGACC
>Ga0207647_10003459_pt1 | contig 11851 bp, 15 predicted proteins | sample KBSCornC2_FD_184295 | JGI IMG/M metagenome (GOLD analysis project Ga0207647, IMG submission 184295) | Corn rhizosphere microbial communities from Kellogg Biological Station, Michigan, USA - C2 (SPAdes) (version 2) | ecosystem: Host-associated > Plants > Roots > Rhizosphere ...
GAGGGCGAGCCACGCAACAAGAGCGGAGAATTTTTCGTCCTGCGACCACGGAGCACCAAGGTACGAGCTAGCATCAGCGAGACGAGCCATCAGCTCTTGATACGGCTGCTGCAGAGTTCGAGAGGCAGATTCCAGCAGTTCGTTCTCTTTCGTTGTGAATATCGTCAGGCCGCACGACTTGCTTGCATCAAGGAGTGCATTGCGGAAGAGTTCACCGTCCGCGGTATGAATCAAAGTATGCGACCGCAGGATTTGCGCGAGTTCCGGAAGTTGCCTGCCGGAAGCAAGAAGAAGCCCGCAACGTGCGAGCTTGTAGCCTTGCTTTTGAAGGTCTCCGCGAGCGGATTCAACAGCCCGAGCGGCGAGATGTCTCGCCTCAGCCTGAGCATTCGAGACGAACGCACGCGCTTCATCGATCGCCTTCTTTTGCGCGGTGTGATACGGCTGGCGAAACTCATAGGTGAAGGTTTTGACGAGATGGGGTCGCTGACGCTGAAGGACCAGCGGTGAGCAGCCATCAAGCGATATCGCCACGAGGGCAGCCCATCCGGAATGAACGCGAAAGCCCAGAGCAGCGGCGGGTTTCAAGGGAGACTCCCCCAGAGTCGATCATAGAACGGGTGCATTTGGACAAGGAAAAGCGCCCTCGAAAAGGAGTGCGCTTTGTAAATCCGGATCTTGTGGATGACTTTGCTTCTCGGATTCGCCTTCGGCCGGCGTCTGCTCGTCTCCGATCGATTTAGCTACCTTGCTGGATGTCTCTAATTACTATCGCTAATTTCAGCCATGGGCATGAGAGCCTGGATGCGCGACCCACCCCGATGCACACGTCTGCAGATTCCTCGCTCATTTCCGTCAGTCATCCAGATCACGGCCGAACGATGAACACCTTATTGCTCTTTAGACTCACGTTTCCAGTGGTGACAGTGATGTATCCGGTCGTTGCACCCGCAGGCACAACGGCTCTCAAGTATTTCGAGTTCACCACAGTCGTCTGAGCGGCTCTCCCGTTAAAGCGCGCTACGCTCCCAGATGTAAAGCCCTGCCCCAGAATCTGTACTGTCGTGCCGACTCGGCCATAGACGCGCAGATAAGTAACAAACGGGGCCAAGCCCATGTTGAAGCTATAGAAGATGCCCGCATTCCTTCTACCTCCGATTTCGGTCACACCGTATAGCAGGCCGTTCGTATGCTGGAGTAGTGCACAGGTCGAGACCAAATTGAGGCTATGAAGTGTCATGAAGTTGCCGGACGGAGTGATGTTAAAAAGGACGCCCGTGTCTGCGGTAGTACCGTAAAAGTTCCCGTCAATGCCTTCGATCAGGGTTGCGATTGGATTCGAACCATCGTTGCCGCCGGTGAAGTTGTGAAGGACAGTCACCACGCGTCCCGGGGTCATTTTGAATACAACTCCCCCTCCCATGGTTCCGCCTTGAGTAGTGACTCCGTAGAAATTCCCGTCATTTCCTTGGACCAATCCGGCATAAGGGTGAGCTCCATTGGTGTTGTTGAACCCAAACATGATCTTGAAGTCACCGTTCGAATTGATGCGATAGACCGATCCCAGACCGTGTGGCCCCCCTCTGTAAGTCGTTCCGTAGAAGTACAGGTCCGTTCCCTGTATGAGCGGAGCCGATGGTCTGACTCCCTCCTGGCCCGCGAAACAGTGCAGCGTTTTAAACTGGCCGCTCTTAGTAATCCTGTAGACCGTTCCTCTGCATCCGGTTCCCCCAGTTGTGGTTCCGTAAAGATCTCCTCCCTCACTCTCAATGGGTGCCGATTCCGGAGAACCTCCATCTGTTCCCCCCGTGAAACTGTGAAGGATCGTGAGCTTGCCACTCGAACTCAACCGGAAAATGTTTCCGTAATTGAACTGCCCCCCGTAATTGTTGGTGCCATAGAAGTTCCCATCAGTCGCAACCGTGAGACTGCCTGTAGGGAATTTGCCATTGGGTCCCGGGAAGTGCTGCAGGACACTGATGTCCCCGGTGGTGCTCATCTTGAAAGCTGATCCACCATCTGCGGTCACGAAGTCTCCGGCGGTCGTCACAATGTAACCACCAAGAGTTTGCTGAAGCGCACCGAACTCCACCCCTGGATAGCTCGGATCTCCCGGATTGGAGAAATCGTAAAGAGGAGTGTAAGTCTGTGCGTGAACGGTGAAGCCGACTGCGAGAAGTACTGCACCGAGCGCAAGGATTCTGTTCATGAAAACCTCCGGGAGCGATGTATTTCCCTGCGGTGGAATAGAACACGATGATGAAACAGTTGTCACGTCGATCGGACACCGTCGCAAGACCAACACCAAATCGATGTCCGACAGCAAGAAATTGCACAAGAGAAAAGCGCACTCTGGATGAGTGCGCTTTCGATCTTTCATGGAACGTTCTTAGAAGTTGGACTACTTTTCGGATTCGCCTTCGGCCGGTGTCTGCTCGGCCATGGCCTTCTCCATCTCCTCGCGGCGCTTCTGGCGCGCCTCGGCACGCTTGGAGCGCTTCTCGTCGAGAAGCTTTTCGGCACCCAGCAACTCGATGAATGCCTTCTCCGCACCATCGCCCTTTTGGAAACCGGTGCGCACGATGCGCAGGTAGCCGCCCTGACGATCACCGTAGCGCGGAGCCACAGTCTCGAACAGGCGCTTCACTGCGTCGTCGGTCATCAGGTAAGCGAGGGCCTGACGGCGCGCATGGACATCTCCACGCTTGCCCAGGGTGATCAGCTTCTCCACATGGGGACGCGCGGCCTTCGCCTTGGTAACAGTAGTGACGACGCGGTCTTCGAGCAAAATGGACGTCACCAGGTTTCGCAGCAGGGCGCGGCGGTGGCTGGTGTTGCGGCCGAGTTTGTATCCAGCATTGCGATGGCGCATGGCAAATCTCTCTTACGTGCGGCGCTAGGCCGCCGGAATCAGTTGCCGGAGAGAGTCACCCCTCTCCGGCGGAAAGTACAGTTACGGCTTAGAAGTTCTCCGGCTCGTTCTGCATCGGCTCGAGCACGTCGAGATCGTCTTCCTCGTCCTCAAAGCGGTTGTAGCTCTGCGCCAGCGCCTGCGAGGGCAGGATCGAAGTTGGGCCGGGAACAGCGTTGCCGTTCTCGTCGATCTTCATGCCCAGCGACAGACCCATCTGCGCCAGGATTTCCTTGATCTCGTTCAGCGACTTGCGCCCGAAGTTCTTGGTCTTCAGCATCTCGGGCTCGGTCTTCTGCACCAGCTCGCCGATGGTCTGGATGTTGGCGTTCTTCAGGCAGTTGTAGCTGCGCACGGACAGTTCGAGCTCTTCGACCGAGCGGTTGAGGTTCTCGTTCCGCAGTTGCATGCGGCCCTCTTCCGTCTGGTGCTCCGCTTCGATCTCTTCCTCGAAGTTGATAAAGATGCTCATGTGGTCCTTGATCAGCTTGGCTGCCAGGCCGATTGCATCGGCAGGGACAACGGAGCCATTGGTCCACACTTCGAGCGTCAGCTTGTCGTAGTCGGTGATCTGACCGAGACGCGCTGCGTCGACCGCATAGTTGACCTTACGCACTGGAGAGTGAACCGAGTCTACGGGGATGAAGCCGATGCCGAGATCGCTGTCGAAGTTTTTGTCGGCTGCGATGTAGCCGCGTCCGCGCTTCAGGCGCATCTCCATGTCCAGCTTGCCGCCTTCGCTCACGGTCGCGATGTAGATTTCCTTGTCCAGGATCTCCACGTCGCCATCCGCTTCGATCATGCCCGAGGTGACGACACCGGGCTGGTCCGCGCGGAGGTAAAGCGCCTTCGGGCCTTCACCGTTCAACTTGAAAGGAATCTGTTTCAAGTTGAGGATGATGTCCGTCGCGTCTTCCACTACGCCGGTGATCGACTGGAACTCGTGCAGCACACCCTCAATCTTGACTGCGGTAACGGCCGCACCCTCGATGGAAGAGAGCAGCACGCGACGCAGCGCATTGCCGACAGTGGTGCCAAAACCCCGTTCAAAGGGCTGGGCGCTGAACTTTCCGTACTTCTCGGTGAGCGTCTCGGTATCGACTGCAAGACGCTTGGGCTTCTGAAATCCTCTCCAAAGCATGTCGTATCTCCTGCACAGCAAGCGCCGCGAAGCATTCTGCAACGGCTGTGCCTGTGTCTCCTGGTTCGTTGATGTGGCCGCTTTCGCGGGTACTGCGACCCGGCGATCGACTGCCGGGCAAACTCGTTTACTTGCTGTAGAGCTCGACGATCAGCTGCTCGTTCACCGGCAGGTTCACGTCCTCGCGCTTCGGCAGCGCCAGCACTTTGCCGGAGAGGTTCTTGTGATCGACCTGCAGCCACTGCGGGGACTGCTGATGGCTCGCAAACTCAGTCGAGCTCTCGAGTACCGTCATCTTCTTCGATCCCTCGCGGACCTTGATCTCATCGCCGACCTGTACCTGGTAGGAGGGGATGTTCACCTTGCGGCCGTTCACTTCGACGTGGCCGTGGCGCACGAGCTGCCGTGACTGCCGGCGGCTGGAAGCAAAGCCGAGGCGATAGGCCACGTTGTCCAGACGACGCTCGAGCTGCTGCAGCAGGATCTCACCGGTGACGCCTGTGGAGCGGTTCGCCTTCTCGTAGTACTCGCGGAACTGGCTCTCCAGCGTGAAGTAGATGCGCTTCGCCTTCTGCTTCTCACGCAGCTGCAGACCGTAACCCACGATCTTCACCTTGCGATCGCGGCCATGCTGGCCAGGGGCGAAGTTGCGCTTATCCACCGGACACTTCTCGGTGTGGCACTTGGTGCCCTTCAGAAAAAGCTTCATGCCTTCGCGACGGCAAAGGCGACAGACTGCTCCGGTATAACGTGCCACGTAATTCTCCTAAAACTTCAGGTGTCGACCGGTTTACAGGCGGTGCCCTTCGTCCCGGTCCTTACTTCTCCACTTCAGTCGCCGCCTGTCGAAACACAAACAGGCAGCGAATACATCAGACCCTACGCCGCTTGGGCGGACGGCAGCCGTTGTGCGGAATCGGAGTGACGTCGCGAATCGAACGCACCTCGATGCCTGCAGCAGCCAGCGCACGCACCGCGGATTCACGGCCGGAACCGGGTCCGCTTACCCGCACATCCACCGAGCGCAGACCATGGTCGCGCGCCTGGTTAGCGGCGTTGATCGCAGCCTGCTGCGCCGCGAAGGGCGTGCCCTTGCGCGATCCACGGAAGCCGAGCGAGCCGGAACTCTTCCAGGAAAGCGTGTTGCCCAGGTTGTCGGTGATGGTAACGATGGTGTTGTTGAACGAAGCCTGAATGTGCACCAGACCGTAGGGCACGTTCTTGCGTTCGCGCTTCTTGAACTTCTTGTTCTTGCCGGCCTTGCCGGTCGCCGCCTGCTGTGCCTTTGCCATTTAGGTCTTCGTCGCTTTCTTCTTGCCCGCGATGGTGCCCTTGCGCGGGCCCTTGCGCGTGCGCGCGTTGGTGTGACTGCGCTGACCGCGGACCGGCAGGTTGCGGCGGTGGCGGCTGCCACGATAGCTCTGGATATCGATCAGGCGCTTGATGTGCATCGAGACGTCTTTGCGCGCGTCGCCCTCGACGTCGCCTTCCTGCTCGATCACCTGGCGAATGCGGTTGACCTCATCCTCGCCCAGATCCTGGACCTTCTTGAACGGATCGACGTTGGCGGTGCCGAGAATGCGCGCAGCCCGCGGATTGCCGATGCCGTAGATGTAAGTGAGCGCGATGCGTGCCTGTTTGTTTCGCGGCAGATCGACGCCTGCAATACGTGCCATGCTTATCCTTCACTTGCTTCCGTGCAGCTTCACCGCCGGAGGCTCTTGGCCGGACCTGATTGAGAAGTCCAGCAGGTTGTACGGAGCCGGGGTTCATCGCAAGCCTTGACTTCGGCTAACTCGCCCCGGGACCGCCTTGAATATGCCGAGGCCGTACTAGCCCTGGCGCTGCTTATGCTTCTGGTTCTCGCAGATCACCCGCACCACACCGCGGCGATGGATGACCTTGCACTTGTCACAAATCTTCTTTACTGACGCTCGTACCTTCATGAAAACAGCTCCTAGCTAAAAACAGCCACCGGCTTGCGACCTCCGGCTGAATCCAGAGGCGATGAGCCAGCAGTTCAATGGCTACCTGGGCTACTTGTATCTGTAAACAATGCGGCCGCGGTTCAGATCGTACGGACTCAGCTCCACCGCAACACGATCTCCAGGGAGGATGCGAATGAAGTTCTTCCGCATGCGTCCGGATACGTGGGCCAGCACCTGATGCTTATTCTCGAGCTCCACTTTGAACATCGCGTTTGGCAACGTCTCGAGAACCGTCGCCATAACTTCTATTGCGTCTTCCTTCGACAATCAATCTTCCTGGTTCTGCCAGACTCGTCCCGCCAGAGAGTTCTGGCAAAGCCTCCGGCCACTTATGTGCCAACCCTTATGATACCCGATTTGCAGGGTTTACAGGGTCAAAATCGCCGCGCCGTCCTTGGTAACAGCGACAGTGTGCTCGAAATGCGCGCTCAGACTGCCGTCCTCGGTCACTGCCGTCCAACCATCCTTCAGTACCCGCACCGCTTCGCTCCCGGCGTTGACCATGGGCTCGATCGCCAGCACCATGCCCTCGCGCAACCGCACCCCACGCCCGCGCTGGCCGAAGTTGGGGATCTGCGGGTCCTCGTGCATGCGAGTCCCGATGCCGTGGCCGACGAACTCCTTTACCACACTGAAACCCTCGGCCTCTACCATCTCCTGCACTGCCGCCCCGACATCACCCAGCATCGCGCCCGGCCGGACTGCCTCGATAGCGCGCGCCAGGGACTTCTCCGTAACGTCGAGCAGCCGTTGCGTCGTCGGAGCCACCTTCCCCACCGGGATAGTGATCGCCGAATCGCCATAATAGCCGTCGATGACCGCCCCGCAATCAACCGAAAGTATGTCGCCTTCACGCAACACCGTCTTTGCCGAAGGAATGCCGTGCACTACCTGGTCGTTCAGCGAGGTGCAGAGCACGCAGGGGAAACCGTGATAGCCCTTGAAGGCCGGTTTTGCGCCCGCGTCGGCGATCATCTTATCTGCGACATTCTCGAGTTCGAGCGTCGTAACACCTGGCTTCACCATGGCCCGGACCGCGTGAAGCACCTCGCGCACAATCTCGCCGGCGCGGCGCATCTTCTCCACTTCCTTCGCGGTTTTGATCACGATTGCCATGATGCCTTCTTGTCCCTGCTAGCGGCGGAGCCGCTCCACCGCGTCCAGGATGCTTTCCGTCACGGTGTCGACCGAAGCATCTCCATCGACTTCCAAAAATCGGCCTAACCCTCGGTAGTGTTCGAGCACTGGTGCGGTCTGCTCCGCATATGCCCGCATACGCTCGGCAAAGACCGCCTCGGTGTCATCGGCACGCTGCTCGAGTACCGTCTGATCGAAGTCGCAGACGGTGTCGGCCATCGGCGGCTTCAGGTGCATGTTATAGATGCGCTTGCAGGTCGGACAGCTTCGCCGGCCGGTAATCCGCAGCAACAATCGCTGCTCATCCACTCTCAGGCTCACCGCCACCACGGGTAGACTGCTGCCGCTCGATGCCAGCTGGACATCCAGCCAGTCCGCCTGCACCAGGGTCCGAGGAAAGCCGTCCAGAATGTAACCGCGCACCGTGTCCGGCTCTTCGAGCCGTGCGGCCACCATGTCATTCACCAACGCATCGGAGACCAGCTTGCCGGTTGCCATGCGGGCCAGATCGTCCTCGTGCAGCTTGCCTTCGCGCAGCAGCCGTTCGGCTATCATGCTCGGCTGCACGTCACGGTTCCGGATCTCGCGCAGGAGATCGCCAGTCGAGATCTGCGGGATACCCCAGGCGGCCATGATGGCCTTGGCCTGCGTGCCCTTGCCTACCCCAGGCGCGCCCAAGAGCAGCACCGGCCCGGGCACAAAGAGGGAACCATGCTGCGCCGCCAGTGGGTCAGCGGAAGCCAACTCCGGATGTCCTGCTACCACGCCCGTCGTCCGCGCACCCGGCCGCTCCGCGGAGAGAAGCCTTCATAGTGGCGCATGATGAGCTGCGATTCGACCTGATTTACTGTGTCCATGGCCACGCCGACCACGATCAGCAGTGATGTACCGCCAAAGTAGAAGTTCAGGCCAAGTCCGTGGGTTACCCAGGTCGGCATCTTCTCGAAGAACGGCCCGATCAGCCACAGATTCTCAAGATGGATGCCGTTGATCATGATCTGCGGAATCAGCCAGACCACGATTAGGTAGATTGCGCCCACCAGCGTGATGCGGGTAAGGATGTCGTTGATGTAATCCGAGGTGCGGCGGCCCGGCCGAATACCAGGGATAAAGCCGCCATACTTGCGCATGTTGTCGGCGATATCGTCTGGGCGGAAGACGATCGAGATATAGAAGTAGGCGAAGAAGACGATCGCTACCATGGAGAGCAGTTCGTACCATGGCTCGCCGGCGCGCAGCGCATCGAAGATGCGGTTGAGCAGCGTGTGGCTGCGCACGAAATTCGATGTGGCAAAGAGCATCGGCGCCGAGAGGATGGAACTCGCGAAGATGATCGGCATGACGCCGCCGGAGTTCACCTTGAGCGGCAGGTGCGTGGACTGGCCACCCATCAGGCGGCGTCCCACGATCCGTTTGGCATACTGCACCGGGATACGACGCTCCGAGCGCTCGACGTAGACAATGAATGCGATCACCGCGATCATGCCGACGACCAGCAGGGCCAGGGCGGGAACGGTAAAGGCACCGAAGGCCTGCGTCTTTGCCTTCTCGTAGAGGTCGGCGATACCGCGCGGCAGCCCATCGACGATGCCCGCGAAGATCAGCAGGCTCATGCCGTTGCCCACGCCGCGATCGGTAATCTGTTCACCCAGCCACATGACGAAGGTGGTGCCCGCGGTCAGAGTGAGAACGGTCATCGCGACAAAACCCGCGCCCGGGTTGAGCACGTAGGACTGTCCGCCGCCGGAGCTGTGCGACAACGTGAGCGCAATAGCGAAGGACTGCACAATGCCGAGAACCACCGTCATGTAGCGGGTCCACTGCGTGATCTTGCGGCGGCCGATCTCGCCTTCCTTCTGCAGCTTCGCCAGCGGCTCGTAGACGACAGTCAGCAGCTGAAAGATGATCGACGCGGTGATGTAGGGCATGATGCCCAGCGCAAATACGGTGAGCCGCCGCAGGTTGCCGCCACTGAACAGATCGACCAGACCGAGAGCGGAGCCGCTCTGCGAGTCAAAGAACGACTCGAGCGCCTTGGTGTCGACGCCCGGCGTGGGAATGTGTGCGCCAAGGCGGTAGACCGCAAGCATCCCCAGCGTAAAGAGCAGGCGGTTGCGAAGGTCCGGGATACGGAAGATATTCGAAAACTTTTCCAACATATACGGTCAGCCCTGCCTGAGCTGATGACCTTACATCGTTTCCCTATTATGGGGCTCGCCTTGCTGCCGCGAGAGTGGGGAAATACCTAGGCCTGGGTGGGAGCGCTACCCAGCACTACGGCCTTGCCCCCGGCGCGCTCGATCTTTTCCTGCGCCGACTTCGAAAACTTGTGCGCGTGTATGGTCATGGCGGTCTTGATCTCGCCATTGCCAAGGATCTTCAGCAGGCCCTTCTTCTTGGTCAGACCAAGCTCAGCGAGCTTCTCGAGCGTCAGCTCGGTCTCCTGAAGATCGGCCAGGCTGCCCAGATTCAGCACGTTGTATTCGGTGCGGAAGATGTTGGTGAAGCCGCGCTTGGGCAAACGGCGATGCAGCGGCATCTGGCCGCCTTCAAAGCCGCGCATCAGGCTCGAACCGGAGCGGGAGCCCTGTCCCTTGTGACCGCGGGTGGAAGTCTTGCCCATGCCGGAGCCCATGCCGCGGCCCACGCGTTTGCGATTTGTGTTCGCCTTCTTCGGCGCGCGCAGATTGGAAAGATTCGTTGCCATGTATTCCTCGCTCAACGCCGGCCCTGCTTTGCCAATGAAAGCAGCAGGCCGACTCGCATGTGTATGTTTCTTGAACTACTCGACGATGCGCACCAGGTGCGGAATGGCCTTCACCATGCCACGAACCGACGGCGTATCCTCACGCTCGACGATCTGATTCAGCCGGGTGAAGCCCAAGCCCTTGACCACCTTCTTGTGCTTCTCGGGTGTTGCGATCTTCGAGCGGTAGTACTCGATCAGCAGTGTCTTCTTTGCCTCTGCCATGACTATAGCTCCTCTACCTGCTTGCCGCGGAGCGCCGCAACATCGGCGCGATCGCGCAACTGGGTCAGCGCATCGAACGTCGCCTTGATCACGTTGTGCGGGTTCGCGGTGCCCAGGCTCTTGGTCAGCACATTCTGCACTCCCGCCGAAGTCATTACTGCGCGGACTGCGCCGCCTGCGATGACGCCTGTACCTTCCGGGGCAGGCTTCAGCAGCACCTGGCCCGAGCCGTAACGGCCCAACACCTGGTGAGGAATGGAGGTGTCGGTCAGGTGCACGTGCACCAGGTTCTTCTTGGCGCTTTCAATGCCCTTGCGGATCGCCTGGGGCACCTCCTTCGCCTTACCGGAACCGTAACCCACCACGCCGGCACCGGGATCGCCCACAACGACCAGCGCGGCGAACGACATATTCTTACCGCCCTTGACCACCTTGGTGACGCGGTTGATGGCGACCACCTGATCCTTCAGGTTGTAGTGACCGGCATCGATCTTCTTCTTCAGCATTGCCATCCGTCTGTTTCCTTCCGAGCGCCAGGCGCCCATACCCCTCTGCTAAAACTCGAGACCCGCCTCACGCGCGGCATCGGCCAGCGCCTTGATACGCCCGTGATAGAGATAGCCGCCGCGGTCGAAGACGACCTTCGTGACGCCCTTCCCCTTGGCGCGTTCCCCCACCAGCTTGCCGACTTCCTTGGCCGCAGCCACGTTGCCGCCGGTCTTCAGCTTGGCCGACTTGCTGGAAGCCGAAACCAGCGTGGTGCCGGAAGCGTCGTCGACCACCTGCGCAATTTCTTCGCCGGAATACGGATTGATCACCGCTTTAGTGCGCGGCAGCTCGCGCCATTCGGAACCTATGAGGAGTCGCGGGGTTTTCGCGCCGGATTTCATTTTCCTACATTTGCTCGACTTGGCCTCGTACGACAAAGACTTTTGCAAGGCACTCGATGCGCTTACGCATCTAGACCGCCTCGTCACTAGGATGGAAGCGAAAACTTTCTTCTGGCTGATCTGAGGAGCCGCATGTAGACCTCGTGCCAATCAATGGTGTCAAACGTTTCACCGCAAAACAGTGTTAGGACGTTGAATAAAACCCTCAATGCAATGGTCACTGTGCCATTGTTTGTCGCCGTTGCCCTCGGCGGCACACGGGTCTGTCGGGCCCAAGAGGCAGTCACTCCGCTGAGCGGAAAGGCCATGGTCGAAGCAACCAACGCGGAAGAGAAAAAGGCGAACTGGATCTCAGGTAGCGTGGCAACAGACGTGACTAACGAATACATCTTCGCTGGTCTTGTGCAAGACAAGGATACCGTGATTATCCAACCATACTTAAACTTGAGCTTCCGTCTCTACGAAGGCGCGGGCACGATCAATGCCGTCAGTTTCGAGTTGCCGCTCTGGTGGTCGATTCACGACATCAACAAACCGCGTCCGCTTAATGGAAATTCGAGCCTTAGAAATTGGTTTGAGTTCGATATCAGTCCCGGGGTTAGCTTCACCATCGCGAAAAACCTGACCTTCACAATCAGCGACTACATTTATACCTCGCCGGGCGATTACTTCGACACCTCGCACAACCTGAGCCTTGCCCTCGAATTCGATGATTTAGGTTTGCTTGGAGGATTTTCTCTGAATCCGCATTTCTACTTCTTGCAGGAACTTAATAGCCATTCGGGACTGGCGCTTCAGGGCGACACTAAGAGC
>Ga0207647_10003460_pt1 | contig 11850 bp, 10 predicted proteins | sample KBSCornC2_FD_184295 | JGI IMG/M metagenome (GOLD analysis project Ga0207647, IMG submission 184295) | Corn rhizosphere microbial communities from Kellogg Biological Station, Michigan, USA - C2 (SPAdes) (version 2) | ecosystem: Host-associated > Plants > Roots > Rhizosphere ...
GTCGTACAGGGATGCCCAGGTCGGCGCCTGCGACGTCTTCTCGATGTTCGCCTTCTGGCGGGCCTCGCTCGCCATGAAGTTGATGAAGTCGATCGCGGTCGCCTTGTTCTTGGCGAACGCGCTGATCGCGTAGTCGTGGCCACCGAGCGACGAGACACCCGGGCCGGTCTTACCCGGCAGCGGCGCGACCGCGAACTTGCCGGCCACCTTCGACGATCCGTCGGTCGCCTCGGCCTTGGCGTACACGTACGGCCAGTTGCGCAGGAAGAGCAGCTTGCCCTCCTGGAACGCGCGCCGGCTCTCCTCTTCCTTGTAGGTGATCGCGGCCTTGGGGAAGGCACCCGTCTTGAAGCCGTTCACCAGCTCGTCGAGACCGGCCTTGGCCTCGGGGGTGTTGACGTTCGGCTTGCCGTCCTTGCCGACGACCTCGCCGCCGGCCGAGTTGACGGCCTCGGAGAAGTTGACCGTCAGGCCCTCGTACTTCTCGAACTGACCCGAGTAGCAGCTCATGCCCTTGCCCTCGGGCAGCGCGGCCACCTTCTGGCAGGCGGCGAGCATCTCGTCCCAGGTCTTCGGGGCCTCCGCAATACCGGCCTTGGTCAGCAGGTCCTTGCGGTAGTAGAGCAGACCACCGTCGGAGGTGACCGGTACGCCGTACAGCTTGTCGCGGTACTTCGCGGTCTCCACCGTCGCCGGGATCAGCTTGCCCAGGTCGGGGACCTTGTCCTCGGGGATCTGGGTGATCCACTGGTTCGCGGCGAACTCCGACGTCCACACGACGTCCATGTTCAGCACGCTGAACGCGTCGGACTGCGCCTGCGCGTTCTGCACCATCTGCTGGCGCTGTGCGTCGGCGTCCTCGGGCAGCTCCTTCAGCTCCACCTTCTCGTTCGGGTGCGAAGCGTTCCAGGCGTTGAGCTGGTTCTGCAGGTTTCCGGACGTGTCCTTGCCGGTGGCGAAGGTGATCGGTCCCCGGCCCTCGAGCGCTCCGGCCGAGCTGCTGCCCCCGCCGCTGCTGCTTCCGTCGTCGCCACTACCACACGCGGTGGCGAGCAGCGCGAAGCTGCTTGCGACGGCGACGAAAGCCGTCCTGCGTGCGTGTGATCGTTCAAACCTCATCGTTTACCTGCCCTCTCCCGATGGGACTCGCTTGGGTCCTGCGTCAGTAGGTCGCAGTCCCCCACCGCACTGCGATCCGCCCTGTCCGGACAGTAACCGAGAACGGGCCGATGTGTTCTGAGCCACACACAACCCGGCCGGACGGTCTCTGAAACGGACAGCCGCATGGCTGTATGCGACCGCGTTTGGGAAGCCCGCACAACCGGGTATTTCTTAACGATTCGGTATTACCGATTAGTAACCTGGCTGAACAGGGCATGACTGTTCAGAACGACTCCGGGCAGTCGTCATCACGCTCCGGAGTGACGCGGAACCAGCCCGAGGGGTCAGGCGGAGGTCGCCGAGGCGTCGCCGACGTTGCTGCGCACCCAGTCGACGATCTCGGTGGTCGTCGCGCCCGGGGTGAAGATCTTGTGCACCCCGAGTTCGGCCAGCGGCTGCAGGTCGGCGTCCGGGATGATGCCGCCGCCGAACACCACGATGTCCTCGGCGTCCCGCTCGGTCAGCAGCTCACGGACCCGCTTGAACAGGGTCATGTGCGCGCCGGACAGCACCGACAGGCCGATCGCGTCGGCGTCCTCGGCGATCGCGGTCTCGACGATCTGCTCCGGGGTCTGGTGCAGACCGGTGTAGATGACCTCCATGCCGGCGTCCCGCAGGGCGCGGGCGACGACCTTGGCACCGCGGTCGTGTCCGTCCAGACCGGGCTTGGCGACGACGACGCGCAACGGGCTCGTAGCAGGCATGGGGGCAGGCTAACCGCTGGCGTTCCTCACGGATAAGACACAGAGGCGTGTGTTCCCCCACACGCAGGACGGGAACCGGTTACCTTGGAAGAGATCGGACCACCGGGGGGTCTGGTTTGGTGAGGAGTCGCCATGAGCACCTGGCAGGACGAGGTCCGCGGCGCGCTGGACGGACTCGCGTACGGCGCCCGCTCGGCCCTCTCGCCCAGCGTGCTGCAGGGAGCGGCGGTCGAGATCGGCTGGCTGACCACCCATCTGGCGATGTATCCGCTCGGCCTGGTCCGCGGCGCCCCCGACCTGCCCGCGCGGCTGAACCTCGCCGGCCTCGGCCCGGCCCAGCGCGGCCTGCTCGTCAGCGACGTCCGGGCCGCCGGTACGCCGATCCTGCTGGCGCACGGGATCATCGACAACCACACGATCTTCGCGCTGATGCGGCGGCAGCTGATCCGTCGCGGGTTCAGCCGCATCCACACGTTCTCGTACTCCCCGCTGACGCTGGACGTCCGCCGCACCGCCGAGCGGATGGGGCGGGAGATCGAGGCGATCTGCGAGGCGTCCGGGTCGGACCAGATCCACGTCGTCGGGCACAGCCTCGGCGGGCTGATCGCGCGGTACTACGTCCAGCGCCTGGGCGGCGACGCCCGCGTGCACACGTGCGTCACGCTGGGCACGCCGCACCAGGGCACCGTCGCCGCCAAGCTGCTGCCGTGGCCGCTGGTCAAGCAGGTCCGGCCGGACAGCGAACTGATGGCGGAGCTGGCCGAGCCGGCGCCGGACTGCGACACCCGGTTCGTCGCGTTCTACAGCGACGTCGACCAGCTGATCGTGCCGCAGCGCAGGGCCCGGATCCGTCACCCCGACCTGACGGCGAGTAATGTCCGGGTGCACGGCGTGGGCCACCTGTCCTTGCCGTTCCACGGCGAGGTCGTGCACCGCATCACCGGCGTACTGGCCCACCTGGACGAAGAGCCCAAAACTGCCTGATCAGGAAGCTTCCTGGGCGCTTCCGGCGGATGCACGTGCAGCGGCTCATGCAAAAGTTTCGTGAAGGAGCCGCGGAAAAGGGGGTGGCGGGGTTTGTCACCCCGTGACCCTTCCGTTATGGTCTGTGAGTCCTCCCGGGGAATAAACCCTCCGGGGGCTGCAAGAGAAGCTTCAAGCCCCTCCCCTGTGACCGAAAGGCCACGTTGTGTCCCAGCACCGTGCCGCGGGCGACCGCGTCACGCCCGGCAATGCTGCGCGCAAGCCAGGCGCAGGACGTCAGAGTGCAAAACATCGCGTTGCCAGGCGTAATACCCCCAGCAGTACCCAGATCGTCGGATTGACCGCCGCGCTCGCCGCGGCAGCCGGAGCTGTCGGCTTCAGCCACAGCGCCCTGTCGTCACCGACCCAGGCCAACTCCGCGGTGAACCTCGCCGCGCTCAGCCTGGACAGCGGTCAGCAGCTGTCCGGTATCACCACGGCACGCATCCAGGCGCGCCAGCTCGCCACCCGTGACTCCTCCCGGGTCCAGCTGGCCGACACGACCACCACCAAGAAGCAGTCCGCCGCGGCGAAGCTGGCGCAGGCCCGGGCCGCGAAGCTCACCGCCACCCAGGCCCTGACCGCCAAGCGTGCGAGCGCGCTGGCCGCCGCGAAGGCCAAGGCCGACGCCGCCGAGCAGAAGGCCCGCGAGTCGGCCACCCGCTGCGAGATGATGATCTCCGGCTACCACATCACCGCGACGTTCGGGCAGGGCGGCAGCCGCTGGGCCCGCAACCACACCGGCACCGACTTCGCCGCCCCGATCGGCACCCGGATCGGGTCGGTGATGAAGGGCGTCGTGATCTTCGCCGACTGGGCCGGTCCGTACGGCCGGCAGGTCCAGGTCCGGCACGAGGACGGCACCGTCACCTGGTACAACCACATGTCGAAGTTCAGCGTCGAGGTCGGCGAGACCGTGTACGCCGGCGACGAGGTCGGCCGGGTCGGGATGACCGGCAACACCACCGGCCCGCACCTGCACTTCGAGGTCCGGCCGGACGGCGGCGAGCCGATCAACCCGATGCCGTGGCTGCGCAACCACTGTGGCCTGAACCCGTAACGACTCCCTGACTAAGCTGCTGGCATGCGTCCGGCAGTTGGTGAGGTTCTGCATTTCTCCGAGGATCCGACGATCGAGATCTTCCGGCCTTACGTCGCCAGGACCGGCGGCAAGATCACCCCGTACGTCTGGGCCGTCGGCCACGACCGGGCCCCCGACTACTGGTTCCCGCGGCAATGCCCGCGCGCGATGGCCTGGGTCGGGCCGAACACCACTCCCGAGGACCGCGACCGGATCATCGGCGCCGGCTCCGGCACCCGTGTGCACGCCGTCGAGTACGGCTGGCTGGACGCGATCCGCTCGGTCGAGCTCTACGCGTACCGCCTGCCCGCCGCCGATTTCGCCGAGCACGACGCCGCGGTCGTCGCCCGCGTCGACGTACGGCCGATCGGTCCGCCCGAGCGCGTCGGCGACCTGTTCGCCTTGCACGAGGCAGCCGGGATCCAGTTGCGGGTCCTGCAGCGGCTGCACGACTTCTGGGCCGCGGTCGTCACCAGCACCCTCGAGTTCAGCGGCATCCGGCTCCGCAACGCCCAGCCATGACGTACGGCGAGGTGGCCGAGCGGGCCTGGTCCTGGACACTGAGCCAGGTCCGGTGGGACGACGACGGCCCGTGGATCCCTGATTTCGGCGGCAGCGACACCCCCGACAAGTACCCCGAAGGCATGCACAGCGGCGTCGGCGGGCTCGCGCACGTGCTGGCGGAGATCCGGCTGACCCGCGCGTGGACCCAGGCCGAGCAGGACCTCGCGACGGCCATCGCGGACCGGGTCCGCGCAACGATTCCGACGACCACGGTGACCACGTTCTTCGACGGACTGATCAGCTCGATCGGGGTCTTCACCGCACTCGACGAACCGGGCACCGGCGCCGCGCTCGCACGCCTCCAGTCCCTTGCGACCGGCAACGGCTGGCACGAGAGCTTCCTCGACGAGCCGAGGTACGCGCCTGATGCGGTCGGCAACGACGTCACGCTCGGAACCGGCGCGATCCTGCTCGGGGCCCTGTGGGCGACCCGCCGCGGTGACGACGCCTCGGCGCTCGCCGACCGGGCCGCGGACCTGCTGCTCGGCGAACGGGAGGAGCTGCCGACCGGTCTCAACTGGCAGTTCGTGTCCCGCCGGTTCCGGACCGACGAGCCGACCGAGATGCCGAACTTCACGCACGGGCTCGCGGGGATCGCGGCGGTGCTCGCGCTGGCCGGGACCGAGCTCGGCCGTCCGGAGCTCGTGGACGCGGCGCGGCGCGGCGCCGAGCACCTGGTGACGATCGGGATCACCGACGAGCGCGGGTTCCGGGTGCCGCGGGTGATTCCGTGGGCGGAGCGGCACGGCGACGAGTTCACCTTCAACTGGTGCCACGGCGGCGCCGGGACCGCGTTGACGTTCAGCGCCCTCGAGCACGCCGGCGTCGAGCAGGTCGCAGGCGAGACACCGAGGACCTGGCGGCGCCGGTGCCTGGACAGTGTGCGTTACTCCGGCATCCCCCAGCGGCTCCATCCGGGGTTCTGGGACAACGACGGCCGCTGCTGCGGTACGGCGGGAGTCGGCGACGCGTTCCTCGACGCGTGGCAGCGCGACGGTGAGAAGCAGGACCTGGACTTCGCCGTACGGATGGGCGACACGCTGCTCGACCACGCCCGCCCAGAGGGGTACTGGCGGTTCGTCGAGCACCGCAACGAGGATCCGCTGCTGCCGCCGGGCGTCGGATGGATGCAGGGCGCGGCCGGGATCGCGGCGTACCTGTTCCGGCTGCAGCGGGTGCTCGACGGCGACCAGCGGCCCGTGGAGCGGATGGAGAACTGGTGGGCGGCGCTCAGACCGTGATCACGACCTTGCCGCGGGTGTGGCCGGCTTCGACGTGGCGGATCGCCTCGGCAGCGGCGGAGAGCGGGTAGGTCCGGTCGATGACCGGGGTGAGTTGTCCGGCTTCGGCGTACTCCCGCAGCGTCGTCAGGTTGGCCTTGCTGGGGACCGCGTTGAACATCACGACCCGCTGCGGCACGAACGGCCTCGACAGTTGCCCGCGGATCATCAGCCCGAGCGGGCCGAACACGCTGCCGCCGCCGTACAGCCCGCCACCGGACAGGACGAGCGTGCCGCGGCGGTCGAGTGCGCGCCGCAGGGCGGTCAGCGACCTGTTGCCGACGAGGTCGAGGATCACGTCGTACCGCTGGTCCCGCCGGCTGAAGTCCGACGTCGTGTAGTCGACGACGTCGTCGGCACCGAGCGAGCTGAGCAGGTCGACGTTCCGTGTGCTGCAGACCGCCGTCACCGTCGCACCGAGGACCTTGGCGATCTGCACCGCGAACGTGCCGACGCCACCGGCCGCGCCGTTGATCAGCACCTGCTGCCCCGGCCGGACCTTCGCCGTGTCGCGGAGACCCGTCAACGCGGTGTTCGCCGCGAGCGGCAGCGCGGCCGCCTCCTCGAAGCCGAGGCCGGCCGGTTTCGCCGCGACCCGGTCCCGCGGCACCGCGACGTACTCCGCGAACGCCCGCGGCGCCTCGCCGTACACCTCGGCGCCCACCTGAACGTCGGTCACTCCCGGGCCGACCGCTTCCACCCGGCCTGCGAAGTCCGTGCCGCGGATCGTGACGTTCGGCCGCCGCACGCCGAGATCGGCGGACGGGCGGGCGATGTACGGATCGCCGCGGAGCACGTGCCAGTCGCGCGCGTTGACCGAGGCGGCGTGCACCCGCACCAGCACCTCACCGCCGGCCGGCTCGGGCGTCTCGACGTCGGCGAACGCCAGAACGTCGGGTGATCCGTACTCGTGCTGAACGATGGCCTTCATCCCGTCCCCCTTACAACGTAAGTCTCCTTACGGCGTAAGATTGCCTTACGCCGTAAGGGACGTCAAGGGCCGGCGCGGTCAGCGCCGGCGGTCGAGACCGTCGAGCAGCAGGTCGAGGGCGAACTCGAACTCGGCCTGGTCGTCGCACCAGCCGATCGTGCCGGCCGGGTCGTCGTGCGCGATCTCGGCCATCATCCCGGTCAGGTGCGGGACCTGATCAGCCAACTCCCGGAGCATCCGCTCGGACGCCGGGCTCGCGCTCGCGGCCGGATCGAACAGTTCCTGGGAGAACCCGAGCGCCCTGCTGCCCAAGGCATGCAGCGCGTGGTGGGCGAGGTCGTACGAGAACCCGCCGGCGCGCATCAGCCCGACCAACCGGTCGTGATACCGGACGACCGCGAGGCTCATGGTGGGCCGCGTCTCGAACAGTCGCGGCGCCCACGGGTGCTGCAGCATGACTTCGCGCGCCGACAGGATCCGGCGCCGCATCGCCTGCAGCCAGGTGTCGCCCGGTACGGCGGTCCGCTCGACGCGCTCGTCGATCTCGGCCATCACCAGGTCGACGAGACCGTCGAGCAGATCGCCCTTGTTCGCGACGTGGTGGTAGAGCGACATCGCCTCGGCGCCGACCGCCTCGCCGACGCGGCGCATCGTGACCGCCTCGAGCCCGTCGGCGTCGGCGATCGCGACCGCGGCCCGGAGCAACAGCTCGCGACTCAGCGGCGCCCGTGGCTCGGAGTTCGCCTGTGCCACCTGGATTCCCTTCCGACGCTGGGCTTACAGCGTAAGGGAAGGGTCAGCGCTGCCAGACCTCGGCGGTGGTCAGGAACGCCGACGAGCCCGGCTTGTCCGGTGAGCCGTCGACCTGGACGAAGCCGGGGACCGACGCGCCGCCGATCGACACCGTGGCGGCGCGGACCGGGGCGATCACCAGGCTGAGGCTGTGGTTGCCGTCGGCGAGCTGGAAGTTGTCGGTCGCGAACAGCCGGCGGTCGAGGACGCCGCTCATCTCGATCTGGATGTCCGCGGCCTTGGCGCTCAACCCGTCGGCGAGGTTCATCGAGACCTGGACCAGGTCCCGCTCGACGGCCGGCTCGTGCCACGGCAGACCCTGCACCTCGAGGAACGAGCGGACGAAGTACGACTCCAGCCAGGCGGCCAGATCGGGATCCTCGGACACCACCCGGACGATCCCGTCGAACCACAGCACCACCGCCGTACCGGAGCCGCGGATCGACCAGTCGACCATCCAGATCGACGCGTACGCCGTGACCTTGCCCTTCTCGTCGAACAGCCGCAGCCCAGGATTCGCTCCCGCCAGGATGATCCGGCGGTTGCTGGCCGACGACTTGGACATGGGGGCCGCTTCCGGGAGTGGGCCGAAGATCCTTGATTGTCTCAATCTCCGGGTCAGATGCAACGCACCCGTCCAAGAAGTTGACTAGATCTTCTCCACCGGTGCGTAGCGCAGCAGCAGGCGTTTGACGCCCTCGGAGCCGAAATCGATGTCTGCCTGGGCCTGCTGCCCCTCGCCGCGGACCACCACGACGGTGCCCATCCCGAAGCTGTCGTGCACCACCCGGTCGCCCGGGTTGAGGCTGATCACCGGCTTGTCGGAGGCGGTCTTGCGGGCCGGCTCGTACCGGCTGGGGATCCCGCTGCCGCGGCTCGTGCCGGTCCCCGACCAGCGGGTGATCGCGGACTCGTCGCGGCGCCAGTCGAGCAGCTCGGCCGGGATCTCCTCCAGGAACCGCGACGGCGGGTTGTGCTGCGGAGCGCCGTACGCCGAACGCACCGCGGCGCGGGAGATCGCCAGTCGTTGCCGAGCGCGGGTGATGCCGACATACGCCAGCCGGCGCTCCTCCTCGAGCTCCTTCAGGTCGGTCAGCGACCGGGAGTGCGGGAAGACGCCGTCCTCCATGCCTGTCAGGAACACCACCGGGAACTCCAGGCCCTTCGCGGTGTGCAGCGTCATCAGCGTGACCACGCCGCCGTCGTCCGCCGCGTCCGGGATCTGGTCGGCGTCGGCGACCAGCGCGACCCGCTCCAGGAACGCCTGCAGGTCGGCAGCCTCGCCGGCCGCGGTCCGCTCCTCGACGAACTCGCGCGCCACCGAGATGAACTCGTCCAGGTTCTCCAGGCGGGTCTCGTCCTGCGGGTCCGGCGACTTCTGCAGGGTCTCGTAGTACCCCGAGCGGTGCAGCGCGACGTCGAGGATGTCGTCCGGCGGCGCGCCCGAGTCGACCATCGCGGTCAGCTCGTCGAGGATGTCGACGAAGGCCTGCACGGCGTTCACCGACCGCGACGCCATCGCCGGCGCGTCCTGGGCCCGGCGCATCGCCTGCGCGAACGAGATCCGGTCCCGCTGCGCGAGCGCCTCGATCGCGGCCTCGGCGCGGTCGCCGATCCCGCGCTTGGGCTCGTTCATGATCCGGCGCAGCGAGACGGTGTCCTCCGGGTTCACCAGCACCCGCAGGTACGCGAGCGCGTCGCGGACCTCCTTGCGCTCGTAGAACCGGACGCCGCCGACCACCTTGTACGGATGGCCGGTCCGGATGAAGACCTCTTCGAACACACGGGACTGCGCGTTGGTCCGGTAGAAGACCGCGACGTCGGACGGCTTGATCCCGTCGGCGTCGGTGAGCCGGTCGATCTCGTCGGCGACGAACTGCGCCTCGTCGTGCTCGTTGTCGGCGACGTACACCGCGATCTGCTCGCCCTGGCCCTGGTCGGACCACAGGTTCTTCGCCTTGCGGCCCTCGTTGCGCGCGATCACCGCGTTGGCCGCGGTCAGGATGGTCTGGGTGGAGCGGTAGTTCTGCTCCAGCAGGATCGTCTCGGCGCCGGTGAAGTCCTCCTCGAAGGCGAGGATGTTGCGGATCGTGGCGCCGCGGAACGCGTAGATCGACTGGTCGGAGTCGCCCACCACCATCAGCTCCGCCGGCGGCGCCGTCGGGCCGTTGTGGCCCGGGTCGTCCTCGCCGCAGAGCTCGCGGATCAGCGTGTACTGCGCGTGGTTGGTGTCCTGGTACTCGTCGACGAGCACGTGGCGGAAGCGGCGGCGGTAGTACTCCCGGACCTCGGGGAAGGCCTGCAGCAGGTTGACCGTGGTCATCAGCAGGTCGTCGAAGTCGAGCGCGTTCGCCTGGGCGAGGCGCTCCTGGTAGATCCGGTAGCACTCGGCATACGTCTGCTCGAGGTGGTTCTCCGCCTTCGACGCGGCCGTCTCGTGGTCGACCAGCTCGTTCTTCTGGGCGCTGATCCAGTTCAGCACGGCGCGCGGGTTGTAGCGCTTGACGTCCAGGTCGAGCTCGCGGCAGACCAGCGTCATCAGCCGGCGCGAGTCGGTGTCGTCGTAGATCGAGAACGTCGAGTTGATCCCGAACCGCTTGATGTCGCGGCGGAGGATCCGCACACAGGACGAGTGGAACGTCGAGACCCACATCAGCTTCGCCCGCGGCCCGACCAGGTCCACGACCCGCTCGCGCATCTCCGCGGCGGCCTTGTTGGTGAACGTGATCGCCAGGATCGACCCGGGGTGGGCGTCGCGGGCCGCCAGCAGGTAGGCGATCCGCCGGGTCAGCACCCGGGTCTTGCCCGAACCCGCACCGGCCACGACCAGCAGCGGCTTGCCCGAGTGCACCACAGCCGCACGCTGCTGCGGGTTCAGCCCCTCGAGCAGCGAATCCGGATCGGTCCGGGACGTCTTCGGCTCCTCCAGCGGCACCGGGAGCTCATCAGGCGAGAACAGCGTAGTCATCACCCAACACCTTAGGCGCTCCCGCCGACAGTTACCGAAAACCGGTTCGAACCGCGCGTCCGGAGCTGCCAGGATCGGCCTCATGGATGCCTCCGAACTGCGGTACGACGACCTGGTGGACCGGGTCGAGGTCCTGTACTACGACCGGCAGTACCGCGCGGCCGCGGACCTGGTGGACGCGGAGAGCGACGGCCTGGAGGCGTGGGCCGCCGAGCTCGCCCACCTGAAGGCGTGCCTGCTCGGCGTGTCCGGCGACGCCGACGGGGCTCTGCAGGTCCTCCGCGAGGCGAGTGCGGCGGGTGGGTGGTGGCGGTCCACCATCCTCACCGAGGACGACGACCTGGCCGGGTTGCAGGACCGCCCCGAGTTCCAGGAACTGGTCAGGGTGTCCGAGACCCGCGTGACCGACGATCCGGCTCCCCCGGTGATCGATCTGCCGGATCAGGCGGCGGTGGGGGTGGTGGTGGCGTTGCACGGGGCCGGGCAGACGGCGAGCCATGCTCGGCGGGACTGGGGTGGAGTGCTGGAGCACGGCTACGCACTCGTCTGCGTCCAGTCGTCACGCCGCATGTCCCCGATGTACCGCACCTGGCCCGACCGCGACCAGGCCGCGGCAGACATCGCGGCGGCGCTCACCGAAGCGCAGGCGACCGCAGGCTTGCCGGTGGTTGCGGCTGGGTTCTCGGCCGGTGGGCGGGCTGCTGTTGATTGGGCGTTGACCGGGCGGCCGGTTCCTGTTGCTGGTGTGCTTGCGATGGCTCCTGCGTTGCGGGACTTGCCGGCGGGCGCGATGCCGTTGTCTCCGGCAACGATTTGGATCGGTGCCGAGGACGATCTGCTGGCGACGGTCGAGGGCTCGGCCGATCAGCTGAAGGGGTTCACGATCGAGCGGATCCCGGGGCTCGGGCACGCGTTCCCGGCCGACTTCGCAGATCGGTTGGCGGCCGTTCTCTAGGACAGCTGCCGGGTGAGGTGCAGGACGACCGGCGCGGCGCTGCCCAGCCAGTGCATCTTCGCGTTGTGGTCGTCGTACGACGTGATCCGCAGCCCCGGGACGCGCCTGCCACATGTCCACCCACGCCATACCGCCGGCTTTGCTCTGGGCAGACTTGCCGTCAGCAGAAAAGCTGGGATGCGCCCGGCGTCTGCGACAACCATGAACACATGGCAGAAGACATGAAACCGCCGATGTTCAACGAGGCCGCCCGGCAACGCTTGTTCGGGCAGCGGATCGTCGTCCTGGACGGCGTGCTCGACGACGACAACGGGACCCTGCTCGCCAGCCAGATCATGTCGCTGGCGGCCGAGGACCCGGACACCGACATCGCGTTGTGGATCCACTCGCC
>Ga0207647_10003462_pt1 | contig 11846 bp, 18 predicted proteins | sample KBSCornC2_FD_184295 | JGI IMG/M metagenome (GOLD analysis project Ga0207647, IMG submission 184295) | Corn rhizosphere microbial communities from Kellogg Biological Station, Michigan, USA - C2 (SPAdes) (version 2) | ecosystem: Host-associated > Plants > Roots > Rhizosphere ...
CATGGCTGCTCGGTGCATTTTGTCACGCCCGAGATGGATGACGGCCCGATCATCGCGCAGGCCGCCGTGCCGGTGATGGTCGGCGACAATGAGGACACTTTGGCAGCGCGCGTGCTGAAAGTGGAGCACCGGCTCTACCCGCTGGCGCTGGGGCTGGTCGCCGAAGGCAAGGCGCGCATGGAAAAGGGCCACACCGTGCTTGCCCATTTCGCCGACGACGCCGACAACGCCACCTCGGTGGTGATGGCGCCGGATCCGCTGCGCGAGGAGACGGACCTCGAACAACTGGCGCGGATCACGCCGTAGCCTTGCGGATGGTAGCAATAATTGCTACCATCCTTTGAGGAGGTTCCATGGCAACGGTCGAAAAAGTCAGCGTAGCGCTTTCGCCAGAATTGCTTGAGATGGTCAAAGACGCCGTCGAAAGCGGGCGGTACGGCTCGGCGAGCGAGGTGATCCGGGAGGCGCTGCGTGAGTGGCGCTTACGCCAACCTCTCCGCGAAGCCGAGGTGGAGCGACTGCGCAAAGCCTGGACCGAGGGGCTGGAAAGTGGTCCATTCGTTCCTTTCGATATAGACGACATCAAGCGGAAGGCTCGGGATCGTCTTATCGATGCCGCCAAGAAGTAATCCATGGCAGGTCTGCCGATCGTCCGCAGCCCTGCGGTTGAGAATGACTTGACCGATATCTGGCTTTCCATTGCCAAGGATAGCCCGCGCGCCGCCGATCACTTTCTGGATGCAATAGCAGAACGCATTCTGCAGCTCGCGGCCTTCCCCGAATCCGGACCGCGAAGACCCGATATAGGGGCAGACACGCGCGCGCTGACCATCGGCAACTATCTCATTCTCTACAGGCTCGCGCCGGAACGGATCGACGTCGTGCGTGTCGTGCACGGCGCCCGCGACATCTCAACGCTGCTCTAGGAACTGAGCCTTGGAGATATTCGACAGCGTGGTCCGCACCAAGGGCGATCTTGCCGGCGTCTTCGAGTACGAAGAAGAGGACGGACCGCAAAGCGCCACGGCATATTTCTACCTGTATGAACCTGATGGCTCAATTATCGGCGCTATCCATGTTCGATCCGGAGCCTGGTCGATCACCGAGGCCGACATTGCCGTCAAATGGGACAAGGATTAGCTGCGCGTGGGGCCTCGTCGTCTTTGGCGTGCTGACGGCCGCTTTCGATGCCGCGACAGGAGCGAGATACGGTGGTAGGCGTGGCCAGGATTTCAACGCCGAGATTCCTTGGTCCTGATCGATGCCCATGAAACAGCTGCTCATTTTGCGCCACGCCAAATCGAGCTGGGACGATTCCTCCCTCGCCGATTTCGACCGGCCGCTGGCCCCGCGCGGCTTGAAGACGGCGCCATTGATGGGGCGCGAGCTTGCGCGGCGCGGCTGGCTGCCGGATCTGGCGCTGGTCTCGCCGGCGCTGCGCACGCGCGACACCTGGCGGCTGGTCGCTCAGGAACTGCCGAAGAGCGTGCCGGCGCAATTCGCAGAGGAACTCTACGAGGCGGCGGCCGGCGCCATCCTGGCGCGCGTGCGGCAGGCCAGGGCAAAGAGCCTGCTGGTGATCGGCCACAATCCCGGCCTGCAGCAATTTGCGCTGCGGCTGGCCGGCGCCGGATCGGATGAGGCTGTCTTCAAGAAGATCGAAGCGAAGTTTCCGACGGCAGCGCTCGCGCGGTTCACGCTGGACGAGGATTGGGCGGATCTTGCGTTCGGCAGTGCCAAGCTGACGCATTGTCTGCGGCCAAAGGATTTGGGGTAGCGCCCGAAGCTTGCCGGTCCGACAAGCAAGGCGGCGGGTTTTTGCCCGCCGCCTTCAGCATTTTTCAAAGAAGCGGATCAATTACCCCAATTGTCCGATGGCGGACCCGGCCAATCCGCAGCGCCGGTCGCTCCGGTCTTCATCTCGGTATCGACCTTGGGGGCCGGCTTGGCCATCTTGTGCTTCGGGATCGAAGCCGTGACGCTGGTGTCGGCACCAACGGCTGCCTGGTTCACGCCGTCAGCGCCGTAGTGATCGCTGCCGGCGGATGCGGTGCTCATGGCGGCGACAAGCATGGCGGCCGCGACGAATGCAATCCTGGTCATGTTCGATTTCCTTGTTCCGTGTCGTTTGATCGGCGGTGGCCTGGGAGGATGGCCCCGCTGCCGAGAAGACCTGCGGCGGCCGAAATTTATTCCCGGCACGTTCGCTTTTCAGCGGCCAGAGCAGCGTCGGCTTCGACTCCGCTCGGAAAAAGGCAAACGATTACAAATGCTTGTTATACAAATACTTGTGAAGTGAACCATGCTGCCGGGTAGCCGGCTGCACAAAAGCCGAGCGGCGGGCAAAGCCCGCCGCCTGGTATATTCCGACCGGATCAGTGGTTGCCGAACAGGTTGTGATCGGTGCCCTGCACCACCGGCTTCTGGGGATCCACGTCCGATTTCTTGATCGAGGTCGTCACCGTCCGGTCGACGGCGACTGCCGGCTGGTTGGCGTTGGCCGAGCCGTAATTGTCGGAACTGGCGAAAGCGGCGCCCGTGGCGACGAGGATGGCGGCTGCGGTAATTGCGATCTTGGTCATTTCAAATACTCCTGGTTGTGGGGTTGCGCTGTTTGATCGGGTGCGATTTGACGATCCGATGACCTGGTGGACCGGCACAACCTCGGGCATCGCCCGGGTGCTGCCCGCTCGCTCCACTCACTTGAATTTCCTGGCATCGGCCCCGTCTATCGGCCCTTGCTCCCACTTCGACGGCACCAGTGGTATCGTTACAGGCATCACCGCTTCGTGATGAATGCTTGATCAGTCCCGGAAAAGCCGACCAAGGGTAGCCGGCTGCACAAAAACAGAGCGGCGGGACAAGCCCGCCGCTTTGAGGTCTGTCGATGACAGAACCGTTTAGTGGTTGCCGAACAGATTGTGGTCAGCGCCCGTGACGACCGGCTTCTGAACATCCGCGTCCGACTTCTTGATCGAAGCGGTGATCGAGCTGTCGACCGAAGCGGCCGGCTGGTTGGCATTGGCCGAGCCGTAGTTGTCCGAGCCGGCGAAAGCGGCACCGGTGGCAACGAGAAGGGCGGCAGCGGTAAGAGCGATCTTGGTCATTTGCGTTACTCCAGTTTCAGGTTGTTGGTCGAAGTTGGCCTAGCGAACCGACTAGCGGTTGCCGAACAGGTTGTGGTCAGCGCCCGTGACGACCGGCTTCTGAACTTCCGCGTCCGACGTCTTGGTCGAAGCGGTGAAAGAAGTGTCGACCGAAGCGGCCGGCTGGTTGGCTTCATTGGGGTTGTAGTGGTCGGACCCAGCGAAAGCGGCGCCAGTGGCGACAAGCAGGGCAGCGGCGGTAAGAGCGATCTTGGTCATGTGAGTTACTCCAGATTTGAAGGTTGTTGGTTGAAGCGGGTCAGGAGGGGCCGATTAGCGGCCCCAGATGCCCTGGCCCGACTGCGGCTGGTTCTCATCAGGCGTGATGTGGAACTCGCGCTGCTCGAACTTGTCGAGCTTGCGGATCGAACCGGTGACAGTGTTGTCGACATTGCCGTTGTCGACATTGCCCGCGGGAGCGGTCACGGCCGGCTGGTTGACGTTGTCGGAACCGTAATGGTCGCTGCCGGCGAAGGCGCTGCCCGTGGCAATGAGGAGAGCAACGGCGGCAAAAGCAATCTTGTTCATTTTAGGTACTCCAGATTTCAAAAGTCGTGTCCGTCTAGTGGCGTGCCGTAATGGAAATTCGCGTCGCTCGGACCACCCCGAAATGGGTCGGCCCTGCTGCCATTTCCAATCACGAAAAGTTGTGAACCGAACCGTTCGGTTCGATCTTGAAATCGTGCTAACGCCGCAGCGGCCACATTTTTATCATTTTATATCAATCAGTTACGACGATCGTCGCGCGATGCGTCGCCCAGATATGAGGTGTCGGTGTTCACCCTGGCTACACGAACCGTCAACATTAATTGAACCGAACGGTTCGATTTCATCACTTGTACGGCTGAACAAGTGGCTCGGCAGGTGTTATGGCCCGGGATGGCGACCGTCGAGAAACCGCGTTTGCCTTGCGCGCGGATCGATACTATCGGTTGCCTCGGGAACCAATTTGGACGTCGCCTGCCGTCCTTGGCGGAGGTCGGCGCCGTTGGGAGGAAACAGCGACAAACGATGCGGCTGCTGCTTGTCGAGGACAATCGCGAACTGGCCGATTGGCTGAGCAAGACGCTGCGCCAGGCGAGCTACGTCGTCGACGTCGTGCATGACGGCGAGGATGTCGAGCATGCTTTAGCCGCCGGCGATCACGCCTTGATCATCCTCGACCTTGCCCTGCCCCGTATGGGCGGCATGGAGGTGCTGAAAAGGCTGCGGGCTCGCGGCAACCCGGTGCCAGTTATCGTGCTCACCGCCAATGCCAGCCTCGACGGCCGGGTCAAGGGCCTCAACGAAGGCGCCGACGACTATCTGGCGAAACCCTTCCAGATCGAGGAGTTGGAAGCGCGCATCCGCGTGCAGTTGCGCCGCGCCAACGACCGTACCGCCCCGGTCATTTCCTGCGGCGATCTCACCTTCGACACCAACACACGCCTGTTCTCGCTTGCCGGCGCGACGCTGTCGCTGACGCCGCGCGAGCACGCGGTGCTGGAACAGCTCGTCGTCAAGGCCGGCCGCACGGTGAGCAAGGCAGCGCTCTCGGCCGCGATCTACGACTTCGAGACCGACGCCGACCCCAGCGCCATCGAGATCTATGTGCATCGGCTGCGCAAGAAGATCGAGGGATCGCGGGTCCAGATCGCCACCTTGCGCGGCCTCGGCTACCTGTTGCGCCACGACGATCCGGCGCCATGAGGATCGGCAGACTTCGGATCCGCAGCCTTCGCCTGCAATTGCTGGCGTGGGTGGTGCTGCCGCTGGCCGGACTCGCCGCCATCAATCTGTGGACCAGCCAGCGCAACGCCCTGGCGACCGCGGACCTCGTCACCGACCGGATGCTGGTGGGCTCGGCGCGCGCCATCGCCGAGCAGGTGGCGATGGCCGGCGGTGCGCTCGACGCCACCGTGCCACCGGCGGCGATCGAGATGTTCGACACCGGCGACCGCGACAGCGTCTATTATCGCGTCGAGACTGCCGGCGGGCGGCTGCTGACCGGCTATCCCGACCTGCCCGTGGCGCCGGAGCGTGGCAGCATCGAGGCTGCCTACCGCGATCACCCGCTGCGCCTGGCGACACTCAGCCATGCGGTGATCGGCGCCGGCACGGATTCGCCAATCAAGGTCACGGTCGGCGTCACGCTCGCCGGCCACGACGCAATGGTCAAGCGCCTGTGGCTCAGCGCCTTCGCCCAGCAGCTTGCCTTGGTGGCTATTGCCGGCGTGTTCGTGCTGCTTGGCCTGCGCCGCGGGCTCGCGCCGCTGATCCGGCTGCGCGACGCCGTGCGCTCGCGAAGCCGCAGCGATCTCGATCCGGTCGAGGTCTCGGGCGCGCAGAGCGAGATCAGGCCGCTGATCGAGGCGCTCAACGTCTATATGGAACGCGTGCGAGCGCAGATGGCGGCGCAGCGCCGCTTCATCGCCAACGCCGCGCACCAGTTGCGTACGCCGCTGGCGCTCCTGTCGACACAGGCAAGCTATGCCTTGCGGGAAACCGCGGCCGATCGGCGCCAGGAGGCGCTGGTGGCGTTGCAGGCGAGTTCCGGCAAGCTGGCCCGGCTCGCCGAACAATTGCTCACGCTCTCGCGCGCCGAGCCGGGCAGCAGGCGGCCGCGCGCCGACCTGATCGACCTCACCGAGGCCGCCCGTCATGTGCTGGAAGCGCAGGCGCCGGCGGCGCTCAAGCGCGACATCGACCTCGGCCTCGAGGAGAATGGACCGGTGGCGGTGATCGGCGACGGCACGATGCTGCGCGAGATGATCGTCAACCTGGTCGACAACGCGCTGCGCCATTCCAAACCGGGCGGCAGTGTCACGGTGAGACTGGCGACGTCGGATAGGGAGGCAGAGCTCACGGTGAGCGATGCCGGCCCGGGGATCCCGCCGGAAGAGCGGGAGCACGTCTTCGAGCGCTTCTACCGCCTCGCCGGCTCGGCAGAGGAAGGCAGCGGGCTGGGCCTGGCGATCGTGCGCGAAGTGGTCGAGAATGCCGGCGGCAGCGTCACGCTTGGCGACGCCGCCGCGGGCGGGCTCAAGGTCGAGGTGCGGCTGCCGCTCGCGTGATCAGGTCGAGTGGCGGCGGCAATTCGAGCGTCCAGCCGGCATAGAGAATTCGCAAGATGATCACTTTGTCGCCGGCGGCTTCAAACGCGATCGTCGCGCGTCTGCGCCATCCTATCCGTGCGCAAACCCGGAGCGATTTCGTCATGACGCGTGCCGCGCTCCGGAAAAGTCTCAAAGTCGAGGCAATAATCGACAATGCGCCCTACGAAGCGCAACGCGGTTTCCACGCCGGCCTTCGGCGCGAGTTCGCTCAGCAGTTCGGCAATGTCTCGCTCGGCGGCAGCGTGGAACCTGACCTGGTATTTCATGCACCGGAGCATAGTTTGGCGGCGATCGCGTTGATGTGCTCGGAGAGATTGCGGCGCACCTGCTCGGCCGTCAACAGCTTCTCAGGATTGGCGCGTGCATCCTGCATCGTCGGCACGACCTCCTCGTGCAGCCAGCGTTCAACCGCTGCGTCACGGGCAGCCAGCGTACGCAAACCGTCGCGGATGACCTCACTCTCAGTGGCGTATTCGCCCGAGGCAACCTTACTTTTCACCATCTGCGCCATCTCAAGCGGCAGCGTGATCGTCAGGGGCTGGGAGTTTCGCATGACTCGTCTCCTCAATGCCCTCAATCATAGCACAGGCGCATGACTTTGTCATACACCGTTGGGAAAGCCGCACACCAAACATGATGGTGTGCGGTGATCGATCAAGCCCCCTGCTCGTTGAACGGCGCCGGGCGCCATTTCACCACATAGTTCTCGAAGCGGGTGATGATGAACTCCACCACCAGCGCCATCACCGCCAGGATGATCATGGCGGCGAAGACGCCATTGGCGTTGAAAGCGCCCTGCGCGGTCGAGATCAGGAGGCCCATGCCCTGCTTGGCGCCAAGGAACTCGCCGACCACTGCGCCGACCAGCGCGAAGCCGAAGCTGACATGCAGGCTGGCGAGTATCCAGCTCATCGCCGAAGGGATGATGACCGAGGTGGTGATCTGGAACGGCGAGGCGCCGAGGATCTGGGCGTTGGCGATCATCGCCCTGTCGGCCTCGCGCACGCCCTGGAAGGCGTTGGCGAAGACGACGAAGAACACCATGACCACGGCCAGCGCCACTTTGGAGGCCATGCCCAACCCAAGCGCGATGATGAACACCGAGCCCAGCACCACGCGCGGCACGGAATTGGCGATCTTGATATAGATCGAGAACACGTCGGCCAGGAGCTTGTTGCGGCCAAGGATGATGCCCGCCACGATGCCGCCAATGGCGCCGATGGCGAAGCCGAGGAAGGTTTCCTCCAGCGTCACATAGATCTGCAGCCAGAGCGGCCCCTGCGAGGTGCCCTCGGTGATCCAGGACCATATCTGCTCCCAGATGCCCGACGGGCTGGAGAAGAAGAACGGGTCGATGATGTTGTAGTCGGCGCAGAGTTCCCAAAGGCCAAGGAAGACGACGAGGATCGCAAGGCGCAGGCCGATGACCAAAGCATGGCGCTTGCGCAGCCGTGCCCTCGCTTGCGCTTCCGCGGCGACGATCGAGGTGGCGCGCGCGGCGGCCTGATCGGTTGGAGAGATGGCGGTCATGATAATTCTCCCCTCAATGGCTTGCCTGGAGCCCACGGCTCTGGCCGAGCTGCACTTCCTCGCGCAGATCGTTCCAGATCACCTTGGCGATCTCGATGAATTTCGGATCGTAGCGGATGTCTGCCATGACGCGCGGGCGCGGCAGGTCGATGCGGTAGACGCTCTTCACCGTGCCCGGACCGGCGGTGAGCACATAGACCTTGTCGGCCAACGCCACCGCTTCCTCGAGGTCGTGCGTGACGAAGACGACGGATGATTTCAGCCCCGACCAGAGACCCAGCAATTCGTCCTGCATGGCGGTGCGGGTCTGCATGTCGAGCGCGCTGAAGGGCTCGTCCATCAGCAGGATCTTGGGCTGGTTGATGAAGGTCTGGGCAAGCGCCACGCGCTTGCGCATGCCGCCCGAGAGCTGGTGCGGATAATGCTTCTCGAAACGCGAAAGGCCGACGCGGCCGATCCAGTCGCGCGCCTTCTCGTAGGCTTCTTTCTTCGGCGTGCCACGGAAGAGCGGACCGGCGGCGACATTGTCGATGACGCTGCGCCAGGGAAACAGCGCGTCGGCTTGGAAGACGAACCCGATGTCGCGGCTGATGTCGGTGACCGGATTGCTCATCACGCGGACATTGCCGGTGGTCGGACGCAAGAGCCCGGTGACGAGATTGAGCGTCGTCGACTTGCCGCAGCCGGTCGGACCGACGACACAGGCGAACTCGCCGCGCGCCACCGTCATGGTGAAATCGCGGATCGCCGTCATCATGTGGCCGTCCGGCGTGACGAAGCGCAGCGTCACATCGTCGATGGCGATCGCGGCGTCGGCCGGCGGCGCGGCGGGAGACAATTTCTCCGCCGCCATGGTCTGCGATTGCATGGCACACTCCTGTTGTGGTGGCGCAAGGGACGGCGCGATCCAGCCCTGCGGGCCTGCTCGACGGCATCCCGAAAACGCGGCTGCCGAATTGATTCAGGCAGCCGGCGCAAGCTCTTGCTTTTCAAGGGCGGACGGGTCCGTCCGCCCTTGCCGGCCGGCGGTTACTTCGCCGCGTCGACGAACTCGGTCGTGTAGGTCTTCGACAGGTCGATCTGCTTGCCCTGCAGGCTCTTGGAGAAGGTCGACAGAACCTTCAGCACCGTCTCCGGCCCATCGGCCGGCATGCGGCCATCCGGCGTGAACATCGCCTTGCCGCCGGCCAGCCCCTGCACATAGAGGTCCTTGCTGCCGGCGTAATAGTCCTTCGGCATCTTGTCGGCGATCTCCTCGGCCGAGTGGCCGGCGATGAATTTCATCGTCTTGACGAAGGCGTTGGCGAGCTTCTGAGCCTCATCCTTGTGGCCCTCGAGCCAGCTCGACTGAACGTAGAAGGAGGCTGCGGGATAGTCGCCGCCGAGCGCTGCCTTGGTCTTTTCGGGCGTGCGCATGTCGACCAGCACTTGGGCCTCGCCGGTCTGGAGCAGTTTCGCGATGGTCGGCTCGGTGGTCATGCCGGCCTGGATCTGGTCCTGCTTGACGGCGGCTATGAAAGTGTTGCCGGCGCCGACGGGAAGCAGCGTGTAGTCGCCCGGCTTCAGGCCGCTGCGAACCGCGAGATACTGGGTCAGGAAATCGGTCGAGGAGCCGAGGCCGGTGACGCCGAGCGTGGCGCCCTTGAAGTCGGCCGGCGACTTGATCTCCGGATGCTTGGCCGAGACCAGCTCGACCTCGCCCGGCGCCTGGCTGAACTGCACGATCGACTGGATGTATTTGCCCTTGGATTGCAGGTCGACGGTGTGGTCGTAGAAGCCGACGACGCCCTGCACGGCGCCGGCCAGCAATTCGTTCTCGGCCTCGACGCCGGCGCGCGAATTGACCAGCTCGACATCGAGCCCCTCATCCTTGAAGTAGCCAAGCTGCTGGGTGAGCACGGCCGGCAGATAGATCTGCTTTTCCATGCCGCCGACGATGATGGTGATCTTATCGGCTGCCGAGGCCGCCGATGCGCCAGCGCCAATCATGGCAAGCGTCAGCGCCGCTGCGCGCAGGGCGCGTTTAGAGATGAAACGGGTCACTAATCTTCCTCCACTGGGCGGCGCGCCGCGCCGCATTTCCTCCTGCCGGCCGCTCCCAGGCCGCTCATGTGGCGAGCGCCACAAAACTGTCATGGCATGGCCAAGCTTTCAGCTGGCTTTCAGCCATTTTAGCGACCGTTGAAATGGAATCTGGCGAAATTGCCGGTCACTACAAGATCGGGCAACATCAGTGAATCATGGTTGCATCAAAGGCGCGAGTTTTTGCGTGTCCAGCTAAATAGAAGTATTTTTAGAACGACGCGAACCGAAACTGCATGCCCGGCCCTCTTACATTTCGAGCGTGCCACTGCGCTTGCAACTTCGGAGGGTTTGCCATGCTTTATGTCAAGAATGTACCTGGATGGGAACGCGCGGTTCGTGTCGTTGCCGGTTTGGCTATGATCGCCTGCGGCTTGCTGGGCTTAAGTGGGCTTGTGATCGGCTATGCGATTGCTGGCGTCGGCGTCAGCACACTGCTCACCGGCTTTATCGGTTTTTGTCCCATGTGTGCCATGGCGGGTCGCCGCTTGGATGCCTCGAACGGCCGCGTCGACACTGCGAAGTAGGACACCCGCATGTACACGCCGAAGTATGACCTCGCTCTGGTTGACGCCGCGCGCAATGGCGACAAGCAAGCCATCTTGGCTTTGCTGGACCTCGCACAGCGAGACATTCGGCGCTATGCGCGGCGCAGCTGCAGCGCTTCCGACGACGTTGACGACGTGGTGCAGGAGACATTGTGGCTACTGTACCGCCGCGTTGGAACGCTGCGAGCACTGGGCTCGATATCGGGCTGGCTGCTGGCCGTGGTACGCCGCGAATGTTTGCGCATAGCAATGCGCGCGATGGGAAAGCCGGACAATGTGGACGACGCGTTGCTGAATCCGGCCAACGAGGACCGGCTGGCACATTTGTCGCAGGGCGAACTCCGGCTTGACCTTTCACGCGCGATCCAATCCCTGCCCGAACACTACCGCGAGGTGATCATACTGCGCGATATCGAAGAGATGACGATCGATGAGGTCGCCGCTTCACTGAACCTCACCCGCGAGAGCGTCAAAGGTCGACTGCACCGGAGCCGGGCCCTGCTACGTGAATACCTCTTGGATTGATTGAACCACTATGAATTGGAAAAGATAAAATTGCTATGAACCCCATGAACCTATCATCTACCGCCTCGCGCAAGACAATGTTCGCCAGCAATGATCTTGTCGAACATCTGGTCCGCGGTATTGTCGGCATCAGCGCTTTGAGTTACGCGCTATCGATCTCTTTGCCACATCCATTTTTTTCGCTGGCCCTGGCTGGTGTGTCGATGGTGGCTTTTCGCGGTTGCCCCATCTGCTGGACGATCGGTCTCGTCGAGACAACCTACCGTAAGTTCAAACGCCACCCCCGCAAAAACCCTCACGACACGCAAGATATCGCCTGACCGACGTTCGTTGATTCCGATTTGTTCTCGTTCTGATTCCGCCCCGTTCACACAATCTTGGCGGCTTCCAGAAGCAGCGGGAGGTTTTTGCGGGTGTCTAGTCTAACCGGTGAGTCCCAGCACATCGCGCATGTCGTACTCGCCGGGCGGCCGTCCGGCGACCCAGAGCGCCGCCGCGATAGCGCCGCGCGCGAACATCGAGCGGTCGCCGGCGGCATGCGAAAGCGTGAGCGTCTCGCCTTCGCTGAGGAAGCTCACGCTGTGCTCGCCGACGATGCTGCCGCCGCGCAGCACGGCAAAGCCGATTTCGCCGGCATTGCGCGGGCCAACGAGGCCATTGCGGGCGCGCTTCGTCACATCGTCTAGCTCGACGCCGCGCCCGCGTGCTGCCGCCTCGCCGAGCATCAGCGCCGTGCCCGACGGTGCGTCGACCTTCATACGATGATGCGCTTCGAGGATTTCGATGTCGCAATCGTCGGGGCCAAGGGCCCTCGCGGCCTGCTCGACCAGGTTGGTCAGCATGTTGAGGCCCAGCGAGTAGCTACCGGAGCGCATGATCGCGATCTTCTTTGCCGCCTCGGCGATCGCTTCCAGTTCAGT
>Ga0207647_10003463_pt1 | contig 11842 bp, 11 predicted proteins | sample KBSCornC2_FD_184295 | JGI IMG/M metagenome (GOLD analysis project Ga0207647, IMG submission 184295) | Corn rhizosphere microbial communities from Kellogg Biological Station, Michigan, USA - C2 (SPAdes) (version 2) | ecosystem: Host-associated > Plants > Roots > Rhizosphere ...
GGAACGACACTGGCGATCTTTGTCGGCGGCGTTGTGCGTTGGATGGTGGAACGTGCGCTGGAGAAGCACCGCGCAGCCAATCCGATTCCTGGAGATGAGCTGGCATCCGAAGAGATCTCATCGGGGTCTCTGTATGCGTCAGGATTGATTGCCGCCGGTGGTATCGTCGGTCTGCTGGGTGTGTGCGTCAAACTATACGAGAACCTGAAGGAGACGACGATCTGGCGTTTCCCGGAGTCGAATCCGCTTCACAACGACTGGATTTCGGTGATTGGATTCGCACTCCTGGCCTTCTCTCTCTACTACTTCGCCCGTAAACCGCTGGAACAGAAAAAGGAGCAGTAACCCCCATGCGCAAGATTCTTATCGCCGCCACAGTCATGCTGCTCGCATTTCCCCTTTCCGCGAGAGCCGACGAGGCCAGCAAGCGGGCCAAGATCGAACAGATGCTCACCGTACTGAAGATGGAAGACAACTTCAATCTCCTGATGAAGCAGGTCGAGCAGCAGGGCCGGCAGATGGGGATGTCGATGACTAACCCGTCGCAGTTAACCGATGCCGACAAGAAGATTCTGGACAATTTCATGACCAAGCTGATGGCCGCAATGCAAGAGACGATGGGCTGGCAAAAGCTGAAGTCAGAGTTCATTGATCTTTATGCCAAGGCCTACACCGAGGAGGAGGTCGACGGCATTCTGACCTTCTATAAATCTCCCGTGGGTCAATCCATGCTCGCCAAAACGCCGCAGTTGGTGCAGCAGTCGATGGCGATCAGCCAGACGCACATGAAAGAGATTCAGCCGAAGCTGGAGCAGCTCACCGAAGAGTTGAAGAAGGATCTGGATGCCGCGCACGCGGCGAAGCCGAAGCCCTAAAGGGCAGTTGCTGGTTGCTAGTTCCTGGTTGCTGGATGAGGGCCTCGCTCACGCGAGGCCCTTGTTTTTTTGCGGACGACGTCTCCCGCGGCTTGTAGCGGCTTACGGGAGTGCGTGGTCGGACCTTCCATCAACTGATCGCAAGCGCTCAGAAATTTCTTCGCAAGGCTGGCTTTCACTCTCCTCTAGCGCACGCCGTAAGTCATTGATTTTTCGTTGATGTGAAGCGTCTCAAATTATTTTCAAGAAATCAGTTGACAATCATGATCGATATATCTCATAGTGGTTTTGGCAACTAACAACCTTTTGCCAGGAGATAGCCATGAAGAAGTTTCTCGCAGCCAGCATCGCCCTCGTATCCGTAGCCGCCAACGCTCAGTTGATGCCGATCACGGACGGTTTTCTGGCCCGTGCTATCGCCCCTGCCGCAATTGCCAGTGCGACGGGCGTGGCCAAGCCGGTCAACGCCGCCATCGCCCTGGTTCCTCCGGTTCGTCAGAGCCAGCTTGATGCTTCCACGATCGCAGCGGGCGCTGCCGGTCTGGTGACGGCGCACTTCACGGTCGACACCAACGGTGTTCCGCAGGACATCATGCTGGACCGCTCGATCAGCCCCTCGGTCGATGCCCGCATCATCAAGGCCGTCTCTGCTCTGCGCTACACGCCGGGCTCGCTGCACGGCGAAAAGATTGCTTACCCAGTTGCTCTCTCGCTGAACCTCAAGTAACGCGAGTTTCTGCCACCCACTCACTCTCTGAACTCATAACCCTGTCAAAGGAGACAAAGATGCGCAAACTGATCGCAGCAAGCCTGTTCGTTCTTCCCACCCTGATGCACGCCCAGCAGAGCCCGGTTCGTGCCGAGGCGCCGAAGATGATGGCCGCTGCCGCGGCTGTGGCTCCGAAGGTCTCGACCTTCACCGGAATCATCGCCCCCAAGCGCATCACTGACATCGACCGCGCGGTCTTCGTCGGCCTGACCTCCTCCCAGCCTGTGGTTGCTAAGTTCAACGTCGACGCTCAGGGCGTACCGCAGAACATCGTTGTTGAAGGCGCAAACGAGGCCGCTGCGGCGAAGATCTCCGACGCTGTCTCCAAGCTGCGCTACCAGGCCGGCAAGCTGAACGGCCAGAGCTATGAGTTCCCGATGGTTCTGAAGTTCGACCTGCGCTAAGTCAGAGCCCTCTCCCTTACATCGAGGCTGCCCATTGGGCAGCCTCATTTGCTTGACGCACCAGATCAGGCAGGCCGACTCCGTGATATGCATTCCCCAGCAGCCGTAATCCGCTTAGCGAGGCGACCTGCCCTTCCAGAGCAGTGACGCGTTCGCGATGCCCGACCTCATACTGCGGCAGCGATGCTGGCCAGCGCCGAACCAGGCTGATGGCCGGCTCCGGCAGCGAATGGCCGAGGATATTGGTGAGCTCATTCATCCCAAGACGGACGAGGACAGAGTCGGGCAGATCCATCAGGTCTTCGTCGGCGAAGAAGGCGCGCAACACACGGCCGCTTTCCGGAGCACGATAAGCAAACTTCTGATCGACAAAGGTGGCTGCAAGCAAGCGGCTCTCGCTGGAACCTTCCGGCACCAGGAAGCCGAAGCCTGGAGGCAGCGGAAAGCGTTCGCGGAAGGCGAGTGCGATGATGATGGCTGAGCTGGCGTCACGAGGGAGAAGCTCTGCGGCGCCGGGCAAGAGCGGTGTCAGCAGAGCAGAGGCCTGCTGCGGCGGAGTCGCGAGCAGCACGGTGTCAAAGAATCGCTGGCCCTGAGCGGTCTGAACCTTCCACTCCTTCTCCGTGCGGGTCAGAGCTGTCACTGCCTCTTGTAAGCGAACAGATGCGGGCGGCAGAGCGGCTACCATGCGTTCGATCAGTCCGCCAAGTCCGCCGCGCAACGAGGCGAAGAGCGACGCGCCGGTGCGTTGGCGCGATGCCAACCCGGTGATCAAAGAACCATACTCCCGTTCGAGCGCAATGAAGGGAACCATGACGGCGTGGACGGAGAGTTTGTGAATGCTGCCTCCGAAGACACCGGAGAGCAGCGGCGCGGCAAGCTTTTCGGCAACCTCCTGGCCGAAGTGACGCGCGACGAAAGAAGCAACAGATTCGTCATCGCCGGCATGGGCCGCAGCATACTCCTTCAGTTCCCTGGCTCGTGAGGGCTCCTGCAGGTAAGCGCGTTTCGCTTCTTCAGAGAAGAGAGTAGAGGCCAGCAACGAGTCCATGCCCGCCTGCCCCTGCGGCACCATCATGCGCATGTGCTCGGGCATAGGAATGAGTGTTCCCTGCTGCAAGACATAAGTGCGCCGGTTGTGATCGTTGGAAGGAATAATCTCATCGCCGAGACCGAGTTCGATGGCGAGCTCACGTGCCCAGGGTTTCTCAGCAACCCAGGAGTCGGGGCCGCATTCGATGACGAAGCCGTCTTCACGATGAGTCTCGACGATACCGCCGAGACGCGGCCCGGCCTCGAAGAGAGTACAGTCCATGCCGAGACGATGCAGGCGGTAGGCGGCGGTGAGGCCGGAGATACCTCCGCCGATGATGGCAATCTTCTTCACTCAGGCTGATTGTAGAAGGGCAAAGGGTTCTCTGGTGTGCCGGGGATCACATGCAGCCTTCAGAAGATGATCCGCGGGTTATTCTGTCGCAGGTGATCGGCACGAAAGACCGATCGCTCGTATGGTCTGAGGAGCGACACGTTGCGAGCAACTGCTTGTCTGGTTCTGAGTTTGGTTTTTGCGGTGCCTGCCTCTGCGCAGTCCACACCTTCTACCCAGGGCGTGGAGAATGCACGGCTGGTGGAGACATTGCCTCTCGAGGGCACGCTCTTCCATGTGCAGGGCGTCGATCTCGATGCGGAGCACATCTGGGTGACTTCGGTGGACATCACGCAGAAGAAGGGATATCTGCATCAGTTCAGCCGCAAGACCGGCCGCTTTGAACGGCAGGTGGAAGTGACCGATGGCCCCCGGTTTCATCCGGGAGGATTTTCCATCGCGGGCGACTCTATCTGGTTGCCGGTTGCGGAGTACAAGCCGCACAGCACAGCGACTCTGGTGGAGTTAGACAAGCGCACGCTTGCGGTGAAACGAAAGCTCTCCGTCGCCGATCACATCGGATGCGTCGCCGTAACCGGCGACAGCCTGATCGCGGGCAACTGGGGAAGCCGTCAGTTGTATGTCCTGGGTATGAACGGACGGCAGCTTCGCGTGATCGACGTTGCCTCGAACAACCAGTATCAGGACATCAAGTTTGTGGATGGCAAGCTGGTTGGCGGAGGAAATCTGACTAAGACCACCGGAGCCGTGGACTGGTACGCCTGGCCCTCGATGCAGCTACTGCACAGTGTGGCAACGGGCACAACAGACCGCGGTAGACCGTACTCGGCGGAGGGTATGGCGCTGAAGGGGAACGATCTCTATCTCGTGCCTGAAGATGGGCCGAGCCGGATCTTCCACTTCGTGTTGGGTGCGGTGCCAGCTAAACAATAGCCGGGTGAACGAACCAGTAAATACTGGTTCGTCGTGCCAAGTTCGGAAGCAGTATGCACTGGGTGCCCCATGTCCCTCGGGGACATGGGCCCGGCCTTCACTATCCCAAGTACTTGTAACGACCTTTTCTGAATCATCGAGAGATGGAAATACGGTCGCGCAAAGCGCGATACCCCACCCTTCGCGATAACGCCGCGAAGAATGGCGCAACGAGAGTTTACTGCTTCCAAATTTGTCGATACATCCGGGCTACTAAAGAAAGATCGCCTTGTGGCCGCTACATTCCTGCCCAGCGTGGCTGACGATTTCCGTCGGGAAGTCGTCGCCGGTGCGGGCGAGGAACCAGGTACCGGCGACAGCGCGCTCCTGTACGTGACCTTCCGGGAAGAGGTTCAGCGTCACTGCATCTGCATGCTTACGCAGCGAAGCGTTCTTTTCCTGCTCAAAACGTGCAGCCATGCGGCGCAGCCGATTCATCTGGTAGCGCATCTTCGAAGCGGACACCTCACCAGATCTGGCCAGTTCAGCATCGACCGACTGCATCCATCCCAGCAACCCATCCAACTCACGGTCCAATGCGTTGCCAGTGGCCTGCAGCCTCTTCTTGCCTTCGACCGGCATGGCTCGTGCGCCCAGGCGAAGCGCCAGGTCGTCTGCCGACGAGAACGCTTCCTTCAACCCGAGCTCGTGCTGATCCATCACTTTGGCAATCGCCGGCTCAACCAACGTGGCTGACATACGCGGAAGAACCGTCGTGCGACGGCCCAGGATGGCGTCATACAACACACCCGACTGCGCAAAGTAAGCGATCTCCGCCGGTCCGCCGATATAGGCTGAGGTCGGCAGAATCTGATCCTGAAAGACAGGGCGCAGCAACGCGTTCGGGCTGAAACGCTCCGGAGCGGCAGCCAACAGCGCCTTCAATTCTTCGGTCGTGTAGGAGACATGACCAGCCTTCCATGCGCCATCCTTATGACGCAGCGCATGGCGTTCGCCCGTCTGCTCATCAAAGAGGAAGAGCAAGCTGCCTTGTTCCGGCAGCAGGACCTGCGCATGGTAGCCCGCGTCGATCAAGGCCTTTGAACGTGCGCGAACCGCAGCTTCCAACTCCTCGGCCTGCTCGATTGCCGCCAGCAGCACCGGCGAACCCAGCTCATGATAACCGCGTTCCGCGGCATCGATCGTCAGCAAACCCTCCGCCGCAAAGATCTCGCGCAGCAGCCCGGTAAATGCCTCAGCCAGTGTCTTGCCAGGGGCATAGTGGCGCTTCAAGGTCTCAGTAATCGGAGCCCATGCGAGCAGTTCCGTCGCCTGCTCCACCAACGCCGTAATCTCTTCCGGCAGCACCACGCCGCCCACCGCAGTGTTGCGATGCACCAGGCTCTTCAGCCGCAGTGTCTCTGCCGAGTTCTTGGTCAACAGCAGAACCTGATTGACCTCATCGAGGTCGTGATCTTCAGTCGCCGGCCAGAAGATCGGCACATGAGGGACCCCAGCCTCGGTCGCTTCCTGTGCCCTTCGAACCGCAGTTGCCGCCTTGAAGAGTGTGTAGAGCGGTCCACCGAGGATACCGACCTGCTGCCCGCTCACAACCACACCGGCGCCGTCACGCAGCATCTCCAGGTGCTTGCGGGCGGCCGGTGAAGGATCGGGGTTCTGGGCCTCCAGCAGCGAGACCAGGCGGGCGCGATGCTCCGGTGTCAGCTCAGGCGCCTTATCGCGCCACGCCGTATCGGCCGGATGGCCGCCGAAGCTCTCAGAAAGAATGGGATTGTCCCAATAGGCAAGATACTCGCGAAACAGACGCGAGACGCCGGGCAGCACCGTGATGGGGTAACACTCAGACCGCATGGAGATTACTCGTACAGAGGCACACAGATGAGTCTCGCATACCGACACGATCCGTTTTCCAAACTTTCACAGTAAGGAAGAGACGTTCGCCGTACGAGTTTTGTCAGCTGGTGCGTCATAAAATTCGCGTTGCACGGTTAGATTCATTCGTCCGCCTCGGCGATGCAGAGTGTTAGGTTTAGTTTTATGGCGACCAAAACATCCGCGAAACGAACTCCCGCGAAAAAGGCTCCGGCGCGACGTTCCGGCAAGGCAAAACTCCTCGAACAGAAGCTTGCCTACGATGGCCCGCTCTTCAAGGTATGGTCTGAAACCGTAGAGGAGCCGGGCGGCATCGTCTCCAACCGGGAGATCATCCGTCATAACGGATCGGTCGTGATCCTCGCCGTCGACGACCGCCAATCAAAGCGTGATCCCTACATCATCATGGAGCGGCAGTATCGCCAGGCGGCGCAGCAATTCCTGCTGGAGCTCCCCGCCGGCCGGCGTGAAGTTGACGAGAAGCCCTTGGCCGCCGCGAAACGCGAGATGATCGAGGAAACTGGCTACCGTGCCCGCAGCTGGAAGAAGTTGGTCCGCTACTACGCCAGTCCTGGTTTCCTAGGTGAGTGGATGGAAATCTACCTAGCCACCGATCTGACCGACGGTGAGGCCCAGCCCGAAGATGACGAGAAGATCGAAATCCTTCGCATCCGCCTCTCTGAATTGCTGAAGATGCGCAATGAAGGCCAGATTCACGACGGAAAGACCATCATCGGCATCTCCATCTACGAGGCTCTGCGGCGCGGCGGCAAGGCCTAGAACATCAATCCACTTTCAGGGCGGGAAGGCCACTTCCCGCCCGTTGCTTTCCTTCAGAAAACCTTCCTGCCCCTCATCCGCGTCATACCGATCACGCGCGGGTTCATTCGTTCCCGAGCAGACTTCCCTCCCGCGAGGTTCGACGAACGTGGCACATTACAAGGGCAAAGTGAAGTGGTTCAATAACGCGAAGGGCTACGGGTTTCTGGGCCGGGACGATGGCCCGGACGTGTTTGTCCACTACAGCTCGATTCAGCTTGAAGGTTATAAGAGCCTCAAAGAGGGCGACGAGGTCGAGTTCGACATCATTGAAGGCCAGAAGGGCCCCCAGGCCGACCAGGTTACACGGCTCAAAGAAGCGTCCTAGAGCAATTCTCCTAATACGGTAGTGTTGGATAAATCTGCGAATGCCGTTTTCTTTGTGGGAAAACGGCGCAAACAGTCAAGGCTTTCACCCCAGCGAAGCAAGTTCGCTGAGGACCCCGATACTCCGCTCTATACCTTTAGGAGAAATGCTCTCGCCGACGAACCGCAGAGTTTTCTCATAGCTGTACCGCACGGTGCATACTAGCGGACAGGGCTTTGTCCAAGCCTTGTCCGCTTTTGATTCATGGAAAACGTCACAATCGCCCGCCTGCTGGATGAGACCGCCGATCTGCTGGAGATCGACGCCGCCGACCCATTTCGCATTCGCAGCTACCGTCGCGCCGCCGAAGCTGTTGAACAGCAGACCACCCAGCTCACGACCCTGGTCGACGAGCCGAAGCAACTGCTCGCCATTGCCGGCATCGGCAAAAGTATGGCGGCGAACATTGTCGACCTGGTCAAGTCCGGCACCATGCCGCTACGCGAGGAGCTGCTGACCAAGTACCGGCCGACTATGCTCGATCTACTCAAGCTTCCGGGCATGGGACCAAAGACCGTCGCCCTTATCTGGAGCGCCCTCGGTGTCGCCGATATCGACAGCCTGGAGACCGCGGCCAAGGAAGGCAAGCTGAACGATCTGCCGCGCTTCGGACAGAAGCAGGTCGACAAGATCCTCAAGGGCATTGAGGACTTCCGCAAGAACACCGGCCGCTACCGCATCGACGATGCCACTGCGACCGCCGAGCGCATCGCCGCGCTCATCCGCGAATTTTCCGGCATCGACACCGTCACCCCGGCCGGCTCACTACGCCGCGGCCGCGAGACCGTCGGCGATCTTGACCTCCTTGTCACCGGCCCTGCCTGTGAACCCGACTGCGTCGCTGCGGTCGTCGATCACGTCGCCGGTCTTCCGCTGATTGCGAACCTCATAGCAAAAGGCCAGAACAAGGTGAGCTTCAACATGCGCAACGGCCTGCAGGTCGATGTGCGCATGCTCCCAAAAAGCAGCTACGGCGCCGCACTGCAGTACTTCACCGGCTCCAAGATGCACAACGTCGCACTTCGCCAGCGGGCCATCAAGATGGGCTACACCCTCAGCGAGTATGCACTGGCCCGCATGGACGATAGCTCGATCGTTGCCTCGGCCACCGAGCAGGAGATCTATAACGCCCTCGGCCTCGACTACATTCCACCGGAGCTGCGCGAGAACAATGGCGAGATCGAAGCCGCCCAGGCTCACACCCTTCCCCGTCTGATCGAACTCGTTGACATCCGCGGCGACGTGCACTCCCATACCGTCGCCAGCGACGGCCGCCAGACCATCCGCGAGATGGCCGAAGGCGCTCTCGCCAAAGGCTACAAGTTCCTCGCGATCACCGACCACACCAAGAACCTCGCCATGACCAATGGCCTTGACGATGCGCGGGCGCTGGAACACATCGCGGCCATCCACCAAGTCGACCGCGAGATGGAAGGCCGCATCCGCGTCTTCGCCGGCATCGAGGTCGATATTCTCGGCGATGGCGCGCTCGATCTCGAAGACAGCACCATGGCACAAATGGACGTCGTCATCGGCTCCGTCCACACCCTCTTCAATCAGCCGTATGAAGAGATGACCGCTCGCATCCTGCGTGCCGTCGAGAACCCCTATCTGCGCATTCTGGGACATCCGACAGGACGCAAGGTGATGGCGCGCGAAGCCTATACCTTCGATCTGGAGCGCGTACTGCGGCGCTGCGCTGAGCTGGGCGTCGTGGTGGAACACAACGCCGGCATGCCCCGCCTCGATCTTAGCGACCGCAATCTGCGCCTGGCTAAGGAGCTTGGCTGCCGCATCTCCGTCAATACAGATGCGCACGCTGTCTCTGATTTCGAACAGATGCCCTTCGGCATCACCCAACTGCGCCGCGCCTGGCTTACGCCGGCCGACGTGATCAATACCTACTCGCCGGAGGAATTTCTTGCGGCGTTACGACCCAGGCCGTGAGGAACATGCACGAGATCAAGTTTCACCAGACCCACCGACCCCTCCGCCACTTTCTGTGGCCCATCGCCATTGCCTTCGTGGTTCTTACCGCAGTCGGCATCGGGATCTATGTCCGCAGCCCGCATGCTCCGGCAAAGGTGAGTGTGACCCACGTTGCCGCTGTGCCTACGACCGTCACCTACTCCAACGACGTGGGGACGCTGAAGCTGCTCGGCAAGACCGACTCTAACGAAAACACCCTCTATGTTCTAGCGACGGTGAAGGTGCATAACAATCTCAAAACTCCGGTCTTTCTGAAGGACCTTACCGGAGCGCTCACCATGCCCGATGGATCGGAGCTGCTGACCAGCGCTGTCGAAAAGGACGATGTCCCGGCCACCTTCACGGCCTTCCCGAAGGTGAAAGAAGCCGCTGACGGTAAACCTCTATTGCTGCGCGAAACCGAAGTCCCCGGTATGAGCGACATGGAGGGCCTGGTCCTCCTCGGCTTCCGCGATGCTACCCAGCAGACCTGGGATCAGAGCAAGCACGCCGCAGTCAAGATCGCGCCCTACCACTACGACCCCATCGTGGCCGAGCTGAAGTAGCATCCCAGCCACCAAACGGGGTGCCCCATGTCCCAAGGGGACATGGGTATTCGAGCGGCAGCTCGAACCGCTCTTTGTTTTGCCAATCATCGAGCAGAAATAAAGCAGGGCTGAGATAACCTCAGCCCTGCTTCATTTCCAACAAAACCATCTAGCTCTTCGGCGTCGACAGATACCCGCTGATCTGGTTCTTTGCCATACTGTTCACCACAATCTCGAACAGGGCCGGGCTCTTGCCGGAGTAGAACTGCACCGGCTCCATGATCGTCTTATCCTTCTTTTCGATGTTGCGGTCGTCGGACGAGATCACCATCGTGTACTTGCCCTTCTTCTGATCGACCTTCTTCAACTGCACCTTGATGGTCGAAAGCAGCGTCGGCTGCCCGCCCTTTTGTAGCGTGAACTCGACGTAGTTGCGGTCGCCTTTGTGCTTCAGAATCTCCAGCTCGTCGTGGTTCTTCGCAATCAGACCGCTCATCACACCGGCATCCCCGACAACGCGCTGCAGCTGGCTTTTGGTGGTGTCCAGATCGGCTTTGGTGCTGGCGACATCCGTCTTCACGCCGCCCACATCCGTCTTCACACCGCTTACTTCGGTCGATACCGCACTTACCTGCTTGTTCGTCGCCTCCTGTGCGGCGATGAGTTTCGCGTCGGCAGCCTTCTGCGCCGCCAGAATGCTCTGCGCGCGCTGCTCAAGCTGTCGCTGCGTCAAACCGACGCTGGCTCCAAGAGTCTCCGTGGCAGCCTTCAGGCGCGCGTTCGTCGCCGTAAGCTTGTCGTTCAGATCAGCGTTCGCTGCTTTGGCCGCGGCCAGGTTCTTCTCCGCCTCGCCAAGGTGGTTCTGCAAACCGTAGCACCAGATCAGCGAGGCGATCCCCAGCGCCAAGGCGATGAAGACCACCGCAATAAAAGCTCCGGACATCTGTCTCTGTTCAATTTCTTCACTCATATGCGTCCCACGTTCTCCTTAGCCTTGGGGCAAAGTATAGCCTTGCCCCGCCCGCTGAGATAGACGAGTTTCTACAATGACCGTATGCAGCAGGTAGATGTAGCCGTCGTAGGAGCAGGAGTCATTGGGCTGGCCGTTGCGCTGGAGCTTCGCAGCCGCGGGCTTTCGGTCGCTGTCGCCGACAAAAACGATCCGGTCAGGGAGGCAAGCTGGGCCGCCGGAGGTATGCTCGCCGTTGACGACCCGGAAAACCCCGCTCCCCTGCGGCCGCTCTCCGCCTGGTCGCGCGATCTCTATCCTGAGTTCCTCGCACGAATCGAGCAGCACAGCGGTCTGCGGGTTCCCATCCGCACCCATCGTGCCCTGCAGGGAGCCCATCAAGGCAGCTCCTCCCGCGAGGCCCTCAACGCCCTGAAAGAGCTCGGCCTCTCTCCTGAGGGGTACGCCTGGGCACTCCAGGACGAAGGTTCACTCGACCCGCGCGACCTCGGCACAGCGCTTCATGCCGCATGCGCTAATACAGACGTCACAATACGATCCCACTGCGCTGTCGACACGCTCGCGCGCGAAGGCGGTGGATGGCGGTTGCACACTGATGGTGGCGACATCCTTGCCGGCCGTGTCGTGCTCTGCACTGGAAGCTGGGCCGGTCCCCGTAACCTTCCCGTCTTCCCCCGGAAAGGACAGATGATGGCCGTCGAGATGGGTGTACCGCTCGATACCGTAGTGCGCACACCGGAGATCTACCTGATTCCACGAGGCGACGGACGTGTCGTCATCGGCGCCACCATCGAAGATGCGGGCTATGACAAGACCGTGCACAGCGCCGATATCGCTGCCTTGAAAGCGCGCGCCGTGAAACTGTTTCCACCCGCAGCGCAGGCGCCCATCGTCGAAACATGGGCTGGTCTTCGGCCAGCAACCCAAGAC
>Ga0207647_10003464_pt1 | contig 11839 bp, 11 predicted proteins | sample KBSCornC2_FD_184295 | JGI IMG/M metagenome (GOLD analysis project Ga0207647, IMG submission 184295) | Corn rhizosphere microbial communities from Kellogg Biological Station, Michigan, USA - C2 (SPAdes) (version 2) | ecosystem: Host-associated > Plants > Roots > Rhizosphere ...
CCCCTTGCCCGCCTCGGCAAGAACACCCGCCTCGAGCACGCGCTTCTCGCGAGCTTCCTTGGCCTCAGCCGTCGGATTCCGGCCGTTGATCAGCCGCTCGCGGATTTCAGGAGTTGCATCCTTGATCGACGGGAGCGGGGGATCGTGCGAGAGTCCGCCGGACGCGGCAAACAGCACCCGCTTGCCGGACCGCATCGCGAAGCGGCCAACGGATTCACCGAGTTGGCGGGCCCGGCGATAAGTCGGCACCGGCGGCGCAGCGGCGTTCACGAAGATCGGCAAGATCGGGATGGACTTGAAGTCCCCGAGCATCGCTTCCCACAACTGGACGAAGCCGTGATCGACCGGCATGCGGTAGGACACCGCGACGTCGAAATCCTCGGCCCGCACGTGGTCGATGAGTTCGAGCGCCGTCTTCTCCGGAACGTCCAGCGGGCCCGTCCCGCCTCCCCAATCGCCCAGGGACACGGCTCCCGCTCCGACGCAGAACGAGGGCATTAGATCGTAGAAGAAGCCGTTGAAGTGATCGGGCGCGAACTGGACGATGTAGTCCGGCGCAAACTCCTTCACGAAGCTTCCGAGACGTCCGAACGCGGTTCGGACACGTTGCTCGGTCTCATTGCTGGCAGGCCCCTTGTACATTAGGGGAGTATGGGAAGCGCAGACGATGGCGACTGACATGGGCGAATTCCTTCGAACGCCGAGTTAAGTTGTCGAACGGTTGGCTGCGGCCAGCTACTTCTTCACCAGCGGGCATGGGCTTTCGGAAAGCGGTCGGTTAACGGATTCACCAGACAACGTCTGCACGACGTTGTAGAGATCCCAAGCGCCCTTGTTCTCTCCGGGCTTCTTCACCTGGAGCAGGTACATGTCGTGGATCATCTTGCGATCTTCGCGGATGTAGCCGTCGGCCGCGAAGACGTCGTGCACCCGCTCTTTTTCCATCTGCGTCATTACGGTCGGCGCGTCGTCGGTGCCCGTCGCCCTGACCGCTTTGAGGTAGTGCGCGACGGACGAGTAGACGCCGGCGTGGAAGCCAGTCGGCATTTGCTTCGCCTTGGCGAAGAATTTCTCGGCCCAGGCGCGCGTATCTGGCGTCCGGTCCCAGTAGAACGGCGAAACTTCGTAGGCGTCATGCGCGATCTTCAGGCCCACCGCGTGCACGTCCGTCAGCACCGATTGCAGCGGCACGATCTTCGCTTTTGCGCTCAGCCCAAATTCATCGGCCTGCTTCAGCGCCGTGACGGTATCTCCGCTGGAAGCCGCGATCGCGATGACGTTGGCGCCGGCGCTGGAGGCGGTCAGCAGGAAGGATGCAAAGTCGGACGTGTTCGGCGGAAACACGGAGTTGCCCACCACCTGGCCGCCGTTGAGCTTGACTTGCTCTGACGTATCGCGCGTAAGCGCATTGCCGTACGCCTGATCGACGGTCAGGAAGTACCACTTGGTTCCACCTGCCTCGATCACGGACTTGGCTGCGCCCTTTGCGAGATTGTAGGTATCGACCGTCCACTGCACCGTCAGCGGCGAACAGGCCTTGCCGTTGAAGTCCGACGAGGTCGATCCCGAGAGCAGCATGATCTTGCTCTTCTGCGCGGCCATGTTCTGCACGGCGAAGCCGATCGGCGAGCCCTGCATGTCCGCAACGGCATCGACGCCTTCCACGTCGAACCAGCGGCCAGCGATCTGGGAGCCGATATCGGGCTTGCCGGAATGGTCGGCCGAGATCACTTCGACGTTCAGGTCGGCACCGAAGTCTTCGGCGGCCATCTGGGCGGCAACGACCGAGCCCTTGCCGTTAGCCATGGATGTCGGACCGGCGATGTCGGTCAGAACTCCGATCTTGACCTTGCCATCGCTGAGCTTCGGAGTGCCTCCGGCGGTCTGCGCCGCCGCTGGCGCCGCCAAGGCCAGACACACGGCCGCGGACAAATAAAAGCTTGACTGAACCATCGTTTCCTCCCGTCGCCGCCTGTTTGGGCGTGCGGGCGATGGTTTGCCGCCGATTGAACTATGATTCCATCTGAGTCTGTGAAATGTTCGCAGTGCGAACACGTCCGGAGGCGATCATGCACCGCAACGTCAGGGCACTTTCCCGAGGGTTGGCCCTGATCAATGAGCTCAACGCGAGTGGGCCATCGAACGTCGTGCAGCTCGCAAAGAGGACCGGCCTCAACCGAACAACCTGCTACCGTTTACTCGATACGCTGCGCGAAGACGGCTACGTAACGTTCGACGAAAGAAACGCTTTGTTCGGTTTGACGCCCCAAGTGCGCGCCCTGAGCGAAGGCGTTTCGTCGCGCGACTTGTCGAGCCAGGCCGCGCTTCCGGCAATGTTCAGCCTGCTCGACCAGGTATCGTGGCCCAGCGACTTCGGAGTGTTTGAACTCGGCACCGTGCTAATCCGGGAGAGCACCCACCCCTTCAGCCCCTTCTCGGTTCATCGTTCAATGGTGGGTCGCAGAAGGTCATTGGTCCGGAGCGCCTTGGGCAAGGCCATCCTGGCTGCCTCACCGCCCGAGTTGCGTCGCGAGATGCTCAATCTAACCGCCTCGCTCGTCGAGGAGGATGCCGAGCTGGCGAAGGATCGCCGCTTCATTGAGGACATTCTTCTGCAGACGAGAAAGGATGGCTACGCATCGTCAGTTGGAGGGTCCGAAGCCGGCATCAGCGCCATCGCATTGGCCATTCCTGGTGGCGGTCCGATTCTCGGCAGTCTCAACCTCATCTTCTTCTCGTCCTCGATGACGCCAGAGGCCGCTGCGAAGAAGTATCTGCCGAGCTTGAAAAACACGGTGAAGGAAATTGAGCGTCGGTGGTCTGCGGCAAATAGGGCGCGAGGAAAGGTCACATGAGGGTCTGCACCGAAGTTGCGCGACGTTTAGCTAGGCTTCGATAGTCGTTTAGGGTAATCGGGCTCACTGTAAGCCCTCAAGCCACACCGTTCGTATCATAAGGGCTGTGGATCGGCGCGGCTTTTGCCTCCACGACCGGCGTCCAACACTGACCCCGCCCGGTATGCAGTAAGCGCCTGGATGCATTTCGAATTAGCGCAATGAGGAGCCGGGGTGCATGTTGGAAGCCGAAAGGGGTCAATATTCGGAGCCGCGACACACTCGGGAATTGACGGTTCGCCGGCAAAGTACCGTCTCGGACGTCGATATATCGCTATCGACCCCGAGGATGGGTGCGCTCATTTGCGGCGAACGTCGCCGTCGGAGAATCTCGAGCTTATTTTCACACTGCCGGTCCACTTCTTTTCACAAGCATCTGAGGGAAGTGACTATCGCACAGGCGATGTCGACCCAGCGCAAACCGGCTCTCTGGAGGCATGGAGTTGATCGCCCGTGAAGTGAATAATGCTGTCTCCACGAAGTGCTCCAATTGCGAAGTCCATGATCTGCTCTAGATTTGGTCGATGAAAACCTCCCGTCGTAGCGATTAGGCGCGGATTGCAAAACACAGCCGTCGTCACAAGAAGACATCGCCCAAGGATTATACTATCTCCGCTTTGAAACTGGTGTCGTGCTATCCCTTCCGAGACGATGTCGGCCACGATGGACTCGATCCGCTCAGTGAAGGAACGGCTAACCAACCAGTCCTCTCGTATCGAAATCACCACTAGTTCATGGAGATGTTTTTCGTTGAGGAAGCGATCAGCATGGCACTTCTCGATAGCCGCCAACGTCGCTCTTAGTCGCTCGGCGGGAGTTCGCGGGGTTACAGAGGCTTCAGTCGCGAGAGTGATCACCTCGGCAAACAACCTATCTGCGACAGCATCGTTCATCGCTTGCTTCGAGCTAAAGAACCGATAGACGTTTGCCGGCGACATCGAACACTCGCGCGCAATATCGGCCACCGACGTCTTCCTATGACCCATCATCCGATACAGTCTGGTAGCAGCGTCCAGAATGCGACGGCAGGTAGCAGAATGTTCGGCTGCTAAGTTCTTATGTTTCATGGCCCTGAAACGCTGGCTATTCTCGCATGCTGTGAATCGCGCGTATAATGCTTAGGTGTTCGAGCCTGGGTTGCCTCGGGGACTTTCTTCGCATTGACATACTTAGCCGGCAGCGCAGCAGCATCGCTTCCCGTCATCTAAGGTCGACTACGCGGCTTCGGTTATCTGCTCTTTGCAAGTGGCCACAAACTCGCCGATCGACGCGTACATTTCTCGAACCCGCGGGATGAACGCACTCATGTTGAACACACCGTGGAAGAGTCCATCGAACCGATGCAACCGGACAGGAACCCCTGCCGAAGCCAGAGCACCGGCATAGTCCTCAGCCTCGTCACGGCTCATATCGAGCTCGAGCGTCAGGACCAGCGCGGGTGCCAGTCCGGCCAGGGAGGAAGCCCGCGAGGGCGCGGCGAGCTCGGTCAGTTCGGCGCCACCGAGGTAAGCGCCCCACATCTTCTCGCCGATGGCCCGAGTAAAGAAGGGTCCATCAGCGAATTCAGTGCGGGATGCCGTGGATGCCTCCGGATCGATCGGAGGATAGATCAGCACCTGCCCCGCCAGCGGAATGCCGGCATCGCGTGCGCGGATCGCGGCGACTGCGGCCAGATTCGCGCCGGCGCTCTCACCCATGACCACGATCCGGCCAGGATCGCCGCCGTATGCGCTGACGTGCTTCCAGACCCAGCTTAGCGCAGCGAATGTATCATCGGTTGCAGCCGGGAACGAATGTTCGGGCGCGAGCCGATAGTGCGCGGAGACGACCATTGCTCCATTTTCGTCGGCGAGCCGTCTGCAGGGAGCGTCGGCCAAATCGAGCGACCCGGAGATCCAGCCACCTCCATGATAGAACACGATCACCGGTAGAGGGCCCGCGCGGTCGGGGATGTAGATTCGCGCGCGAGGCGCCTCGACGGTTTCGACTCGCATTGCGGGTCCTGGCAGCTGCAGCTCCCTCAGGGACTCGGCCACCGCTCGTACCTCATCCAGATTGAGCTCATCAAGAGGCTTCATGCCGCGGGCCAGCATTGAGCCCAGGAGGAGCGCCGCGGCGGGATCGAGTCTGACCATTGGGGGAATAGGCGCCGAAACACGGTCAAGGGCAAATCCGCCATAGCCCACATGCGCGATCTCGGCGCAGATCGCCCGGTACAAGGGCGCGCCACCCGAAAAGAAATACGCCGCCCTCGCCTTGCCCGGGATGTTCTCGCCCATGTACCAGGAGCCCTTGGAATGCGGGATGACGGTCAGGTTGAGAATGCCTTCGCACAGGCGGCCCCAGGCTTCTTCAGCCTCGTAAGTTGCCTCAAATGTCGCGGTCTTATCCGCTATGGCGCGAGCGAGAGCCGCAGCAACAAAGTTGACGTTGTCCTCGGTCGCCAATGGAACGTTATAGAGCGCGACCGCACTCTTCGGGCCGTTGATGACGAACAGATTTGGAAATCCGGCGATCTGGACACCCAGATAGCTCGTGGGGCCGTTCGCCCATCTGTCTTCGAGCTTCAGACCATCGCGCCCCCTCAGCCCGAGATTCAACAGCGGCCGTGTGAAGACATCGAATCCAGTTGCGAGGATGATCACATCGAATTCGTAGGATTTCGACGACGTGCGGACACCGGTTGGCGTGATCGCCTCAATCGGCGCGGAGCGCACGTCGACAAGATGAACATGCGGGAGGTTGTAGGCTTCGTAATAACCGGTCTCGAACGGCGGACGCTTCGACGCGTAGGGATGGTCCGTAGGACAAAGCAACGCTGCCGTCGCAGGATCCTTCACACGCTCACGGATACGTTCGCGGATATATTCTGCGATAGTTTCGTTGGCCTGTTGGTTAAAAATCACATCGCTGAATGTCGAGACGAGCAGGCGAAAGCCGCCGCGGTCCCAATACTTGTCAAAGATCCTGCGCCGCTCATCCGGCGTCGCTGCAAGTGCAGGACCGCTGGGCGGGTCGTAGGGCACGCCGATCATATGTTGGCGCGAGCCCGCTCGCAGCTCGGCGTGATGCTCTGCATTCCATCGCCGCTGCGCCAGATCGACGGGTTCATTGCCCAGGGGAGCGGCGAAATTGGGCGTCCGCTGAAACACGGTCAGCTCCGCCGCCTCGTTCGCAATCTCTTGAATAACCTGGATGCCTGTCGAGCCCGTGCCGATCACCGCAACCCGCTTGCCAGTGAGGTCCACGGGCTCGTGCGGCCAACTACTCGTCCGGTAGAGTTCGCCCCTGAATGTCTCTGAGCCCGGAAACTCCGGCTCCTTCGCGACAGAAAGGCCGCCGACACAAGACACCACAAAGCGTGCCGTGCAGGTGGCTCCGTCATCGGTACAGATTATCCAACGCGCGGCCTTGTCATCCCACGTTGTCGACGTCACGCGCGTATTGAAACGAAATGCGCGGCGGACATCCAGCTTGTCAGCCACCCATTCCAGATAGGCCAAGATTTCCGGCTGCCCGGCAAAGCGCTCCGACCACTCCCATTCGCGCTGTATCTCTTCGGAAAAGGAGTAGCTGTAGTGGATCGATTCGAAATCGCAGCGGGCACCGGGATACCGGTTCCACCACCATGTACCGCCCACTCCTCCGGCCGCCTCGAAGGCTTGAACATCCAGCCCAAGCTCGTCGCGCATTTTGTGCACTGCGTACAAACCGGCAAAACCTGCGCCGACCACAACGACATCGTAATGCGATCCCATCAGCGTATCCTCCATCTGAAGCGGCCCCAGGTTTTCCTGCGTTGCCAGCACAGAGCTTGGACCCGACCGACATCGGCTGTCTTCGGCTAAACGCTCAAATTTCTGGAGCAAAATTGACCATTTGGCGATATGCTCGACCTATGGCACGTTCTTCGGAAAAATTGATCCTCGCAACCGTTCGCCGTATCGCCACGGCGTTGGTGCCCGAATTGCCCTCGATTGGTGACGGGACCCTTTCCCACATTCTGGCGGCGATGCCAGAAATCCCCCAGGGCGGCATGATCGACCTCGCGCGGGCGAGCTGCCACGCAAACAGCAAGGCGATCCTGCACGCGCTGATCAATTCAGTCCCATTCGAACAGATCGCTCCCCCCGCCGAAGTGGTGCAGTCCACGCGCGCCATGGTCCAGCACAACTTCAGCTATGACGCAATTATGCGGGCTTACCGAGTGGGACTGATCTATTGGTGCAAGCGCTGGTCCGATGCTGTCGAGCAGCATTGCCGCGATACGTCTACTGCCGTCTCGGTTGTTAGTTATGGGACGACATTCTTGATCGGCTGGTTAGATCTGATCACTCACCGGCTGAGTGCCGAGTATAGAGATGAAGCCGAGCGCGTTGCGCGGGAGGGCTCGCTGGCGTGGGCGGCCTTCGTCCAGCGTATTTTGACCGAAGACGATGTCAATATGCGCGATGCAGGCCTGCGCCTGAGCTATAACCTTGCAGGGCATCATGTTGCGCTCGTTTTGCACCGACATCAAAGCGGGGATCAAACGCCTCTCGATTCAACCGCACATGAAATTGCCGGCTCGTTGAGCCAAGCAAAGCCACTGCTAGTCCGTCCCGACATCGACACGGTTTGGTGCTGGATCCCAGCACAAGTCGGGCGGGAAGCTCGTCCACCGCAAGCTGCGGTACTTGTCGGTCAGGGTCGGCCAGCCGTCGGGATCATCGGATTCCGCCGCAGCCACAGAGAAGCCTGCGACGCACTTCGAGTCGCACGTCTTGCAGGTTATCCGGCCGGGACCGTGACTCACTTTGACCACGTGGAGCTTGCAGCTCTTTGCGGGAGCGATCCCGCGTACTGCCGCGCGTTCATAGCCGACAAGCTTGGGCTTTTGGCAGACGAGACAATCGAAGCACGTCGCTTGCGGGCCACACTCAAAGGATTCTTTGATGCCAACAGCAATCTCCGCGCAGCCGGCGCCTGCCTCGGCCTCCATCACAATACGATTCGCTATCGTCTCGATCGCGCGGAGACACTCCTTGGACGTCCGCTCAAGCAAAATCGATTGCATCTTGAACTCGCCCTCCACCTAGCGGACCGGCTTGCCGCGCCCCGACCGGCGCCAAGGGCTTGAATTTGGCCGCGCACGTCCTCGCTCGGGCGCTGGCGTCGTACTACGACAATCGGTCGACCGACCTTTTGGATGCCTATTGGCGCACCGCGCTTCGGCGCGTGTGGCGCGCTCAGCACTTCTCCTGGTGGATGACGTCGATGCTCCACCGATTCCATGAGGGGACCGAGTTCGACCTGAAGCGCCAACTTGCAGAGCTTGAGCTCGTGGCCTCGTCTCGCGCCGCCGCGACAACCAAGCTTCGGTGCAGCGCGCCATGCGCCTCGCCAGAGAACGGCATGCCAAGCGTGTGGTCGATCTCAAGATCCGTCGAATGATCAAACAGTTATCCGCTCGAGATCCGCGGATATTTGTATGCAGCCATTCGCTGGAGCAGAACTCCCGATGCCGCCGCTGGGGACGAGCGCAACCGTTTCGCCTGTGACGGCGCTTCGCGCGGCGACCCAATCAGCCGCCCGATCAACCCACTTGGAACGTACGAAGCTCCGCAATTTTATGCTGTTTCTCGCGCTGAAGTAACGTATGGCTCGGCTGACCTGTCTCACATACGGTCACGGAACACTCATCAACGATCTCAATCCATCGCGGATATTTCCAAGGCCCACCCGTTGCTCTCACGTGATTCTTGAGAGCGAGCTCCAGCCGTGGGCGCGACGTCGATGAACGCGATCTTGTCACCTCTGCCAAGCTCAACGTTGCGGTCGACCCATGCCACGGCGTTGTAGGAAGTCGCGTTACCAGCGTCGGCTTTGTCAAAATGACTGTGCATCTCATCCAATCTTCGGTGCCGGCGCGGCTTGGCCGGCGCTGAACGCATCCCGCAACGCCCTGCGCAATATCTTGCCGCTCGAGTTCTTCGGCAGCTCTTCCACGATCTCGATTATCCGCGGATATTTGTATGCGGCCATTCGCTGGCGGCAGAACTCCTGCAGTTCGCCCATCGTGGCGTGCTGGCCGTGCTTGAGGCTAATGACCGCCCTCACGGTCTCGCCGCGGTAGGAGTCGGGGGTGCCGACCACAGCGACCTCGCGGACCGCGGGATGAGTATAGAGCACGTCTTCCACCTCTCGCGGCCAGACCTTGTACCCGCCCGCGTTGATCATGTCCTTCTTGCGATCTACGAGGTAGAACCAACCATTCGCATCCATAAAACCGATGTCTCCGCTGCGCAGCCCATCCGGCTGCATCGTCTTTGCGGTATCCTCCGGATTGTTCCAGTATCCAGCGGACAATGATGACCCGTTGATGATGATCTCCCCTTGCTCGCCGATGGCAGCGGGAGCGCCGTTCTCGTCGGCGATCCAGGCCTGTGTATGCGGCGTCGGAACACCGATGGACAGTGTTCCCGTCAGTTCGTCGATCGGTGCCTCGCGATCCGCAGGCACAAGAATGACCGGCCCATTGGTCTCGGTCATGCCATAGCCGTGATAGATGTAGTGCCCAAACTTGGCCTTGAAGTCCCTCAGCACCTGCGCAGGAACCGGTGCGCCTCCCGAACATATCGTAGTGAGGCTCTTCAACTGGTCGGCGCGCACGGTGCCTTCGTTCAACATGGCCATCAGAGCCGTGATGGCGCAAAACGCGACGCCAGCGCCATGCTCCTCTATCGCGTCCGCAGTCACATTGGGATGAAAGCGATAGGTCAAGATGAGTGGCGCCGCGCGAACGAGCGCCAGCGCGAGACCTGCGATCAATCCCGTGATATGAAAAAGTGGAGCGACGCCAAGGACCGGTGTGCCCGTTTCGACATGCATCCAGCGTGCAATGCTTTCCGCCGTTATCACGGCACCGCCATGCGTGTTCATCGAGCCCTTGGGAACGCCTGTCGTTCCGGAGGTGTAAACCAACATGGCTAGGTCGGATGCCGCAGGTTCAATGATCGTAGCGGATCGTCCCTTTCTGGCTTCGATAAGCTGAATCAAATTCGACGCTACCTTCCCCCTGGACAGGCCGCCGAATATGCGACGATCGTTCCGCGATTGAAAATCGAACGCAGATGTCGTGAAGACTGCGGGCAACGTGCGCTGGAGGCCACTGACGACATCGCGATATAGCTCGTCTTGGCAGACAAGTGCCTTGGGCAAGCTGTCATCGAGGATAAGCGCCAGTTCGCGGGCGGTGTTCATCGGATTGACGGTGACAACGATCCCGCCCAGCTTCCAGGCCGCGAGCGCAGCGATGACAAACGCAGGAGTATTTTGAAGATATAGCGCGAGCCGGTCACCTTGACCGAAGCCTTCGTCCGCGAGTGCCGTTGCAAACGCATCACTCGATGCGTCGAGTTCGGCGTAGGAGATTTTCTGATCGAAATAGATGACAGCGGGCTGCGCCGCTGCTGACCGAACCGACTTCTTGAAGATCGAGACGATATTCGAGGCTTTTGGAACTCCGCCTTCCTGGTTAGCTTCATAGAGGGCCCCCCACGGCCGTGCGGCGTAGGGGCTCAGTTCGTCCAGATGGCTTTTAGTCGACATTTTCGAGCCCTTATTAGATCCGAGCCTTCTCGGAGTGGTTGCAATTCGCTACCTGACCATACCTCTTATGCCAGACGAGCCCATCTCAGACAAAAAATGCAACTGTAATGTTAGTTTGGAGCAACGGCGCCGGCAGCGCTGCTACCGGTCGTCGTCATGGATCGACGACGGATGCCGGCACAGCGGCGCGACCCGGATCTCCATGAATGGAAACAGCGGCAGGCTGGACAGGATGTCGTGCAATTCTTGCGCGCCCGAGACGTCGAATATGCTGACATTGGCGTAGCGCCCGGCCACCCGCCACAAATGGCGCCAGGCCCCTGTGCCCTGCAGCTCCATGGCGCGGACACGCTCCGCCTGCTTCAGCGCGTCGGCTCGCTCAGTCGGCAGATCGTGCGGGATCCGTACCTCCATTTCGACGTGAAACAGCATGACGATGAAATCTTTCTGCAAGGATGAAGCGACCGCGCGAAAACGGCGTGGAGCCGCGGCGCAATCGCGGCGGCTCCCTTGATCGTCTTTACCAGATCGTCAGCCTTGTCCTCAGCCCTGCACCAGTCCGCGGCTGACGAGGTTGATGTCATCAGGACTAACCAGATCTTTCGCCGTCCAACCGGAGACGTCGTAGTCGCTCATGCAGTTGCGCACGAAATCCTGCATGGCGCCGAGGTCGCCGGTGGCAGCCGCGGCGTTCAGCGTCTCGACCCGCAGGTTCTCGTAATTGCCGGCATAGTTGCGCTCGTAGAGCTCGTGCCTGCCACCGAATTCGGAGCCGACCGCGTCCCACAGCAGCTTGAGCAACTTGATCCGGTCGATCGCGGCATAGCCGTTGGAGCCGCGCACGAACCGATCGAGATAGGGCCGGATCGCATCGCTCTCCAGATCGGCTGAGCTCGACGGCAGATAGATCAGACCGCTCGCGACATGGCGCTCGATCAATTCCTTGATCCGCGGATAGGCCATCGGCGCGAACACACGATAGGCCAGCCCGTAGTTTAGGTTGGGCAAACTGTAGCCCTCGGTGCCCTGCCAGGCGATCGGCGATTTCACCATCGCGTCCGCAATGCCGTGGAACAGATTGCGCCAGGCGATCACCTCGCCCACAGCGGTCTGCACGCCGCGGAAGTCCTTGGAGCCGGTCGCCTCTACGGCCATCGAAAACAGGCCGGCGATGAAGTCGAGCTTCACGGCCAGCCGCGTCACGCCGTGCAGCGTGAACCGCGGGATGAAACCGGACGCCGGGAAGAACTGGTTGATCTTGTCGACGTCGCCATAGATGAAGACGTTTTCCCAGGGCACCAGCACCTTGTCGAACACGAGGATCGAGTCGTTTTCATCGAAGCGGCTCGACAGCG
>Ga0207647_10003468_pt1 | contig 11825 bp, 12 predicted proteins | sample KBSCornC2_FD_184295 | JGI IMG/M metagenome (GOLD analysis project Ga0207647, IMG submission 184295) | Corn rhizosphere microbial communities from Kellogg Biological Station, Michigan, USA - C2 (SPAdes) (version 2) | ecosystem: Host-associated > Plants > Roots > Rhizosphere ...
CGCCAAGGCCCCAGCCGCCGCCGCGCCAATGCACCTGCGTGACGTCATTGCTGGCTGCGGCCTTCATGGTCGCGACGTTGGTCGGCAGCGGAGCCGCTGCCGCCTGCTCGATTTGGCCGGCCATCACCGCGCCCGCCAGCGAACAGGCAATTGCCGTTGTCCAGATCCTCATCGTCTTGCTCCTTGTCTGACGTTTCATTTGGAAAAGGAACACTCACCATGATCGGGCATCCCGGCGCCAAGTCAAAGCCTCGATTTTGCGTGCGGCGCACAAGAGAGCCCGTGCATGCCTCAAATATGATCAGCGGGGCGCCGGGAGGCGGCACGTGGCGCGACGACGCCGACGGCCGATCACCACGGCAAAGCATTAAGCTTCCCGCGCGTTCGCAACCAACAACCTCCTTCCCGATTTACTATTCGTACCGTTACTATCGGTTCCAATGGGTGCGCGGCCGAGAGGCATCTCGCGAGGGCTCCGGCTTGCGCCAGAGAAGAGTGGGAGGATGACATGAGTGCCGTCGGAAATGAGCCGCTCGCCCGTCAGGCGCTGGCGTTCGTCCTGGCTGGCGGACGCGGCAGCCGGCTTCTGGAGCTGACCGACCGGCGCGCCAAGCCCGCGGTCTATTTCGGCGGCAAGTCCCGCATCATCGATTTCGCGCTGTCGAACGCGGTGAACTCGGGCATCCGCCGCATCGCGGTCGCCACCCAGTACAAGGCGCACAGCCTGATCCGGCATCTTCAGATGGGCTGGAACTTCTTCCGCCCGGAGCGCAACGAGAGCTTTGACATCCTGCCCGCGAGCCAGCGTGTCTCCGAGAACATGTGGTATGTCGGCACGGCGGACGCGATCTACCAGAACATCGACATCATCGAGTCGCACAACGCCCGCTTCATCGTCGTGCTCGCCGGCGACCACATCTACAAGATGGACTACGAGGTGATGCTGCGCCAGCACGTCGACAGCGGCGCCGACGTCACCGTCGGCTGCCTCGAAATGCCGCGCGCCGAATCCTCCGGCTTCGGCATCATGCATATCGACGAGAACGGCTGGATCCAGGAATTCCTGGAAAAGCCGAAAGATCCGCCGCCGATGCCGGGCAAGCCGGACGTCTCGCTCGCCAGCATGGGCATCTACGTGTTCGATGCGAAATTCCTGTTCGACCAGCTCAAGCGCGACGCCGAGGATCCGAAGTCCAACCACGATTTCGGCAAGGACATCATTCCCTACATCGTCAAGAACGGCCGCGCGATCGCGCACCAGTTTTCCAGCTCCTGCGTCCGTTCCGGCAGCGATCCCCGCTCCTATTGGCGCGACGTCGGCACGGTCGACGCCTATTGGGCAGCCAATATCGACCTCACCGACGTGGTGCCGGAACTCGACCTGTTCGACCGGGCCTGGCCGATCTGGTCCTACTCCGAGATCACGCCGCCCGCCAAGTTCGTCCACGACGAGGAGAGCCGGCGCGGCCAGGCCGTCAGCTCGCTGGTCTCCGGCGGCTGCATCATCTCCGGCGCCTCGCTGCGCCGTTCACTGCTGTTCACCGGCGTGCGCATCAACTCCTACGCCAATGTCGAGAACGCCGTGATCATGCCCTATGTGAATGTCGGGCGCGGCGCGCGGCTGAAGAACGTCGTGATCGACCGCGGCGTCGAGATCCCCGAGGGGCTCGTCATCGGCGAGGATCCCGAACTCGATGCAAAGCGCTTCCGCACCACCGAGCAGGGCATTTCCCTCATCACCCAGCCGATGATCGACAGGCTCAATACATGATGCCTGTTCGCGTCCTCGCGGTCGCCTCTGAAGTCTATCCCATCGTCAAGACCGGCGGCCTCGCGGATGTCGCCGGTGCGCTGCCGATTGCCCTGAAGGCGCATGCCGTCGAGATGCGCACCCTGATGCCGGGCTATCCCGACGTGATGCGGCTGGTTTCCGGCGCAGAGGAAATCCGGCGCTGGCCGGACTATTTCGGCGGGCCGGGCCGGCTGCTCGCCGGCGCGCATGACGGGCTCGACCTGTTCGTGCTCGACGTGCCGCATCTCTATGCGCGGCCGGGCAACCCTTATGTCACGGCCGAAGGTGTCGACTGGCCGGACAATGGCGTGCGCTTTGCGGCGCTGTCGCGCGTGGCGGCCGACATCGGCCACGGCCTCGTGCCGGCCTTCGTGCCCGACATCGTACACGCCCATGACTGGCAGGCCGGGCTCGCGCCGGCCTATCTGCACTACGACAATCGGCCGCGGCCCGGCACCGTGATGACGATCCACAACATGGCCTATCAGGGCAAGTTCGCTCCCGAGCTGATCAGTGCGATCGGCCTGCCGTGGAGCTCCCTCGACGTCAACGGCCTCGAATATTTCGGCGGCATCAGCTTCCTGAAGGCCGGCCTGCAATTCGCCGATCGCATCACGACGGTGTCGCCGACCTATGCGCGGGAGATCCAGAGTGACGAGGGCGGCATGGGGCTCGGCGGCCTCTTGCGCGCACGCGCGGGCGCATTGAGCGGAATCCTCAACGGCATCGACATCGCAGTGTGGAATCCGCAGGCCGATTCGCACATCGCCTATCGCTTCAGTGCGGAAGATCTCGCATTCCGGGCTGCGAACAAGGCGGTGCTTCAGCAACAATTCAATCTCGATTCCGCGGACGAAGCCCCCCTGCTCGGCGTCATCAGCCGGCTGTCTTGGCAGAAAGGGCTCGATCTCCTGCTCGAGGCCATTCCGACCATTTTGGGCGAAGGCATGCAGCTCGCACTGCTCGGCAGCGGCGACCGCGATCTTCAGGACCGCTATCAGGCGGCGGCGCGCGCCAATCCCGGCCGGATCGGGGTCGTGATCGGCTACGACGAGATCCTCGCTCATCTGATCCAGGCGGGCTCGGACGCGCTCATCGTGCCGTCGCGATTCGAGCCGTGCGGCCTGACCCAGCTCTGCGCGCTGCGCTATGGCGCCGTGCCGATCGTCTCCCGCGTCGGCGGTCTCGAGGATACCATCGTCGACATCGGCGAAGCCGATGCGTCCGGCCGCGATGCCACCGGCTTCAAGTTCGCACCCGTCACGGCGGATGCCCTCGCCGGCACGCTACGCAAGGCCAACACGGCCTTCCACGACAAGCTGACCTGGCGGCGCCTGCAACGAAACGGCCTTGCGACCGACGTCTCCTGGCGCAACCGCGCCGGGGACTATGCTGCGCTGTATCGGAGCCTGATCGAATCACGCCGCGCCTAGCACGTACCGGCTGAGGGCGCGCCGAATCCATGTTATAGGATCGGCATGGACCCGTTCTTGATCAAGCTGCTCGGCTTTGCCGCAGCCACCTGCACCACCGTCGCCTACGCGCCGCAATTCATCAAGCTCTGGAAGACCCGCTCGACCGAGGATATCTCGCTCGGCATGTTTCTGGTCATGGTGCTGGGCCTGGCGCTCTGGCTCGCCTACGGCCTGCTCAGCGGCGACGCCCCGCTGATCGCCTCGAACGCCGTCACCATGCTGCTCGCCGGCGGCATTCTGGTGATGAAGCTGAGATACGGGTGAGCTTGCTCGCTCCGCGGATCGTTCTTCAGTCGGAAAAACGAAGCCGCTTGTATTGCAGCTTCACCGCACGGTAGCATTCGCAGGTGGCCTTGTTGAGCTCGGCGGCGTTGACGATCTCGATGTGACCGCGGCTGAATCGAATGACGTTCGCTTCCTGGAGAGCATGGGCGACGAACGAGACGCTGTTCCGGCGAACCCCGATCATCTCGGCCATCAATTCCTGCGTGAGCTTGAAGCGGTCGCTGCCGGATAGATCCCGAACACGCAAGAGCCATCGCGCCAATCTCGCCTCGACGGTGTGGGATGCATTGCAGCCCACGGATTGCTGGGCCTGAACGAACAGGGCCTGACTGTGACGCGTCAGGCCATCCCGGAACTCGACACTCTGCTGTGCGAGAGCGCGAAGGCGGGCAGCTTCGACCTGCAGAGCTACACCCGGTACCAACACGACCGCGTGAACCAGTGCGACGGGCTCTCCCAATACGCCAAAAGTACCCAAGATGCCGTCAGGGCCGACCAACGCCACTTCGATCCGTTCTCCCGCTTCAAGTTCGACAACGAGAGACACGACGGCGGTCAGCGGAAAATGAGCCCACGCAACGGTTTGGCCAAGCTCGATCACCGAAGCCCCCTCCAGAAGCTCGACGGCCTTGAGATGCGGGCGAATGGCCGCGAAGTCGGCTGGCCTCAGCGACTTGAGAAAAGCGTTCCGGAATGGATCCGCAGACACCATCTCATTCTTCGGGAAAATCGCAGATCAATAGACACAACCATAGCGCGAAAATGAATCGAGCGAAACGGACAGAAATGCCCGCATGAGCAATTTGGCGTGTGCATGAGCCGTTTTCTGCCGACGGCGCGATGCCCCTACTCAACTATCTCGAGGGACAATCTGGAACTTTCCGCCGATTTCACTTGCAGACGCGCGATTCAAGGCTGGCCGCCGAACATGTACGACGCCATCGCGACGTTTGCGACCTCGTCGACGAAGACGCGGTGGCCGACGTCGCTGCCGGCGGCGCCGGCCGCAACCATCAGCGGCAGCAGATGGTCCTCGCGCGGATGCGCCAGGCGCGCGCTCGGCGCGTTCTCCCAATCGACCAGCATCGCGTTGCGGCGCGCCGCATCAGGCGCGCTGATCGCCTCGTTGAGATAGGCCTCGAAATCGTAGGAGACCGGCTTGGACTCCGGCCGGTTGAAGCCGCGCATGTTGTGATAGGTGAGCCCGCTGCCGACGATCAGAATGCCTTCGTCCCGGAGCGAGGCGATCGCCTGCCCGACCTTGATGTGCTCGGCCGCATCGTAGGTCGATTTCAGCGACAAGAGTACGATCGGCATGTCGGCGTTCGGATACATCAGGCCGAGCGGCACGAAGGTGCCGTGATCAAAACCCTGATTGGCATCTTCGCGGCAATCGAGGCCGGCACGCGCGAGCAGCGCCTTCACCTCTGCGGCAAGCTCGGGCTTGCCCGGCGCCGGATATTTGAGGTGATAGGTATGCTCGGGGAAACCGTAATAGTCGTACACCATCGGCGGATGCGCCGAGGTCGACACGGTGAAGGCGTCGGCCTCCCAATGTCCGGTGATGACGAGCACGGCCTTTGGTCTTTCGGGGAGAAGCTGCGGCAGCCGCCCGAACTCCTCGGCGGTCCTGGCATATTGCACGCGCCGGTCCTCCATGAACGGCCAGGGGCCGCCGCCATGGGACAGGAACAGGGTCGGAAATCGCGTCATGGGCGAAAGCTCGTCTCGTTGACAACATGCGCGTGCGAACTGGCCGCACGATCGGCGGCGAGCATAGGCAAACCCCTATGGTTAGCAAGCCGTTAACGATTTGCCTTTCAAAATCCCCGCCATGGCCGAAGGAGTCGGCCAGAAGACGAGGACGTGAGATGAAGAAGTTTGCGCTGGGGGACGTCGTCAACAGTGACAAGGGCCGCCGCGGCGTCGTTCGCGCCGCCTTCAAGTCGCGGGAAGGCCAGCAGTTCTATGCCGTCGAGAAGGACGGCGCGATGGACTATCTGGAGGAAGACCGGCTGAGCCCGGCGCCGCGCGTCGAGCTCGCGGCCTAAGTCCAGCTCATTTTCTACTCTCACTTGCGAGCCGGTCGAGACGCTCCGCGAAGGGATCGTCTCCGCTCGCAATGCGATCATTCGTGATCAGCAGCAGGCGATCGCCGCCTGCCGCCGCGTCCCAGCGTGGCAGGTCGGGGCCGTTGGGATCGCCGCTCCTGGCGAAGTTGATCCAGTAGCTGCGCATGCGGCTTGCGAGCTCGCGATCGCGCCGCGAGAAGATGCCGGCACCGGGCACGCCTTCCACGCCGAAGATGAACTGCAATTCCCGCCCGTGACCGCCCTCCGGATTGGTGCGCCGGGCCTCCGGCACGTAGGCGAAACGATAGCGGAAGGTCAGCGCGCCGCTTGCGGCGTGCAGACGAGCCAGCAGTCTCACCGGCTCGGAGAAGACCTTGTCGGTATAAAACCTTGCCGCAAGGTCCGAAGCTCTGGCGAGGTCGGGATAGAGCTTGGGCAGGTCATCGCTGGTGATGCCAGACGATGCAAGCGCCTCCGCGATGTCAGGTTCGCTGTCGAAATCCGTCTCGTCATCGTTGGAGCCGATGATCAGGGGAATCCGCCCTTCATGCCCGGCCGCAAAACCTGCGGCGATATCTTCCGTCACGAGGCGTCCATCGATCGTTGGCGCAAAGCCGTGCGGGAATTTCGCGAGCAGCTTCGTTTCGGCGGCAAGCAGCCGTATGGCCTGGATCGTACGCGCGTTGATCTCCTTGCCATCAGGGCCGAGCGTCGCGACGAATTGCCGGCCCCAGGCCTCCGCCTCCTGCCGCGAGCGCAGGCGCGCCCGGCCGGGCACCGATTGCAGGATGGCCTTCTGAAACAGATCACGCACCTCGTTGCATAGCATCAACAGCGCGATCGACGTCGCGCCCGCGCCACTACCGAACAGGGTGACGTTCCCGGGATCGCCGCCGAACGCTGCGATGTTGTCGTGGACCCAATGCAACGCCGCGATCTGGTCCATCAGTCCGTAGTTTCCGGAGCCGCCTTCCGACAGCGCCGGATGCGCGAGCCAGCCGAGCGCGCCGAGACGGAAATTCACGGTCACCACGATCAGGCCGGCCTGCGCGAGTTTCGCGCCGTCGAACATCGGATCGTTCGCAGTGCCGCCGACGAAGGCACCGTCATGAATGAACACCATCACCGGCAGCGGGCCATCGACGCCGAAGGGACGGAACACGTTGAGCGTGAGGCAATCTTCGCTCGCCTTCGGCAGCGACGGCTGGAGGCAGGGCGCGCCGTACTCATAAGCGGTGCGCATCTCGGAGCTCTCGGCCGTTGCCTCCGGCGGGCGCCAGCGCAGCGGGCCGACCGGCGGCGCTGCATAAGCGAGCCCCTTGAAGAAGGCCACCTCGCCTTCGACGCCGCCGAGCATCTGGCCCTCGCGCGTCAGCGCGAATGGAAACTGTCCGACCTGCTGGGCCATGGCCGAACCGGCGAGGCAAAGGAATCCGGAAACCACTGTGAGCGCAAGCAGGGACCGCATCTTTGGGGGATCTCAATGCGCGGAGAAGCTCCCCGGAAGGTTACGTCTACGACTGACGGAGAAGCAAGCTCCGGCCTTGCTTCTCCCCGCAAGAGCGGGGCGAGGGAGCGCGCCGCGGGCCAGAGCCCAACTTCATCGCAACAGCGGCTAGCCGCCCTTGCCGATGAGCTCCGCCAGCGCGCGCCGCGCGACGATGCCGAGCTCACCAAGAGTGGAGTGTCCCGCTTGCGCCGCCTCGATCAGGCGCTCGGCGATGAATCTGCGGCTGTCGTGATCGCCGCCGTGCGGCAATTGGCGGCACGTCTCCTCCAGGACGACGTCCATGTTCGCTTTCGTCCGCTCACTCAACTCTGTCATGTCGCCCGGTCGGTACGCGTGGCTTGTAACCGCAAGCATACACAGGCGGATCGTGCCTGATTAGACCGGTAAATCACGGCGATTGTGCATCGCGGTGCGTGCATTGAGGTAAGCTTCGCGCGGTCACGATGACGCCGCAAACAGCTACCGAAGATTGCACTTGTTCTAATGACAAGCCCGGCCTGTGGCGATAGCGTGCCGGCAAAACAAAAGCACGGGAGGAATGGATGCCTGACGCAATGGTTGCTGCGCGTGCCTCTGACGCGGCGCGTGGAACACCCCGGCAGGTCGACGTTGCCGTGGTCGGCGCCGGATTTGCCGGCCTTTATCTTCTCCATCGCCTGCGCAAGGCCGGCTTCACGACCGTCGCCCTCGAAGAGGCCGGCGATGTCGGCGGCACCTGGTACTGGAACCGCTACCCCGGTGCGCGCTGCGACATCCAGACCATCGATTACAGCTACACTTTCGATCCGGAACTCGAGGCGGCCTGGACCTGGTCGGAGAAATACGCGACCCAGCCCGAGATCCTGCGCTATCTCGGCTTCGTCGCCGACCGCTATGAGCTGCGCCGCGACATCCGCTTCGGGACCAAGGTCACCGAAGCCAGTTGGGACGAGGCGACCGAGCGCTGGCAAATCACCACCGACAATGGCGCGCCGGTCTCCTGCCGCCATTACATCATGGCGACGGGCTGCCTTTCCGCGCCAAAGCCGCCGGAGATCGACGGCGTCAAGGATTTCAAGGGCGAGGTCTATTTCACCGGCCGCTGGCCGCATGACGGCGTCAATCTCGCGGGAAAGCGCGTCGCCGTGATCGGCACGGGCTCGTCGGGCATCCAGTCGATCCCGCTGATCGCCGAACAGGCCGCGCATCTGACCGTGTTCCAGCGCACGCCGAATTTCGCGCTGCCGGCGCACAACGGTCCCGCGCCCTCCGACCGCATGAGCCTGCTGCAAGGCGACCGCGCGGCCTATCGCGAGCAGGCGCGCCAATCGATGGCCGGCGTGCCCTATCCGCAGCAGACGGCCGTGAGCTGGCAACTCAGCGACGCCGAGCGCCGTGCGCGGTTCGAGGAGGCGTGGGGCAAGGGCGATCTCGTCTATATCCTGACGCAACTCTGGGCCGACCAGGCGGTCGATGTCGACGGCAACAGGCTGATCTGCGATCTCATCCGCGAGAAGATCAGCGCCGTCGTGAAGGATCCCGAGACGGCGGCGGCACTGATGCCGCACGACCATCCGTTCGGTGCGAAACGCCCCTGCCTCGACACCAACTATTACGCGACCTACAACCGGTCGAACGTCACGCTGGTCAATCTGCGCCAGGAGCCGATCAAGGCGATCACCGCAGGCGGCATCACCACGGCCAGGCGCAGCGTCGACGTCGACGTCATCGTGTTCGCGACCGGCTTCGACGCCATGACCGGCGCGATCCGCGCGGTGCATCCGATCACCGGGCGCGGCGGCAAGTCGCTGTCGGATGTCTGGGCACAGGGGCCACAGACCTATCTCGGGCTCACGGTCGAGGGCTTCCCGAACTTCTTCATGATCACCGGTCCCGGCAGCCCCTCGGTGCTGTCGAACATGGCGGTGTCGATCGAGCAGCATGTCGACTGGGTCGTCGACCGCCTTGCCGCGCTGCGCGATGCCGGCTTCACCACGATCGAGCCGACCGAGGCGGCGCAGGCCGGCTGGAACAGGCACATGGCCGACTGCTCGACGCTGACGCTGCACCGGCTCGCCAACACCTGGTACACGGGCGCGAACGTGCCCGGAAAGGTGCAGGGCGTGATGCCCTATACCGGTGGTGTCGGCCCCTATCGCAGCATCTGCGACGAGGTCGTCAGCCGCGGCATGCTCGGCTTCAGGCTCACGGGCCCCAATGTCGCCGCGCAGTGCAATGACGGCGAGGCGGTGCGGCTGCAACCGGATGTGCGGCTGGTGCTGAACCTGCTGGCAACGCTGAACCTGCCGCCGATCGAATCGATGGGCGCGCTCGGCGCCCGCGCCTTCGTCAACGAGTTCAACAAGGGCCGCCCGGCGGGACGGCCGATCGGCGATGTCGTGGACGGCACGCTGCCGGGCACCGACGGCCCGCTTCCCTACCGTGTCTACAAGCCCGCAGCGCCCGGGCCGCATCCGGTCGTGGTCTATTTCCACGGCGGCGGCTGGGTGCTCGGCGACGAGCAGTCGGACGATCCGTTCTGCCGCGACATGGTGCGCCGGACCGGGATGATGTTCGTCAGCGTCGGCTACCGCCATGCGCCGGAGCATCGCTTCCCGACCGCGGCTGAGGACGGCTATGCGGCGACGCGCTGGATCGCCGAGCACGCCGCCGAGCTCGGCGGCAAGCCGGGCCCGGTGCTGGTCGCCGGCTGGAGCGCCGGCGGCAACATCGCCGCCGTCACCTGCCAGCTCGCGCGCGACCGCGGCGGGCCTGACATTGCCGGCCAGCTCCTGGTGTGCCCGGTCACCGACTGCGACTTCGATCGTCCCTCCTACAACGACAATGCGACCGGCTACTTCCTGACGCGCTCGCTGATGGACTGGTTCTGGGACCTCTACTGCTCGCCGGCCGACCGCATTGACCCGCGCGTCTCGCCGCTCCGCGGCAAGGTCGCGGGCCTGCCGCCCGCCTTCGTCGTCACCTGCGAGTTCGACCCGCTGCGCGACGAGGGCATCGCCTATGCCGAAGCGATGGCCGCTGCCGGCGTGCCGGTCCAGCAGCTCAAGGCGCGCGGCCATTTCCACTCGTCCTTCACGATGGTGGACGTGGTGATCACCGGCGCGCCGGGCCGGGTGCAGATGGCCGAGGCCCTGCGGCGCTTTGCCGGGCTTCCGCCGGAGGTCAGCCTCGGCGACGAGCACAGCCACGGTCACACCAGCCCGGGGCACAGGATCGCAGCGGCCGCAAGTTGACTACAATAAGGCAGCCGGGAACCTTTCCCCGACTGCCGCGTTGTGTGCTCATAGCATTGAGATGCAGCGTTTGGATGTAGGCCCCGGCGCGCAGATTTGCGTGCTGGGGTTCTTTTTTGCGTGAGGCCGGGCGATGGGGGACGTGGTTGCGGATTCAAAGGTCGATTTCGGCGCACTTGCGGCGCTGTATAAATGGCCGTCACTTGCCAACCAGCGCCGGCCGGACCGCGAGTCCTACCAGGTGAGCGAGGGCACGCTCGACGAATGCATCTCGGCGTTCATGCAAAAGCCGGCGGCGACCAGGCATCTCTATGAGATTCGCACGGCGGCGCAGCCGCCGCTGGTCACGGATATCCTCTCGCCCGAGCACATCATCGAGCTCTCGCGCTTGAGAGAATTTCTCTGATTGTGTGCAGACGCCAAAGCTGCACGTGCACGACAAGCTTCATCCACACCCATAGGAACCTTCTTCCGGTTTTTCCCGTTAACGGGGATCGGAAGCCAAGGCGTGAGTGTCCAAGATGCTTAGAGCTGACGTGCCATCTCCGGTCGTGCCCTATGGCGCAGACCAGACCCTGTTCGTGGTGATCGACCGCCGCGACGAGGCCACTGAAATCCGCATCGAGCGGAACGATCTCGAAGTCACGATCAATGAGCTCGTCGCCGGCTGCTTCAACGATCCGATCAAGGTGATCTCGTTCAACACGCTCGAGCACTGGGTGAAGGATATCTCGCCCGAAATCGCCGCCGAAATCCGGGCGCGCTGTGACATCGACCGCATCACGCTTCCCGACTATCTCAGCGATTTCGTCGAGAGCCACACCTGACCGCGCATCGTTGTCGTCGACGCGCTGCAAATCGCAGGCAAAGCCCCGCTCTCGCGGCGTTCGTGGAGGGTCAAGCGCGCCGATACTTGCCGGCGATGACCTCGATCTCGCGGCGGCGTTCGTCGGCGAAGGCCAGGAGCTTTTCGATCGTCAGTGTATCCGTGATCCGTTTGGCGAGCCGCTCGGCACGCGCGGCCTGATCTTCGAGATACTGGATCGTATTCAAGCGTCCGCCTCCCCAAAAGCCCTGAATTGTTGGGCATCCATGGTGCGTGAGAAGCGGCTAACAGGCGGTTAAGCGGCGGCGCCTTGCAGCGACGAAGCGGCCTTACCGCACGACGTCGAGCCTGACATTGGCGAGGCCCTTGTCCACCATGCCGAGCGCCTCGGCCGCGGACGGCGAGATATCGACCACGCGCCCGCGAACGTAGGGTCCGCGATCGTTGACCCTGACGGTCACGAAGCGGCCGGAGGAAACATCGGTGACGCGCAGCTTCGTGCCGAACGGCAGGCTGGGATGGGCGGCGGTCAGCTCGTTCTTGTCGAACCTCTCGCCGCTCGCAGTCTCCGTATCCGAATAGAAGCTGGCGACGCCATGCGAGGCAGTTCGCCTTGCATCACCGTCGGGGAT
>Ga0207647_10003469_pt1 | contig 11824 bp, 10 predicted proteins | sample KBSCornC2_FD_184295 | JGI IMG/M metagenome (GOLD analysis project Ga0207647, IMG submission 184295) | Corn rhizosphere microbial communities from Kellogg Biological Station, Michigan, USA - C2 (SPAdes) (version 2) | ecosystem: Host-associated > Plants > Roots > Rhizosphere ...
GCATTGGCGGGGAGTCTTTCCGCGAGGGCTCTGGATCCTCTGCTACCACACATCGCCGACGAGTTCGGCGTCAGTATCGCTTCGGTCGCCAACTTCGTGTCGGCGTTTTCCTTCACCTTTGCGATCACCCAGCCTGCCATTGGTGCCGCTGCCGATTTGCTCGGCAAGGTTCGGTTGATGCTGGTGTGTCTGATATTGCTCGGGATCGCCAATATTCTGGGGGCGTTGACCCATTCGTTCGGGATGTTGTTTATCACCCGCATTCTGGCTGGCATCGCTTCGGGCGGCATTTTTCCGATTTTGCTGGGACTGGCTTCAGATCTGGTGGCTCCGGAGCGGAGGCAAGTTGCGATCAGCCGCGTGCTTGCCGGATCGCTGACAGGTAATCTCCTGGGTGCCTCCGCCTCGGGAGTGATCGGAGATATTCTGGGATGGCGGGGCGTGCTGGCGGTGCTCGGCGGGCTCATGGTCGTTACCGCGACCGCCGTTGCGCTTGCGTTTCGAAGCTCGCCGCAAAAGATCCAACCAGTTAGAGCCGATCTTGCCGTGCTGCGACGCGGCTATCGAACCATTTTTTCCAACCCGAACGCGATCGTGGTCTTCAGCGCGGTCTTCCTTGAAGGTTGCTGCATCTTTGGCCTGTTCGCCTACATCGCCTCGTTTCTGGTAACGCTTGGGGAGCGTAGCCTCTCGGTCGCGGGCATTGTGATTGCCGGATTTGCCGTTGGCGGTTTGCTCTATACCCTCACTGTCTCGCAACTGATGCCGAGGATCGGCACCAATGGCATGATGCTGTTGGGCGCTGGCCTGCTTTCACTACAGATGGTCCTGACGGCCCAGGATTTCGGGTGGAAAGGGCAGACTGCCGTGATGCTGTTCATGGGGTGGGGCTTCTATCTTCTGCACGGATCGATTCAGGTGTTTTCCAGCGAGCTGTCGGTCGAGGCGCGGGCGACGGCGCTCTCGCTGCATTCGTTCTTCTTCTTTTTAGGACAGACGGCGGGGCCGATCGGCTATGGCGTCGGCATCGGCTACCTTGGCAAGACACCGACGCTCCTGGTCAGCGCTACCACCATGTTATTGGTGGGATATGCCTGCACCCGATTGTTACGACCCACGCGCCCGGCCGATGCCGCCTTGCACCCCGACGTCGAGCCGTAAAGGCGGCGTCAGCCCCGTCCGCGATAGGGGGCGACACCCTGGTCTGGCACCCACACGCCCTGCGGCAGGCGACCGGTCTGCCAGAACACATCAATCGGAATGCCGCCGCGCGGATACCAATAGCCGCCGATGCGTAACCATTTCGGCTTGACCAGGGCCGCAATCCGCTTGCCGATGGCCACCGTGCAGTCCTCGTGAAAAGCGCCGTGCTGGCGGAAGCTCGCCAGGTAAAGCTTCAGTGACTTGGATTCGAGAAGCCAGGGGCCCGGCACATAGTCGATCACCAGATGGGCAAAATCCGGTTGGCCGGTCACCGGACATAACGAGGTGAATTCGGGCGCGGTGAAGCGGGCCATGTAATTCGTATCCCGCTGGGGATTGGGCACCCGATCAAGTCGGGCGGCATCGGGACGATCGGGCCAGTGGGTGGCCCGTCCAAGCTGCAGCGGCGCTGATTTCAGGGTCTTGGCAGGCGATTTGGCCATCTCAGGTCTCCGTTGGCCCCTGATAACCAATCACGCCGCGGGCGTCCACGTGGCCTTTTCCACGCCCGCGCCATGGGGTAGAAGCACCGCAAATCTTCCTGCCGCATTGCAAAAGAGGCATCCCATGACCGCCATCGTAGACATCATTGGCCGCGAAATTCTCGATAGCCGCGGCAATCCCACCGTCGAGGTCGACGTGGTGCTGGAAGATGGTTCGATGGGTCGAGCCGCTGTGCCCTCTGGAGCTTCGACGGGCGCCCATGAGGCGGTTGAGTTGCGCGACGGGGAAAAGGGCCGGTACCTCGGCAAGGGCGTACAGAAGGCGGTCGAAGCTGTAAACGGCGAGATCTTCGATGCGGTCGGAGGCATGGATGCCGAGCAGCAGGTGCAGATCGACCAAATCATGATCGACCTCGACGGCACGCCGAACAAGAGCCGGCTTGGCGCCAATGCAATCCTGGGCGTCTCGCTCGCCGTTGCCAAGGCTGCCGCCGAAGCCAGTGACTTGCCGCTCTATCGCTATGTCGGAGGCACCTCCGCGCGCACTCTGCCGGTGCCGATGATGAACATCGTCAATGGCGGCGTGCATGCCGACAATCCGATCGACTTCCAGGAATTCATGATCATGCCCGTGGGCGCCCAGAGTTTCAGCGAAGCGCTGCGCTGTGGCGCTGAGATCTTCCACACGCTGAAATCCGAGCTGAAGAAGGCCGGCCACAATACTAATGTCGGCGACGAGGGTGGGTTTGCGCCGAATCTGCCGTCGGCGGATGCAGCGCTGGATTTCGTGATGGGCGCGATCGGCAAGGCCGGATACAGGGCCGGGCAGGATGTCATGCTGGCGCTCGATTGCGCGGCGACCGAGTTCTTCAAGGAAGGCGCCTATGTCTATGACGGCGAAAAGAAGACCCGCTCGCGATCCGAGCAGGCCCGCTATCTGGCCGATCTCGCCGCGCGCTATCCCATCGTCTCGATCGAGGACGGCATGTCGGAAGACGACATGGAAGGTTGGCAGGAGTTGACCGGCCTGATCGGTAACAAGTGCCAGCTGGTTGGCGACGATCTCTTCGTCACCAACGTCACTCGGCTCGCCGATGGTATCAAGCACCACCGCGCAAATTCCATTTTGGTGAAGGTCAACCAAATCGGCTCGTTGACCGAGACACTCAGCGCGGTCGAGATGGCGCTGAAGGCCGGTTATACCGCCGTCATGTCGCATCGCTCGGGCGAGACCGAGGATGCCACCATCGCCGATCTGGCGGTTGCCACCAACTGCGGCCAGATCAAAACCGGCTCATTGGCGCGCGCCGATCGCACCGCCAAATACAATCAATTGCTACGGATCGAGCAGGAATTGGGCTCGCAGGCGAAGTACGCCGGCCGCGCCGCGCTCAAGGCACTCGCCTGAACAGACACAAATGGGGGGTGGGCCAAGGATCCGCTCCCTGCCGGTGCCAAGAAAGCTCAAAAGGTCTGCGGGACAAGCGTCCCCGCGGAAAGCTGCGCCTCGTTCTCCACAGCGGCGCGATGCAGGGCGCGTCTGAATCCTGATGCCGCAGATAGGACCGTTGAGTCCTCGCTTCGGGCCATCCCAGACGACATCAAAATGACAGGCTCGTGACAAAGGACGGTGGACGCATCAGGCGGGCAGGTCCCCCATAGCGCTCCGATGTGCTAACGTCGGTGCCCAAGCGCGGCAGGATCGAATTGATCTCAAGGTTCATTCGGGGGAGAAACATTCATGTCGACCGATCTGAAGTATCTGGCCTTTACGGCGCTGCTCACGGCGTCGCTTTGGATTCCATTTGTCATTGCCCAGGTTTCCAATAATGGGCCGTTGAAGCCGGAGAATTATCGCGACCCCACGCCGCGCCCGCTGCCTAACTGGGGCAAGCGTGCGAACAGGGCTCATCTCAATGCTGTGGAGTCCTTCGCGCCTTTCGCCGCGCTCGTTATCGTCGCGCATCTCGGGGGCAAGGCAAATGCCATGACGGCATTCTGGGCCACCTGCTTCTTCTGGCTGCGTCTGTTGCATGCTGTCGTCTATTTTGCGGGCATTCCGCTGGTCCGCACCATTGTCTTCACACTCGGCTATTTCACGCTGATCGGCATTTTCTGGGAAATCATCCGCTAGCGACGGTCTCATGCGTCTTGGCGAGAAAGTCGAAGCGTGCACGGTGCTCCTCACGGATATCTCGGTTGCTCGGCAGCTGTCGGCTGCCTACGTTCCGGCTATTCGAACTTAAAATGGATTATTTGAATGGCCGCTTCTCTCAATGTTCTCGCCATCGTCGGTAGCCTGCGCAAGGAAAGCTTTACGCTGAAGATCGCCAACGCGCTGGCCAAACTTGCGCCCGACGATCTCAAGCTCGAAGTCACGACCTTGCATCAGCTCTCGTTCTTCAATCAGGATCTGGAGGCTACGCCGCCTGCTGATTGGGTTGCGTTTCGGGAAAAAATCCAGCACGCGCATGGCGTGTTGTTCGTCACGCCGGAATATAATCGCTCCATTCCCGGCGTGCTGAAAAACGCCATCGACGTCGGCTCGCGGCCGTATGGCAAGAGCTCGTTCAACGGTAAGCCGATCGGCATCGTCGCCAATTCGCCGGGACCGCTGGGCGGCGTCAGCGCAGCCAAGCATCTGCAGCAGATTCTGCCGGGCATCAGCGGGCCGATCCTGCAGCAGCCGGAAATCTATCTGATTGGCGTCGGCGATGCCTTCGATGCGCAGGGTGAATTGGTCAAGGACTCGCTGCGAACGGTGCTGAAGCAATACATCGACATATACGCAGCCTTCGTCCAAAAGCATCGGACCTGAACGCGCTAAGCCTTGAGGGTAGGTCAGCCGGCTGGTGCCCAACGCCAGTGGGCGTGGTTGCCACAACCTCTATCGTCCGGAACGTCCAGGGCTTTCGCAGGCGCTATTTGTCGATCTTAGGATTTCATTAACCGGACCATTCCATGGTCTGGCCCATGGTTTCTCGCAGCCGCCTCAAATCCCTGCTGACCGGGGTCGCCCTTTACACGATGGCGGCCGGAGTGATCGGCTATTTCGGTGTCAACGCCTACACCGGAAGATACGGCCTGAACGCGCGTCAGGAGCTCGATCAGGAAATTATCGCGCTGACTTCGGAACTGGCGCGGCTGAAGCGTGAGCGCGCCGAAGGCGAGCAGAGGGTCTCGCTGCTAAGATCCGAACGGGTCGATCCCGATATGCTGGACGAACGCGCACGCTATCAGCTCGACTATGCCAATCCGCACGACCTCGTCCGGATGAATCGTTCGAACTGATTTCTCGCAACGAGCATGCCAAGCTGGGCGATGATGTTGCACTGGGGATCAGATCGCCGGCTTGGACGACGATCTGATCAAACAACGCCCCTTATTCACCGGCGGGCACGGCGACGCGGATCACCTCGCCCGTAGGAGCCCACCGCTCACCCTCGATTTTTGAAATCATGCCCATGTGGTGGGGCGTGTGGTCGGTCGGCGTCGCATTGTACGTCACGCCGGGCAGCAGAAGAGGATGGGGCACCTCCGGGAAGTCATTGGCGGACCTCATTACGTTTTCGCGGCTCAAATCATTGCCGCACTTCTTCAATATCTCCACCATGAACTGAGCGGTGATGTATCCGGAAAGTGGCGCATTATCATATGGATTCTCACCGGGCAGATATTTCTTCATGAAAGCGAAGTATTCCTTCATTGCCGGAAGCTCCCAGTTGGCCTCGTCATCTGGAAGCGCCATGAACTGCACGGACAGGATGCCCTGAGTTGCCTCGCGCCCAGCCGGTTTGATTGCATTGGGGATCGAGGATCCTGCATTGATCACCATCTTCAGCGGATTCCAGCCCAGTTCATACATTTTGCGGAAGGCCTGAGCTCCAAATTTCGTTGAAGTCGCAAGAACGACGGTGTCGGCGCCGGAGCTCTTGAGTTGCGCGACTTGCGAGTCGATCGTTGGTGACGTGATGTCATACCCGACCTCCGTCACAATCATGGAGGCCGCCTTCGCGCCAAGTGTCTGTTTGAAGAACCGCAGATATCCTTTCCCGATTTCATCGTTCTGATAAAGAACTGCGATCTTCGCGTCTGGTTTGTTTTTCAAGAGGTAGGTTGCCAGAATGGCAGCCTCTACTTGATACTGCATGGACCACATCGTGGTGTAAGGATACTCCTTCACATTGGCCGGTATCGAACTTCCTGCCGACGACAGCAGTTGCGGTACACCGCGACTGTTCAAATATTTCGCCGTCGCTATAACCCCTGGCGACCCAATCATCAAAAACATGGCCAGGACGTCATCCTCTTCGACAAGCCTGCGAACTTGTTCGACGGTCTTTGGTGTACTAAACGCATCGTCTCTTGAGATCAGATTGATCTTGCGTCCGTTGACCCCGCCTTGCTCGTTGATCATGTTCATGTAAGCGACGCTAACTTTGCCAGAGACGCTATAAGCGGACAGAGGCCCACTGTAGGGCATGGTCTGGCCAAGTCGGATTTCGGTTGGTGTCACGCCTGGTGTGTCTGCGGCGCGTGAGAACCCGATCGGCCACAACAAGAGGCTGGCCGATACCACGATCTTCATAAATCGCATCATCTCCTCCGGTTATGATTTGTATTTGGTTTGTTAGCGCAGGTTAGTTCCCAGAGCGAAACGCTTCGCTCGTTGTGAGGGTAGTAGCAGATAACGCTTATCTGTAAGCCCAATACTTCTCGCGTTCAACTCGGCAGGCGGTCCACATCTGCGCCGCCAAACATGCCGTTTCGTGGTCGGGAAAAAGGCCGCTCACATGGGGCGGCCTTTTCGGCAGGTCAGGAGAAATCGGTCTCACGCCGAGCCCTTACGAGCCGATCATTGACCTGGAGCGAGGTTGTCGCGGACGATCTCGCCCGTGCTGGCCCACCGTTCGCCCTCGATTTTGGTAATTTCGGCCATGTGGAACGGGACGTGATCGGTCGGCGTCGCGTTGTACTTCACGCCGGGCCGCAGAAGCGGATGCTGCACTTCCGGGAAGTCCTGGGCATATTTCATCAGGTTCTCACGGCTCAAATCGTTGCCGCACTTCTTCAGGATATCGATCATGAAGGAGCCGGTGATGTAGCCTGCGAGAAAGGCAAAATCCTCAGCGTTCTCGTTCGGCAGGTATTTTTTCATGAAGGCCTTATACTCCTTCATGGCCGGAACATCATCGTTGGCCTTGTCGTCAGGAGCCATCATGTACTGCACGGAGATGACGCCCTGGCTCGCCTCGATTCCGGCTGGCTTGATCGCGGCAGGGATCGAGGAGCTCGCGCTGATCAGCAACTTCAGCGGATGCCAGTCGAGCTCATACATCTTGCGGAGCGCCTGGGCGCCGAACTTCGGCGTGGCGGCAATCACCACCGTGTCGGCGCCGGAACTCTTAAGCTGTGAAATCTGCGAGTCGATGGTCGGCGAGGTGATGTCATAACCCACCTCCGAGACGATCAGGGAGGTTTTGTCCCGCAGACCTTCCTTGAAGAATCTTTGGTAGTTTTTGCCAAACTCGTCGTTCTGATAGAGGACGGCGATTTTTGCATTCGGCTTGTTCTTCAAAACATAGTTCGCCAGGATCAACGACTCTGTTTGGAATGGCATCGACCACGTCGTCGTCCAGGGATACTCTTTCACGTTGGAAGGAGCCGAGTTGCCGGTGGATGACAGGATCTGGGGGATGCCGCGGCTGTTGAGATATTTTGCCGTGGCCAGAATGGTTGGCGTACCCAGCGATTCGAAGATAGCGAGGACCTCATCTTCCTCAACCAGCTTGCGGGTCTGTTCAACGGCTTTGGGCGGGCTGTAGGCGTCATCTCGGGAAATCAGGTTGATCTTCCGCCCATTGACGCCGCCCTGATCATTGATCATTTGCATGTAGGCGATATTGGCCTTCCCGGCGGAACTGAAGGATGAAGCCGGGCCGCTGTAGGGCATGGTCTGGCCGAGCTTGATTTCGGTCGCCGTTACGCCGGGCGGGTCGGCTGCGTGAACCAACTGGCCGGCCAAGAGCAAGACAGTTGCCGATACGCCGATGCTTGTAAGTCCCCTCATCGCCACATTCCTCCCGTTGCAGTGCTGTTGGTTTTTACGCTGGCGCAACATTACTGGTTGTGTTTCAACCGCTTTGATGAGCTAGCGACGCATGGATGCTGCCATGCTAACAGTTCTCGTGCACATAAAATAAAATCAAGACGCGTTTGAGTTTTTTATGATCTGCAGCATCGAAACCGGCGTTGCCCGCCTGTATGTCGGGCCTATAGTTAGGAAACGCTGATTTGCCAGGAAAAAAATACAGGGAGCGCCGCGCCATGGACTATCAAGAACTGATCTATTCGGTTTCCAACCACGTCCTCACCATCACATTCAACAAACCTGACAAGCTCAACGCGTTCGGCCCCCAAATCGAGCGGGAGTTTCGCGAAGCGCTGCAACGCGCTGACGCCGATCCTGACGTGCGCGCCATCGTGATTACCGGGGCGGGCCGCGCGTTCTGCGTCGGCGCCGACATGGGCGCGCTCACGAATGCCAGCGAATCCGGCGTTCCCGGAAAGAAGGTCGAGCCTGCCGGTAAGACGATCGAGGCGAATTACGAGCGCCGTTTGACCTATATGCTGCGGATATCAAAACCGATGATCTGCGCGATCAACGGGCCGGTTGCCGGCATCGGGTTTAGCATAACACTCTTCTGCGACTTCCGGTTCATGTTGGATAGCGCCAATATGTCGACCTCGTTTGCCCGGCGTGGGCTGATCGCCGAGCACGGCACATCCTGGATGTTGCAGCAGCTCATCGGCCCCATGAACGCGCTTGATCTGTTGATGACGGCGCGCAAGACCACCGGAGCGGAGGCCGACAGAATGGGGCTCGTCCGGGCGCGTCCTGCCGAAACCCTGATGAAGGATGTTTATGAATTCGCTCAGGACATCGCAGATAACTGCTCGCCCCGTTCGACCGGGATCATCAAGCGTCTGGTCTATGATGCAATGTTCCAGAATCTCGCCGAGGCTCTGGTTGTCGCCGAGACGGAGGAATTGATTTCTTTCACCAGCGAGGATTTCAAAGAGGGCGTGGCGCATTTCGTGCAAAAGCGGAAGCCCAACTTCACGGGGCGCTGACGGGCGCCGATCAGGCGCGACGGGTGCCGAAGCTCTAGCATCGTAAAATGACGGGAGTGTGCCGACCGGCGCAACCTATCTTCATCCGCTCCGCGCTTCGCCTGGGCATAAGATGGACGTAAATTTCAAAGCCCGCGCATTTCTTTGGCGGAAATGTCGTGACGATGTCCGCCCGCTGCACCGCGGCAGAGAGTCTCAGGGGAATCTGGCTATGTCCAAAGGTGGCCCAAGGCAATCCTTTCAAGGTGATTTGAGTTGGGCTAGAGAAAGCTCAGTGCTCTCTTGAACCGGAATCGCCATGGCCGCTCCCAAGAAAAGCCTTGCCAAGGAATCTGCCAAGGAAACAGGCAACGGCTCTCGCGCTCCCCTTGATTTTACCAAAGAGCAGGAGCTCAGCGCGCTGCGCGAAATGCTCCTGATCCGGCGGTTTGAGGAAAAGGCCGGCCAGTTATACGGCATGGGGGCGATCGGCGGCTTCTGCCATCTTTATATCGGCCAGGAAGCCATCGTGGTCGGTATGCAGATGGCGCTTAAGCCGGGCGACCAGATCATCACGGGCTATCGCGACCACGGCCACATGCTGGCCTGCGGCATGGATTCCAATGGGGTGATGGCCGAACTGACGGGCCGCCGCGGTGGCTATTCCAAGGGCAAGGGCGGCTCGATGCACATGTTCAGCCTGGAGAAGAATTTCTTCGGCGGTCACGGCATCGTTGGTGCGCAGGTATCGCTCGGCACGGGGCTCGCGTTCGCCAATCGCTATCGTGGCAACGATTTCGTGAGCCTGGCGTATTTTGGCGACGGCGCGGCCAATCAGGGGCAGGTCTATGAAAGCTTCAACATGGCCGAGCTCTGGAAGCTACCCGTGGTCTATGTCATCGAAAACAACCGCTACGCCATGGGAACATCGGTAACGCGTTCCTCGGCGCAAACCGATTTTTCCAAACGCGGCGTTTCCTTCAATATTCCTGGCGAACAGGTCGATGGTATGGACGTCCGGGCGGTCAAGGCCGCCGGCGACAAGGCGGTGGCCTGGTGCCGCGCCGGGAATGGCCCTTACATCCTGGAAATGCAGACCTATCGCTATCGTGGCCATTCGATGTCCGATCCGGCGAAATACCGGACGCGCGAGGAAGTGGAGAAGGTCCGCCACGATCAGGATCCGATCGAACGCGTGCGCAACCGGCTATTGGCTGTTGGCATGAGCGAACAGGACCTCAAGGCTGTCGATGCGGAGGTGCGCGAAATCGTCAATGCCGCCGCGGATTTTGCCCAGCACGATCCCGAGCCCGATCCCGCCGAATTGTGGACGGATGTCTACCGCTGACCATTAGCCGAGAGACCAAAGCTTTTCTGCAAGACAGCCTTCTACAAGACCGCCCTTCTAGATGAGTTTTTCGGAGCCGATATGCCAACCCAAGTCCTGATGCCCGCGCTGTCGCCGACCATGGAAAAGGGCAACCTCGCAAAATGGTTGAAGAAGGAAGGTGAGGCGATCAAGTCCGGCGACGTCATTGCGGAAATCGAGACCGATAAGGCGACAATGGAAGTCGAGGCGACCGATGAAGGTACGCTCGGCAAGATACTGGTGCCCGAAGGCACCGCCGACGTCGCGGTCAACACGCCGATTGCAACCATCCTGGGCGAAGGCGAAAGCCGTGACGCGGCTGAAGCGCCGGCCAAGCCAACCGCAGCGGCACCGAATGCAGCGTCGCCCGTCGCCCACGAGAGAACTGCTGAATCAAGCCCGCCTGCCGAAGGAAAGCCGGTTGCGCCAAAAGCGCCGGCAGCACCGCAGGTCGTCGCCGAGCCCGACCCGGAAGTCCCGCACGGCACCGAAATGGTGACGATGACCATCCGCGAGGCGCTGCGGGACGCCATGGCCGAGGAAATGCGGCGCGATCCCGACGTGTTCGTGATGGGTGAAGAGGTCGCCGAATATCAGGGGGCCTACAAGGTGACGCAAGGATTGCTGCAGGAATTCGGCGATCGCCGCGTCATCGATACGCCGATCACCGAGCACGGCTTTGCGGGCGTTGGCGTCGGCGCGGCGATGGCCGGGCTGAAGCCGATCGTCGAGTTCATGACGTTCAATTTCGCGATGCAGGCGATCGACCACATCATCAATTCCGCCGCCAAGACGTTATACATGTCGGGCGGACAGCTGGGCTGCCAGATCGTATTTCGCGGTCCGAACGGAGCCGCTTCCCGAGTCGCCGCACAACACAGCCAGGATTATTCGGCGTGGTATTCGCAGATCCCGGGCCTGAAAGTGGTGTCGCCGTTTTCCGCCGCCGACCACAAGGGGCTGCTCAAGGCCGCGATCCGCGATCCCAATCCGGTGATCTTCCTCGAAAACGAGATGCTCTACGGCCATTCCGGTGAGGTGCCGAAGCTCGACGATTACATCGTGCCGATCGGCAAGGCGCGGGTGGTGCGTACTGGCTCGCATGTCACGCTCATTGCCTGGTCAAACGGCATGACTTATGCGCTCAAGGCTGCAGACGCCCTGGCCCAGGAGGGCATCGAGGCGGAGGTGATCGATCTTCGGACCTTGCGACCGCTTGATACGGAAACTCTCGTGGCTTCGGTGCGTAAGACCGGCAGAGCGGTAACCGTCGAGGAAGGCTGGCAGCAAAACGGTGTCGGCGCGGAAATTGCGGCCCGACTGATGGAGCACGCCTTCGATTATCTTGACGCCCCGGTGATGCGGGTCTCCGGCAAGGACGTTCCGATGCCCTATGCCGCCAATCTGGAAAAGCTCGCTTTGCCTTCGGCGAACGAGGTCGTCGCGGCCGCGAAGGCCGTTTGTTATCGCTGACGGAGCCGGGCTCAATCATGCCGATCAACATTCTGATGCCCGCGCTGTCGCCCACCATGGAAAAGGGCAATCTCGCCAAGTGGCTCAAGAAAGAGGGCGACAAGGTGCAGTCCGGCGACGTCATCGCCGAGATCGAGACTGACAAGGCGACCATGGAGGTCGAGGCCGTCGACGAGGGGACGCTCGCCAAGATCGTGGTCCCCGAAGGCACGCAGGATGTTCC
>Ga0207647_10003471_pt1 | contig 11824 bp, 8 predicted proteins | sample KBSCornC2_FD_184295 | JGI IMG/M metagenome (GOLD analysis project Ga0207647, IMG submission 184295) | Corn rhizosphere microbial communities from Kellogg Biological Station, Michigan, USA - C2 (SPAdes) (version 2) | ecosystem: Host-associated > Plants > Roots > Rhizosphere ...
ATCCGCTGCAAAGCACCGTCTGGTACATGTTCGAGAAGCCATTTCTTCTGTGGGACTGGAGCATACGGATCGGGCAGGGCGACATTTATGTTTACCCCACAATCGATTCGCCATTCCAGACCAACGTTGTGCTTCGGATTTGGGCGTCGCTTTGTCGTGGGCTCAATCTGGTCTTGATGGTTTTTGCCATGGGCGGCATCTTTTTCATCAGCCGAACACGGTGGCTCTGGAAAGCGGTGCCCTCAAGAGCCGACCGAGCTGCTGCTGTCGCCGCAGCAAGCCTGGTGGTATTCGTCACGCTTGTTTATTCGGCGCTACAGGCAGAACCACGTTATTCCATAGCCTTTCGCTCGTTCGAAGTGCTGCTCGCATTTACTTCACTTTGCGGGGCAGCAGCATTGTCGCGAGAGCGACAGGTTGCGAATGATCAGTCCGATTCTGAGACTGTTCATGCAAGGGATTTATTGGTGGAACCACAAAACGATAGCAATTCAATTTGACCTAAATCATTTTTTGCTGATCTGCTGCTGCAAAGCATCGATTTCCTGGTCATATATTCCTAGCTTGTTGAGCTGCTTGGCAGCGTCAAGATATTCCTTCGCTTTGCCGGGCTGCTTTACTGCCAGTGCGATCTGTGCCAAGTTGATCTGGAAATAGGGATTATTCGGATCCTCGGCGGCGGCCGCCAACGTCCAGCTCACGGCGCCTTGCGGGTCATGGGCGATGTTGAACTGGTAGGCGCCGAAATTGTTCATGATCATTGCGCGCACCTTGGGCGGAAAGTGCGGATTATCCAGCGCTGCTTCGACCAGAGTGGAGAAATTCGCAGCCGTGAGTGAAAGTTTTTTTTCGCTGGCCGCGACCAGCATATCCATGAATGGGTTGGCTTGCGTGTAGGTCGGGGTGCGCTGCAGACGCGTGGCCAGAGCGTCGACTGAGCTTTGGGTCACGGGCCCGCGGCTTGCCTGGATCAGCATCAGTTCGGTGGCAGGAGCGATCTGGTTCTTGTCCAGCATCGCCGAGCGTATGTAATAGGGCTCCGCTTCCAAATCAGCCCTGGCCCGTTCACCTTTCATCGCACCGGCGACGACTATCGCGCGGCCAGCCTCATATTGGGAACGTGAGGAATCCGGATGATTGCGCGCACCGGTCAGCGCGAGCGCGAGCGGATCGCCCCAACTTGCTGCGCGTACTGCGGTCAGGCCGCCGCAGGTAAGGACCAACGTCACGCCGATGATTACAACTGCCCGTTCGGATAATCGGAATGTCAACCACGGGGCGACCGTGCAGACGATGCCGAGCAGCAGTCCGGCCATGGGTAGATAGTTGCGGTGCTCGAACACCAGTTCGAGCGGCAAGATGGTCGATTCCATCGCATGGCCGGCGAGAAACCAGGCAACTCCGAAAACGAAACCGGGACTGCGCCAGCGCAACTTCCACGCGGTCGCGACCAGCGCGATCAGGAATACCAAAGCAAATAGGGTGGAAATCGGGTTGAAGATGCCCGTCGAGGTGGCGATATCGTCGTGATAGATGCCCATCCACGCTGGTAACGGCACAAAAATCCATAACAGGTAATCACACAGGATGCGCGCTTCGGAAAGTACCCGCTCGTACAGGCTGAAATCGCGGACGTCATAGCCGCCACTCAGCCAATGCGGGTGCATGACGAGAAAACCGGCGAACAACGCCGGCGGCAGCGCCACACCCAGCCAAAAAAATGCCTTGATCAGACGTTGTTGCTGCACTGGCGCCTCGAAGCGGAAGCATAGCGCTTCGACAACCAATGCATAGGCCAGGATCAGTGCACCATTCTCCTTGCTCAACACGGCTAGTACGCCGCAGATGCACAAACCCGCTATCGCTTGTACTAGGCCGGGGCCGCCGCGCAGCATGCGCACACGGCCATCGACATAGCAGAGCAAGCCGGCGAGCGTGAAAAGTGCGCAAAGCTCGTTCATGCGTTGGACAATGTAGACGACCCCACTGACATTTAGTGGATGCAGCAGCCACAGTCCTGCCGCCAGCAGAGCTAGCGTGTGCGGAGCGACCACGCCGACATTGCCGCGGTTGGTCAGACGATCTGCGATGCGTCGACCGATCGCATAGATCAGCGCGCCATTGACCAGATGGATAAACAAGTTCACTACTTTGAACGCGAACGGACTCATGCCGAACAGGGATACATTCAGCCCGAACGACAGCATGCTGACCGGACGGCGCAGGATGCCCGCTTCCGAAGACATCGCAATCGCCAGCCAGCTTTGTGCTGACGTGCCGATCGCATGAAGCAGAGGATTGTTGACGATGTGATGGAAATCATCGAACAAGAAGCCACCGCCCAAGCCCGCGAGGTAAACGAGCACGCAAAGCATGAGCAACGTGATCAACAGCGCGTTGTATACGCGGCGGTGCTCAGGCAAACAATTCATGACGCGATAATATTCGCATTTGGGTGCTCCGCCAGAATCCGCCAGTGACACAAAGAAAGACGCCGCCCGAAGGCGGCGTCATATCTCGTACAACTAATTCCTGAAAACTTAACGGCATCTCGCCGGCAGGTACTTCGCGGGGATCGTCGTGCCAGCAGCCGCTTTGCTGCAGTCCCATTTGATTGGTTCATCCAGGGCGACTGTGGTCGGGTGCAGAATGAACAATGACTGCGCAGCGGTACTCAGACCGGGGTCGGTCGAGAGCGTAACCTCAATATCGCCGGCCGTAGGTGTGCCGACATCCAAGCTCGAAACATATTGTGTCTGAGCCGTGTCGCAACCGGAGCTTGCCAGAGTCGACGCAAGTACACCCTGCGATTGATAGTACTCGGCGACCGAAGTCTTGCAACCATCGGCGATAAGGATGGCTTCTGAAACCTTGGCGCGGACGATGTAATCCTGGTACGCCGGCAACGCAATGGCGGCCAAGATGGCGATGATCGCGATAACGATCATCAACTCGATAAGGGTAAAACCCTTCTGAATCATTTTCATGACGATTCCTCTGTGGAGTTGAACAACTTCGAAGTAATTTGCCCCAGTCAACCCAGTTTGGCACACGCCTGGACATCCGTGGCTCGTAGAACATGCGGCCAATGTCGTCCGGATCGACTCGGTAATGCTACAGCAGTTTCCATGCCAGAAGCCAAGAATTTTTCTCAAGTCTGACACGGAATTTTATTGTGATGCCAGTCACTTAGTGACGTATCTCGGCATCAGATGTCATGCCGCGCAAGGTCAGGAAGTGACGTCGAGCGTCAGATATCGTATTACCAAGGATCGATCGCTAGTGCGGTCACCGGTTGCCGGGTTTTGGCCGATACGACCATGGTGAAGTCTGCGACGCGGCCGTGTAGCGGCAAACTGCGATAGTCCGCCGCATCTGCGTTGCGACCGGCAAGAAATTGCTGAACCAGATGGGCATCTTGCGCGGATTTTTTCATCGTATCGGTTAGGGGGCGACTGCGTGTCAGCAGTGCCTCTGATACCTGAGAATAAGGCACGTAGTATTTCGGAAACAGATCGATATCCTTGCCAGCTAGTCCGGACATCGCCATATCGAATGCGTCACTGCCTTGTTGCGGCGGTTCGGCGCCAACCAGACGCGGCCCGAACCACGAGCGCGTGCGGAATTCTGGCTGGCTGCCGGCTGCCAGATCCGCATCATCGAGTGCATTGGCCGTTACTACCACGAAGCGGTCAACCTCGGCTACGATAAATACAGGCCGGGCTGCAGCGATGATGTGCACTCCGTAACCGAATGCGGCGATCTGCAGCAGGGCGATAACGATCAGATCAAAGTGCATACCTTTCTTGCCAGCCTTGAATACAGCCAGCGTCAGGAACGGTCCGATCACAACATCCACACCCATGATGATGAGCATCAAGTTGCTGCCGCCCGCAACCTGGAAATAAGGCGGGGGGTACCAGACAAAATAGATCAGTGATCCTACGAGGATCGCCACAATGAGGCTGATGAGCAGATGTATCCCGGCGGCCTTCCAGCGCGACATGACGATACCTAGTCGATTCCCAATTTCTTGAGCTTGTAGCGCAATGCACGAAACGTGATGCCCAGTTTTTTAGCCGCCGCTGTCTTGTTGTAACGGGTTTCCTGCAGCGCTTTCATGATCGCTTCGCGTTCCAGATTGCTTATGTAGCTGTCCAGTCCGCCTTCGCCGCCCTCGTCTTCACTATCGTCGTCGGCCGGCACCGGCGCGCCACTGGATTGTTGGACATGCGCAGTCAAGCGCAGATCCTCCGGTTGGATCGTGTTTTGCTCGCACAGCGCGACGGCACGTTCGATCACGTTTTCCAGCTCACGTACGTTGCCGGGAAAGGCGTAGGCGAGCAGCGCGGCCAGCGCTTCCGGTGTCAGCCGCGCGGCCGGTTGGCCGCTGTCGGCAGCCAGGCGTTCGAGCACACGCCCGGCCAGCTTCGGAACATCCTCGCGGCGCTCGCGCAGTGGCGGCACGCGCAGTTCGATAACGTTGATGCGGTAGAACAGATCCTGACGGAATTGGTTTGACTCAACGAGCTTAGCCAGATTCTTGTGCGTGGCCGAAAGAATGCGCACGTCGACCGGTACTTCGGCGCGGCCGCCGATCGGGCGCACGGCTTTTTCCTGGATCACGCGCAGCAGTTTCACTTGCATGTGCACTGGCAGTTCCGCCACTTCGTCCAGAAACAATGTGCCGCCATTGGCCGTCTGGAACAAGCCATCTTTATCCGCCCCTGCACCTGTGAAACTGCCTTTCTTGTGGCCGAAGAATTCCGACTCCATCAACTCGGACGGAATCGCGCCGCAATTGACAGGCACGAACGGTCCATTTGCGCGCGGCCCTTGTTCATGGATCAGGCGCGCAACCAGTTCCTTGCCGACACCGGATTCGCCGCTGATGTAGACCGGCGCCTGACTACGTGCGAGCTTGGCGATGGTGAGGCGCAACTCCTTGATCGTCGGCGAGTCACCGAGCATTTTCGCTGCACCGGCGCTGGGTGGTTCGACTTTTTTTTCCTCGGCCAGCCGCATCGCCGTCTGCACCAACCGCCGCAGCATATTGATATCGACGGGCTTTGAGACGAAATCGAACGCCCCTGCTTTCAGCGCGTTTACCGCCGCGTCGACATTGCCGTAGGCTGTGATCATCGCCACCGGGGTTTCGGGGTACTTGGCCGCGATCAGCTCGATGATTTCCTGACCGCTACCATCCGGAAGGCGCATATCCGTGAAGCACAACGCGTAGCGTGTGTCTGCCAGGCGTTGCTTGGCCTCGGTGACATTGCTGGCTGTTTCCACCATCAGCCCCATGCGCCCGAGCGTGATCGTCAGCAGCTCTCGAATATCGCGCTCGTCGTCGATTACAAGTGCGGTTGGTTTGCTCATTAGGTACTGAGTATACGAGAAGGAGGTGATGTTACGAAAATCCGAATGAGTGGATTCGCGTTTGGCTACGGCTGACGCTGCATTTGAGAGTGTTGCGCGGACTTAATGGAGGCGGACAGCGTCCTCTCGAATCTCTCGCGGTGCTGCTCGCGCACGTCAGATGACCAGAGCGGCAAGGTTTCATCCATGGCCGCGCGCGCTTGAGTGACTTTACCCTGGCGTGCCAGGAACAAGGCGAAACCCATATGTGCTTTAGGATCGAGTGGATCCATTGCGATTGCATTGCGATAGTCTTCTGCGGCTTCCACGTCGTCGTGCTCCAGTTCGCGCATTCGGGCTGTATTTAGAATGAAGCTCTGCCAGATGGTGGTATCTGTCCTCGGAGCGATCGCGTCCTTCGCTCTAGTCATGGCGGTCTTGGCCACTTCCAGATCGCCTTCCGACATTGCCAGCCCTGCGACATTGAGCATACACACGAGGCAAGACTCCTTCTCTGCGAGAAACTCGTCTGCGAGCTTATGGGCATCAGCGCGATCGTTACGATCGATGTAGAGAGCGAGCAGATTGACCTTCGCATAGTGCGCTCCTCGGGGATCTTGGGCCACCTGCCATTGCCACAATTTAATTTCGTCCGACCATAACGGTAAGGTTATGCGAATATTCAAGACGGCAATCCCGAGCCAGAATATGCCCACGGCGAAGACCACGATAGTGATTCTGTGTAGGTTCGCGGGTGGCAACGAAATCGCGGAACAAATGCGTGGCAGCAACGACAAGGTCAGCGCGAGACCCAGCATTATGTAGCGCTCGTGATACAAACTTGGATCGAACGCCACTGGCAAGATATGCAGCACCGGAAGCAATGCGATCGTAAACGCCAAGATTGCGTAGCCGATTGGATTGCGCTTGAGGGTTCCGTAGACGCCAGCAAGAAGAATTGCCAATACTGCCAGGTCGCCCCCCGCGTTGGCCGCACTGAATGTCGAAAACTGCTTCGGGTCGACGAGATGCGTTGGTGCCAGGTCGCTCATCGGCCAAACGAGTAGGCGCCAATACGTCAACAATGTAAAAGCCACGGTCTGCAATCGTTGCAACAACGCCTCGGAAGGGGTGTTGCTTGTATCAACCAGGAATCCGAGCGCAGCAAAACGCAACGCCAAATAAAAGAAGCCGGCGCCTAATACGGCGGCATACACTGGCCATTGTCGCTTCCAGAGTGCTGCCAATTGTTCCATGTGATTTGGTTTTTTTTGCGGCGAGTCTGCCTTTATCCAATCGAACAGAAGCAACAACAGCGGAAGTACGGCCGCCGACTCCTTCGCTCCAGCAGCCAGCAAGAAGCACACGGCAACCGTCAATGCACGAAACGCCACACGCTCAATCTTCGCATTCGCCAGCAGAGCGAGAAGCATAAAAAAAGTCTGCGCGATTTCGAATCGGCACGAAATCCATACAACAGGCTCAATCAGCGCTGGATGCAAGCCATAGAGCAGCATCGCAATGCCTGCGAATATGGTTGACTTGTTGCGGGTGTCGGACTCTGATGAAAGCGTTCTTGTAAACAATCCGACCAGTACCGTGTTCATTAGATGAAATCCGAGCGATACCAGATGCATCGGGCCCGGCGCGACATCGAATATGCGCAGTTCTGTTGCAAACATGGCGACAACGAGCGGGCGAAAATAATTGTGCCATCCGCAAAAATTGGAAGGAAAGTAACGCTTCCAGCCGTCTCCATGGCGAAGTGTCGCGGCAATATGCAGACAGACTTGGTCATCCCAGACGAATGATGCCAAATGTACGGGCCAGTAAACCAAGCCGATCAATCCGACAATGGTTGCTGCGGTCATGAATCTGAGGACTTTATTGTTCATCATAGAGGAGACCGGGATCTGGGTTAACCTGAAGGAGGACAAGGCCGGGATAACACGAGCTCGACATTAAGCGAAAATGCTGTCGCCCTTCGCCCAGGATTCGCTGCTCCGCGCCGCGATGGTGGCATCCATCGCCGATCACGATTATGCCGAGGTGCGTGTCATCGACGAAACTCTTGGAAAGATGTTGTCCCGAGGCTTGAGGCGGTGGTTAACCTGCTCTCACCACCCCCGCCGGGCCTGGCAGCGTAATACGAAAGCAGCTTCCGCCGCCGGCGACCGGTACGTATTCCAGTCCGGCTTGGTTCGCTTCGCACATCTGCCGCGCGAGATAGAGCCCAAGGCCGGTTCCATACTCGTTCGTCGTGAAGAACGGTTCGAAAATCTGCGCCGCGACTTTCGCAGGAATGCCGGGGCCGCGGTCGACGACTTCAATCAACGGCGGACCCTTGTCCGTTTGCATGCGCGCCACCACAGAGACGCGTGCCGGTTCGCCGGGCAGCCGGCCGTAGCGCAACGCGTTCTGCACGAGATTCCACACTACCTGCTGCAGTTGCTGCGGATCAGCCAGCGCCTCGACATGGATCGGCTGCGTCACCGCGCGCAGGTGATCGGAGCCGATGTCGTTCGCGGCTTTGTATTCCTCGACGAAATGCGTGGCCCAGACCGAAAGGTCGATGCTTTCGGGTCGCGAGCGCTCGCGTCGCGACAGCTGCAGGATGTTCTCAACGATTTCGTTGACGCGGCTGCAGTGGTTGTTGATGATCTCGACCATGCGTTTATCGGCGTCGGTCAGATCTTCCGATTCGGCAAGCAGTTGCGCCGAGTAGCTGATTGCGGCGAGCGGGTTGCGTACTTCGTGGGCAATCGACGCCGAAAGGCGGCCAAGTGATGACAAGGTGAGTTCTTCGGCGCGGCGCGAGAGTAGCGAGGTGTCATCGAGAAAAATCAGTACGTGCTTATCGTCGTTCGATGCAAGCTTGGTGAAGCGCGGGATGATTTCCGGCACGCCTTCCGCCAGCGCGACGGCCATGCCGTCGATCTTGCCGGTCGAGCGCCAGTGATACAGGCGGCGCGACAACTCCGGCGCGACGCTGCCGAGATCGCGCTGTCCGGGTTTTGGATTGCCCATCAAGGCCCATGCCGATTCGTTCCAGCGGTGTACGCGATTGGCATCGTCGACGACGAGCACGCCGGTTTTCATGCGCCGGATGATCAGCTCGTTGATCTGCGCGAGATTGGCCAAATCCAGGCCGCGCTGTTCGGCCAGCGCCTCAGTTTCGCGCATTTGCTTGCCAAGCACGAAGCACAGCGTGGCGGTGGCAAAATAGCCGAGTCCGTACAGGCCGGCTTCAAGCAGGTGGCGATCTTCGTGCTCGACCACGCGCCCGTACACGCACTGGCCGAGTACGCCGAGCGCGGCCAGAGCGGCGAAGAAGCCACCGAGCCGCGGCGGCAGCAGCAGGGCGCCGGCACCGACGTTGACGAGCAGCAGCATCGCAATGGCGCTCGGCGGATTGGCCAGCGAGAACATTGCCACCGTCGTCGCCGCAATATCCAGCAGTAATGCCAGCGCGACCTTGAATTGCAAATCGTGTCGCCAGCGTTCGGTCTGCAGCAGCGCATAGCCGGCCAGCACGAGATAAACCATCGCGCAAGCGCGACCCAGCAAGGGGTGGTCGAGCCTGATCCAGCCCAGTTCCGGCGGGGTCAGCAAAAGGGCGCCGATGATCACGGCCTGGATCAGGCGGAACAGGTTGAAGAAATACAGCTCGCGTCGGCTGATCTCGCTCAGCACCGGCGCCGGCACTGGACGTGGGCGAATGTCGACGGTGCTGGTCGCGGCGTTTTGCATGTACGCGCGAGTATATCAATGGCGCGCCACTTTTTTTTAGCGCTGCCATTGTTCACAATACGCGGCTCCGCGCTTTCCGCCGCAACCATCGTTGCGCCATTCCCTTGCAGGATCGAGCATGAATTTCCACGAATATCAGGCCAAACAATTGTTTGCCGACTACGGCATCCCCGTTCCGCCCGGCAAGATCGCGACCACGCCCGAGCAGGCCGCAGAAGCCGCGCGCGCACTCGGTGGCGACGAGTGGGTGATCAAGGCGCAGATTCACGCCGGCGGCCGTGGCAAGGCCGGTGGCGTCAAGCTCGTCAAATCGACGGACGAAGCCAGAGCGGCGGCGGCGAAGATGCTCGGCACGCAGATGGCGACGTATCAGTCCGGTGGCCGCGCGCTGCCGGTCAACTGCGTGCTCGTGTGCGAGGCGACCGACATCGCCAAGGAATTGTATCTTTCTATACTTGTGGACAGAGCGACGAAGGCGGTGGCGTTCATCGCTTCGGCGCGCGGCGGCGTCGACATCGAGCAGGTCGCGCGCGAGAATCCGGAAGATATCCACACGCTCGAAGTGAGGTTCGTCGAAGGGCTGCAGCCATACCAGTGCCGCAAGCTCGCGTTTGCAATGGGGCTGAACGCCAAGCAGGCGACGCAGCTGACCAAGATCATGCTCGGCCTGTACAAGCTGTTCAACGACAAGGACCTGTCACTGGTCGAACTCAATCCGCTGGCGATCGTCAAATCCGGCGACCTCGCCGCGCTCGACGGCAAGGTCAATTCCGACGACAACGCCGAATTTCGCCATGCCGATCTCGTCGCCATGCGCGACGAGTCGCAGGAAGACCACGCCGAAGCGGCGGCGACCAGGCACAACCTCAATTACGTGACGATGGACGGCAACATCGGCTGCATGGTCAATGGCGCGGGCCTGGCCATGGCGACGATGGACGTGATCAAGCTCGCCGGCGGCGAGCCGGCGAACTTCCTCGATGTCGGTGGCGGCGCGACGAAGGAACGCGTGACCGAGGCATTCAAGCTGATCCTGTCGTCGGACAAGGTGCGCTGCATCCTCGTCAATATCTTCGGCGGCATCGTGCGTTGCGATCTGATCGCCGAAGGCATCATCGCGGCGGTGAAGGAAGTGGGTCTGACGATTCCCGTCGTGGTGCGCCTGGAAGGCACGAATGTCGAGAAAGGCCGCGAAATGCTCGCCAATTCCGGGTTGAAAATCACGCCCGCCCTGGATCTGAACGACGCGGCGCAGAAAGCTGTCGCCGCGGTGAAGTAAGGAATCACAATGAGTGTACTTGTCAACAAATCCACAAAAGTCATTACCCAGGGCTTTACCGGTCAGCAGGGTACGTTCCATTCCGAGCAGGCGCTGGAGTACGGCACCAAGCTCGTCGGCGGCGTGACGCCGGGCAAGGGTGGCTCGCTGCACATCGGGCTGCCGGTGTTCAACACGGTGCAGGATGCCGTCGATGAAACCGGCGCCGATGCTTCGATGATCTTCGTGCCGCCGCCGTTTGCGGCCGACGCAATTCTCGAAGCGGCCGACGCGGGTATCCGTGTAATCGTGACGATCACCGAAGGCATTCCGGTGCTCGACATGCTGCGCGTGAAGAACGCCCTGAAGGCTTACCCCGACACCGTGCTGATCGGTCCGAACTGCCCTGGCGTCATCACTCCGGGTGAATGCAAGATCGGCATCATGCCGGGCCACATTCACAAGCCGGGCAAGGTCGGTATCGTTTCGCGCTCGGGCACGCTCACCTACGAAGCCGTGTTCCAGACCACCAACGTGGGCCTCGGCCAGAGCACCTGCATCGGCATCGGTGGCGATCCGATCAATGGTCTGAACTTCATCGATTGCCTGAGATTGTTCCAGGATGATGAACAGACGCAGGGCATCATCATGGTCGGCGAAATCGGCGGCAGCGCCGAAGAGGAAGCCGCCGAATTCATCGAGGAATACGTGAAGAAACCCGTCGTCGCGTTCATCGCCGGCGCCAGTGCGCCCGCGGGCAAGCGCATGGGTCACGCCGGCGCGATCATTTCCGGCGGCAAAGGCACGGCCGCGGCGAAGTTCGCGGCGTTGGAGAAAGCCGGCGTGACGACAGTGAAATCGCCTGCGGATCTCGGCAAGGCGATCGCGGCGCAGTTGAAGTAAGAACAACTTGAATCAGCGATAATTGAAGGCCGCGATTCGTCGCGGCCTTTTGCTTTCAGGAACACCATGGCGATTCTACGTTTCGCGCTGGCTCAATACGATTTCCCCGTCGGAGCGGTCGCGCGCAACGGCGAGCGCGTGCGCGAACTGATGCGCGAGGCGCGTGAGACCGGTGCGCAGGTTGTGGCGTTTCCGGAACTGACTCTATCCGGCTATCCGCCCGAGGATTTGCTGTTGCGGCCGAGCTTTCTCGCGGCTTGCGAACAGGAACTCGCAGCAGTTGCGCAATCAGCGCAAGGCATCGCCGCCTATGTCGGGCATCCGCATACGCTGGGCGAAGTATATAATGCGGCATCGCTTCTCGCCGACGGCGCGATCGAGTTCACCACGCACAAGCAGGCGCTGCCGAACTACACCGTGTTCGACGAGAAGCGCTACTTCCGCCCCGGCAATGACTCGAGCGTCACGGATTTTGCCGGCGTGCGCGTCGGTTGGCTCATCTGCGAGGACATCTGGGAACCCGAACCGGCGGGGCTCGCCGCGCAGAAGGGCGCG
>Ga0207647_10003473_pt1 | contig 11816 bp, 10 predicted proteins | sample KBSCornC2_FD_184295 | JGI IMG/M metagenome (GOLD analysis project Ga0207647, IMG submission 184295) | Corn rhizosphere microbial communities from Kellogg Biological Station, Michigan, USA - C2 (SPAdes) (version 2) | ecosystem: Host-associated > Plants > Roots > Rhizosphere ...
TGCTGCCGCGCGCCACCAACACCCGCATGCAGCGCGAAGCCGCGCGTGGCGGCCAGGGTGGCCGCACCATGGAAATCCAGCGCCTGATCGGCCGCAGCCTGCGCGCCTGCGTCAACCGCCAGGCCTTGGGCGAACGCGTGATCACGCTGGACTGCGACGTGCTGCAGGCCGACGGCGGCACCCGCACCGCGGCGATCACCGGCGCCTACGTGGCCCTGGTCGACGCGGTGAACCTGCTGATGAAGCGCGAGAACCTCAAGCGCAACCCGATCGTCGGCGCGGTCGCCGCGGTGTCGGTGGGCATCTACCAGGGCGTGCCGGTGCTCGATCTCGATTACATCGAGGACTCCGGCTGCGATACCGACATGAACGTGGTGATGAACGACGGCGGCGGCTTCATCGAGGTGCAGGGCACCGCCGAAGGCCATGCGTTCCGCCGCGACGAAATGGATGCGCTGCTGGCGCTGGCCGAGAAAGGCATCGGCGAACTGGTGGCGGCGCAGCGCGCGGCGCTGGCGCAGGGCTGAGCCCGATGTCGCGCATCGTGCTGGCCAGCAGCAATCCCGGCAAGCTGAAGGAGTTCGGCGCGCTGCTCGCCGACAGCGGCCTCGAAGTCGTGCCCCAGGCCAGCCTGGGCATCGCCGACGCCGAGGAAACCGGGCTGACCTTCGTCGAGAACGCCCTGCTCAAGGCGCGTCACGCCGCGCAAGCCAGCGGCCTGCCCGCGCTGGCGGACGACTCGGGCCTGTGCGTGGATCACCTCGACGGCGCACCGGGACTGTATTCGGCGCGCTACAGCGGCAGCCACGGCGACGCCGCGGCGAACAACACCAAGCTGCTGCGCGCACTGGACGGCGTGCCGGCGGAACGTCGCGGCGCATTCTTCATCTGCGTGCTGGTGCTGCTGCAGCATGCCGACGACCCGGCGCCGCTGATCGCCGAGGCGCGCTGGCACGGCCGCATCCTCACCGAAGGCCGCGGCAGCGGCGGCTTCGGCTACAACCCGGTATTCCTGCCCGAGGGCTACGAACAAAGCGTGGCGGAGATGGACGATGCGCTGAAGAACCGCCTCAGCCACCGCGGCCAGGCGCTGGCCCTGCTGCATGAGCGGTTGCGCGAACTGCGCCACGCATGAGCCTGGTCGCGCCACCGCTGTCGCTGTACATCCACATGCCGTGGTGCGTGAAGAAGTGCCCGTACTGCGACTTCAACTCGCACGGCCTGCGCAGCGAACCGCCGCCCTACGCCGACTACATTGACCACCTGCTGGCCGACCTCGACGCCGACCGCGTCGACTTCGCTTCGGCGCTCGAACACCGCGAGGTGATCAGCATCTTCTTCGGCGGCGGCACGCCCAGCCTGTTCGCACCCGAACTGATCGCGCGTCTGCTCGATGGTGTACGCGAGCGCCTGCCATTGCGCGCCGACGCTGAAATCACCTTGGAAACCAACCCTGGCACGGTCGAGCACGGCCGCTTCGACGGCTACCTGGCGGCCGGCGTCAATCGCATCTCGTTCGGCGTACAAAGTTTCGACGACGACAAGCTGAAGCGGCTTGGCCGCATCCACTCGGCCAGCGAGGCGGAAGCCGCCGTGAAGTCGGCGCAGGACGCCGGCTACGCCAACATCAACCTGGACCTGATGTACGCGCTGCCGCAACAGACCCTGGATGGCGCGCTGGCCGACGTGGAGCATGCGGTCGCGCTGGCGCCCACGCACATCTCGCACTACCAGCTGACCCTGGAGCCGAACACCGCGTTCGCCGCCAACCCGCCGCCGCTGCCGGACGACGACCACGCCTGGGCGATGCAGGAAGCCTGCGAGGCGCGTCTCGCCGCCGCCGGCTACGGCCAGTACGAGATCTCCGCGTATGCGCAGCCGGGCCGGCGCTGCATGCACAACCTCAACTACTGGCAGTTCGGCGACTACCTGGGCATCGGCGCCGGCGCGCACGGCAAGCTCAGCGACGCGACCAGCGACCAGGTGCACCGGCGCTGGAAAACCCGCCATCCGCGTGCCTACCTCGAAGCCAACGGCGGCCCCGCGCGGATCGGCGGCGACAACGTGGTCGGCGCCGCCGAGTTGCCGTTCGAGTACATGCTCAACGCGCTGCGCCTGGTCGACGGCGTGCCGATGGCCGCATTCGCCGAACGCACCGGCCTGCCGCCGGAACGCATCGCCGCCGCATTGGCAGCGGCGCGCCAGCGCAACTGGCTGCACGACGACCCGCAACGGCTGCACACCACCGCGCTGGGCCAGCGGTTCCTGAACGACGTCATCGGTATTTTCCTCGACTGAAAACGGCCGTCCGGGCGCCGTCGCCCGGATGGCATAGCCGCCGCAACCGGCATAGACTTGCCGCTCCGGGGGAATTCACAGGTTCATGCATGGATGTCGGACACGATCGACGTCACTCGTCCGCGTCGCATCAGGGCGGCCGCATCGGCGGCGCGCGCTGGCCTGCGCGCGCGCAACGCCTGCTGGAGGCCAGCTACACGCTGTGCGTGGAAGGATTGCAGGAACCCCTGCGCCGTTGCCTGAGTGAATTCGAGAAGCAGCTTTTTGCGCTGGCCGAACGCGCGCACCATGCCGGCGAGCAGCAGAATTGTTTCGCCAGCCGGCAACGCGTGCTGCAGGGCCGCACCACCTTCGCGCAGCATTTCATGGAACGCCTCGGCAATGCGCTCGGCGAAGTCGACCGTGCCAAGACCGCGCCAACCGCGGCCGCCGCCAACGTAAAGCCATGGCAAACGCTGGAACTGGTCGATCCCGGCGAGCAGGAAGTATCGATGACGCTGGAGCAACTGGGCGCCCGCGGCGAAGTGCGCCACAGCAGCGTGCTGTACGAACTGGGCCACCGGCTCGCGGTGCTGATTGGCGCACCACCGCTGGAAGGCCAGGCGTTGCCGCTGGGCCCGCACGCGCTGGCGCAGGCATGCCATGAAGCCGGCGTCGAACTGGAGTTGCCGCTGAAGCACCAGCTGCTGTTGCTGCAGCACTTCGATCAGTGGGTGATCCAGGCGCTGGCGCCGTTGTACGACACCATCAACGCCCACCTGCAGGGCGACGGCATCCTGCCGCAGCTGCGCAGCATTCCGATTCCGCGACACATCGGCAAACGGGCGCGTCCCGTCGCCGCCAACCCCGAGGCGGCCAGCGAGCCGGCACCGGCTGCCGGCCACGCCGGCACGGCGCAAGCCGGCGGCTCCGGCGGCGATCCGATCGAGGTGCTGGAATCCCTGCGCGACCTGCTGGCGCGGCAACGCGCCGGCCAGGGCGGCGTCGGCGGCCGGGCAGCCAGCCGCGCCGCCAGCGAGCAGGAACTGCAGTCCGCGCTGGGCGCGTTGCAGCAGCACCTGGCCCAGGTCACCGATCAGGCCGGCCGCGAACTGCGCACTGCCGCACGATTGCGCGAGGAGCTGCTGGCCCAGCTCAACTTCGGCAAGCCGGGCGACGCGCCGCGCACCCAGCTCAGCGACGAGCAGGGCGACACGGTGGAACTGGTCGCGCGGCTGTTCGAGCAGCTTGGCCATCAACTGCAGCAGGGCGGCAACGCCCACCATCTGCTCAGCGACCTGCAACTGCCGGTGCTGCGCATGGCGGTGGCCGACCACGGCTTCTTCGAGAAGCGCGAACACCCGGCGCGCCGGCTGCTGGACACAGTGACCGCGGCAGCGAACGACTGGCTCGACGGCAGCGACGACGAGAGCAACCGGCCGCTCGCGACCAAGCTCGAACAGCTGGTCAACCGCGCCAGCCAGGAACCGCCCAGCGCCGGCCTGTACACCACACTGCTGGCCGACATCGAACATCACCTGGCCTTGCTCACGCGCAAGGCGCAGGCGGCCGAGCGGCGCCACGTGGAAGCGGCGCAGGGGCGCGAGCGGCTGGACCAGGCGCGCCATCGCGCCGGCGAGCTGATGGCCGAACGCTTCGTGCAATCGCCGCCGCGCGGCCTGCTGCGCGCCCTGCTCGACCGCGCCTGGTCCGACGTGCTGGCGCTGACCCTGCTGCGGCACGGCGAGGACAGCGAACCGTTCCGCGCGCAACTGGCGATCACCGACCAGCTGCTGGGCCGCCTGCCGGTGGACGACCGCCTGCAATTGCAGGTGGAAGTGGAGTCCGGCCTGCAGCAGATCGGCATGCACGCCGAAGAAGCGGTGCAGGTGGCGCAGCGGCTGCTCGGCGCGGGCAAGCCCGACCCTGCCGTGGAACTGCCCAGCGCCACCGATCTCGCCTTGCGCCTGAAGCAGCACCAGCGGCTGGGCGAACAGCAAGCCGCCCATGAGCCTGCCATCGGCCCGGTACCGACCGCTGCGCCAGCGGCTGCAACGTCCGACCCGCGCCAGCTGCGCATCGAGCAACACTTGCGCGAGCTGCCGTTCGGCAGCTGGTTCGAGTTCATCGACCCGGCCACCGGGCAGATCGCCCGGCGCAAGCTGGCCTGGTACTCGCCGATGTCCGGGCGCTGCCTGCTGGTCAGCCGGCGCGGCCAGCGCGGCGAGGAAATGAGCCTGGCGCAACTCGCCCACGAAGTGGCCAGCGGCCGCGTGTGCGAGGTGCCGCCGCAGCCGGAAAGCCTGCTCGACCGTGCCTGGCGCGGCCTCACCGGCAGCCTGCGCCAGGCGGCCGAGCCGCGCCGATCCACCCCGCCGGAGGCCGCGCGTCGATGAGCACCAGCAACCAGCGTCGCGCCGAACGCAAACGCGCCACCGTCAACGCCATCGTCACCGACGTGATCAGCGGCCTGCCGATCGGCCACCTGGGCAACCTGTCCAGCACCGGCATGTTGCTGATCAGCGCGCAGGCGCCGCGCAGCGAAGCGCTGTACCAGGTCAGCATGATCCTGCCCGGCTCGGGCCGGATGCTGTCCGAGTCGCAGCCGATCGAGCTCGGCATCCAGGAACAGTGGCACGAGTCCGCCGCCAGTTCGGGACAGATCTGGGCCGGCTACCGCATCGTGGCGATCACTGACGCCGATGCCGCCCGGCTCGAGAGCTGGCTGGCGCAGGACTGACTCCACGTCGGCAGGCGCTTCACTGGCGATCGCAGCGCACGCGCGTCATCATGGGCGTCTGCTTTCCCTTCCCCAGTTCACCACGGGCTGTACCGGTCCTGCGCGAAGGCCGCCAGCGGCGGCCACGGCATACGCAGACGACCCGGCAGCAGGGCAGCCCGCCGTCGAGGAGTCACCATGCACGATCAACGCGCCTCGCTGTACCCACATCACCTGGCCACCGTGCGCGAACGCGCCGACAAGGCCCTGGCGCTGGGCGGTTTCGACCACCTGCTGATCGCCGCCGGCACGCCCCTGCGCAAGTTCCTCGACGACCAGGACTACCCGTTCGTGGTCAGCCCGCACTTCAAGCACTGGCTGCCGCTGACCGACGCGCCGGGCAGTTGGATCGCGTATACCCCGGGGACGAAGCCGAAGCTGGTGTTCGTGCAGCCGCACGACTACTGGCACGTGGTGCCGCAAGCACCGCACGGCTACTGGGTCGAGCACTTCGACATCGTCATCGTGCGCAGCGCGGCGGAAGCCGTCGCGCAATTGCCGGCCGGCAGGCGCGCGGTGATCGCACCGGCCTGCCCCGGCATCGACGGCGTGGAGATCAACAACCCGCCGCCGGTGCTCGACTACCTGCACTGGCACCGCTCGTACAAAACCCCGTACGAACTGGCGCTGATGCGCGAGGCCAGTCGCATCGGCACGCACGCGCACCGTGCCGCCGAAGCCGCGTTCCGCACCGGCGAGAGCGAGTTCGGCATCCACATGGCCTACCTCGCCGCCGCGCGCCAGATCGACGCCGAGCTGCCCTACGCCAGCATCGTCGGCCTGAACGAACACGGCGCCGTGCTGCACTACACGAACTTCGATCGCACGCCGCCCGCGCACAGCCGTTCGTTCCTGATCGACGCCGGCGCCAGCGCCGCCGGTTACGCCAGCGACATCACGCGCACCTACGCCGCGCCGCAGGCCGCCGAATTCCAGGCGCTGATCGACAGCGTCGATGCCGCCCAGCAAGGTTTCGTGGCCAAGGTACGTGCCGGGCAGAGCTATCCCGAACTGCACATCCACGCCCACCACGTGCTGGCCGGCGTGCTGCGCGAGCACGGCTTCATCCGCATGAGCGCGGAGAGCGCCGTCGAGTCCGGCGTCAGCAGCGCGTTCTTCCCGCACGGCCTCGGCCACCCGATCGGCCTGCAGGTACACGACGTCGCCGGCTTCCAGCAGAGCGAACGCGGCGGCACGATCGCGCGTCCGGACGGCCATCCGTATCTCCGCATGACCCGCGCGCTGGAACCGGGGATGGTGGTGACGATCGAACCCGGCCTGTACTTCATCGACATGCTGCTGGCCGAGTTGCGCGACAAGCCGTTCGCCGCCGACATCGACTGGGCCAAGGTCGACGCGTTCCGCCAGTACGGCGGCATCCGCATCGAGGACGACGTGGTGTGCACCGACGGCGCACCGGAAAACCTCACGCGCGATGCGTTCGCGCTGAACTGAGCAGCCATACCGACTCTTCGCTTCTTCATTGTTCCAGAGCTAAGGAGCTTTCGTCCTCCTTCGGAGGGCGAGTCCCTTTCTCTCGCTTGCCCGAGAGAAAGGAACCAAAGAGAGGGGCACCCCGCTTGGCGCTTGCCGGGCTCCTGCCCGGCAAGTCCGTGAGTCGGAGCCGGGCTTTTCGACCGGACTCCTGTCCGGGCGAAAAGGAGCCGACATCCCTGTCGGCTCCCGCTGCGCGGCCTGTCGACTCCGCCTCACCGCCGCGCAAGGGCCCCCTGGGTAGAGCAGCGGGCCATCGTGGCCCGCACTCGGTGATGATGTGCAGAAGCGAAGCAGAGCAGCAGCCGGAGCAAGGCGCCGCTCTGCACTCGAGCTTTTGCTTCGAAGCGTCCACGAAAAATGACTCTCCCCGCGCAAACGATCGAACGCCCCGCTCTTCAGCCATCGAAGTTGAGCGGAGCCAGCGAGACGCCGCTGCGACATTCGTCCACACCGCGCCCACATCCGCACGGCGTATGCTGACGGGCAGGCAAGGCAGGGATTCGTCGCATGTCCCGTTCCGCGGTCTCCCACACTCCACCCGAAAGCTTCAGCGCACCGCGACGGCCGCTGCGGCGGCTGACGCTTGAGCTGTTCGGCATCATCGCGCTGAAGATCGCGGCACTCACGTTGATCTGGTGGGTGGTGTTCGCGCCGCAGCCGAAACCCGACGTCAGCCCGGACGCGATCGCACAGCGGCTGGCCCCCACCGCCCACGCGCCGCCGGAAATCCAGCCATGATCCTGATCGACGCCGATGTCGTCACGCTGTCGCGCCTGCAGTTCGCGCTGACCGCGCTGTACCACTTCCTGTTCGTGCCGCTGACGCTGGGCCTGGTGTGGATGCTCGCCATCATGGAGAGCGTCTACGTGATGACCGGGCGCGAGGTGTGGAAGCGCATGGTGCAGTTCTGGGGCGTGCTGTTCGGCATCAACTTCGCGATGGGCGTGGCCACCGGGGTGACGATGGAATTCCAGTTCGGCATGAACTGGGCGTACTACTCGCACTACGTCGGCGACATCTTCGGCGCGCCGCTGGCGATCGAGGGGCTGATGGCGTTCTTCCTCGAAGCCACCCTGATCGGCGTGTTCTTCATGGGCTGGGAGCGCATCTCGCGCATCAAGCATCTTCTGGTGACCTGGTTCCTGGCGCTGGCGACCAGCCTGTCCGCGCTGTGGATCCTGATCGCGAATGCGTGGATGCAGCATCCGGTGGGTTCCGAGTTCAACCCGGCGACGATGCGCATGGAAGTGACTTCGTTCTCCGAGGTGTTCTTCAATCCGGTGGCGCAGGAGAAATTCGTGCATACGGTAAGCGCCGGCTACGTGCTTGGTGCGATGTTCGTGTTGTCGATCAGCGCCTGGTACCTGCTGCGCGGACGCAACGTGGATTTCGCCAGGCGCTCGATGACCGTGGCGGCCAGTTTCGGGTTGGCCGCGGCGCTGTCGGTGGTGGTGCTCGGCGACGCCTCGGGCTACACCGTGTCGCTGAACCAGAAGATGAAGATGGCGGCGATCGAGGCGATGTGGCACACCGAGCCGGCGCCGGCCGCATTCACCCTGTTCGGCATTCCCGACGTGGAGCAGCGCACCACCCACTTCGCGGTGAAGATTCCCTGGGTGATGGGCCTGATCGGCACCCGTTCGCTCGACGAAACGATGCCGGGCATCGCGGAACTGGTGGATGCCGCCAAGGGCCGCATCGGCAACGGCATCCAGGCCTATGACGCGATGCTGATGCTGCGCCAGGACAAGGACAATGTGCAGGCCAAGGCCACGCTGGCCACGCACGACAAGGACCTGGGCTATGCGCTGCTGCTGAAGAAATACGTCGACGATCCGCGCCAGGCCACGCCGGCGGACATCCAGAAAGCCGCCGACAGCACGATCCCGAACGTGCCGGTGCTGTTCTGGGCATTCCGCATCATGGTCGGCTGCGGCTTCTATTTCATCGCGCTGTTCGCGTTCTCGTTCTGGAAAGCCAGCACGCGCACGCTGGACAGCCAGCGCTGGTACCTGCGTCTGGCGCTGTGGAGTCTGCCGCTGCCGTGGATCGCGATCGAACTGGGCTGGATCGTGGCCGAATACGGCCGCCAGCCGTGGGCGATCGAGGGCGTGCTGCCGACGGCGCTGGGCGTGTCGTCGGTGAGCGCCGGCCAGGTGCTGGCTTCGCTCGGCGGCTTCGTGTTTTTCTACACCGCGCTGGCGATCGTCGACGTGTTTCTGATGCTGAAGTTCGTGCGCAAGGGGCCGGACGGGCTGGGCATCTGGCCGCCGGCGATCGCCGCCATGCCATCCGGCCAGCACTGAGGGCATCGCCATGTTCGACTACGCCACGCTGCGGGTGATCTGGTGGGCCTTGCTCGGCACGCTGCTGATCGGCTTCGCGATCATGGACGGCTTCGACTTCGGCGTCGCCGGCCTGTTGAAAGTGCTGGGCCGCGACAACGAGGAACGCAAGGTGCTGCTGGAAGGCATCGAGCCGACCTGGGAAGGCAACCAGGTGTGGTTCATCGTGGCCGGCGGCGCCACGTTCGCGGCGTGGCCGATGCTTTACGCGGTGTCGTTTTCCGGCATGTACTTCGCCATCGCGCTGGTGCTGCTGGCGCTGATCCTGCGCCCGGTCGGCTTCAACTTCCGCGGCAAGATCCACGATCCGCGCTGGGCCTCGCTGTGGGACTGGGTGCTCACCGGCTCCGGACTGGCGGTGATGCTGGTGGCCGGCATCGCGTTCGGCAACCTGTTCCTCGGCCTGCCGTTCCGCTTCGACGACGACTTGCGCATGAACTGGCACGGCGGCTTCATCGACTTGCTGCATCCCTTCGCGCTGCTGTGCGGGCTGGTCTCGCTGGGCATGCTGCTGGCGCATGGCGCCTGCTTCGCCGCGCTGAAGGCCGACCACGCCATCGCGGTGCGCGCGGTGGCGATCGCGCGCTGGACGACGCTGGTATTTGCCGTGCTGTACGTGCTGGCCGGCGTGTGGCTGGCCTATGGCATTCCCGGCTTCGCGATCACCGGCCCGGTGGTGACCGAGGGCGTTTCCAATCCGCTGTACAAGCAGGTTGTCCATGGCAGCAGCTGGTTTGCCGGCTACATGCAGTACCCGTGGTTCTGGGCCGCGCCGCTGCTGGCGCTGGCCTCGGCCGTCGGCGTGCAGGCGCTGGTCGGCCGGCGCAGCGTGACCGGTTTCATCGCCAGCAGCCTGATGGTCGGCAGCACGATCGCCTCGGCCGGCTTCGCGCTGTTTCCGTTCCTGCTGCCGTCCAGTCTCGACCCGCGTTCCAGCCTCACCGTATGGGACGCCTCGTCGAGTCGCGGCACGCTGCAGCTGATGCTGCTGGCCACCCTCGTGCTGTTGCCGATCGTCATCCTCTACACCAGCTGGGTATACCGGGTGATGCGCGGACGGGTCACGCTGGAGCAGGTGCGCAAGGCGCACGGCGGTTATTGAAGGGAGTGCGGACCGATGTGGTACTTCTCATGGATCCTCGGGCTGGGCCTGGCCTGCGCCTTCGCGATCCTCAACGCCATGTGGTACGAAGTGCATGCCACCGACGAGGCGAACCGCCTGCGTGACGACTCGGCGTTACCGGACGAATTGACTTAGCGTCCGGCCAGCAACGCCTCGATCGCCTCGGCCTCTTTCGGCACCGCCGCGGTCAGCACCTCGTTGCCGTCGCGGGTCACCGCCACGTCGTCCTCGATGCGGATGCCGATGCCGCGCCAGCGCTCGGCCACCGAGCGGTCGTCCGGCGGTACGTACAGGCCCGGCTCGACCGTCAGCACCATGTCCGGTTCGAGCAGGCGCGATTCGCCGTCGACCCGGTAGTCGCCCACGTCGTGCACGTCCAGCCCCAGCCAGTGGCCGGTCTTGGCCGGAAAGTAGCGCCGGTAGCTGCCGTCGGCGATCGCCGTGTCGGCGTCACCCTTGAGCAGGCCGAGCTCGCACAGGCCTTCGGCCAGCACGCGTACCGCCGCCGTGTGCGCGGCACCGAACGGCCGCCCCGGACGCACCTCGTCGATCGCCACCAGCTGCGCGGCCAGCACCACTTCATACAACGCGCGCTGCTCGCGGCTGTAGCGGCCGTTGACCGGGAACGTGCGGCTGATGTCGGACGCGTAGCAATCCAGCTCGGCGCCGGCGTCGATCAGCAGCAGCTCGCCGTCGCGCAAGGTCGCGCGGTTGCTCTGGTAGTGCATCACGCAGGCATTCGCGCCGCCGGCGACGATCGGCGCGAACGCCGGCACCGCGCCGCGGCTGCGCACCACGCGCAGCAGTTCGGCCTCCACTTCGTACTCGTGGCGCCCCGGCACGGCGACCTGCATCGCGGCCAGGTGCGCGTCCACCGCGATCGCCGCGGACGCACGCATCAGCTTCAGTTCGGCGCGCGACTTGTACAGGCGCAGATCGTGCAGCAGATGGCCAAGCGCCACGAATTCCTTCGGCACCACGCCGCCGCCGCGCAACTGGCGCAGGCGGCGCATCCAGCCGAGCAGTTGTGCGTCGAACTCCGGCTCGCGGCCGAAGTGGCAGTACACCCGGCCGCGGCCCTCGATCATGCCGGGCAGGATGTCGTCGATGTCCTCGATCGGAAACGCGTCGTCCATGCCGTAGTCGGCCACCGCCCGTTCGGTGCCGATCGACTGGCCGTGCCAGCGCTCGCGCTCGGGATCGTGCTCGCGGCAGAACAGCACCGCCTCGCCGTGCCGGCGTCCCGGCAGCAAGGCCAGCACTGCGTCTGATTCGGGGAAGCCGGCCAGGTAATGGAAGTCCGAATCCTGTCGGTACGGCCACGCCGCATCGGCATTGCGCATGCGCTCGGGCGCGGCGGCGACCAGCAGCACCGCGTCTTCGCCAGCCATCTGCATCAGCTGGCGCCGGCGCCGCGCGAATTCGTCCGGGCCGATCGCCAGCGCGGCCAGTTTCGGGGCGCTCGGGATCAATGCACGGTGCCGCTGGCGGACGGATCGGGCGCGGCGCATTCGGTGTGCAACAGCATCGCGGCGACGCGCACGAACTCCTGCACCTCGATCAACGCGTCCTCGTCTTCGTCCTCGCTGCCGAAATCGAACGAGGACGCAGCGATCGTACCGATATCGCGCAATACCTCCTGCGCCTCGTCGGACAGCTGCGCATGCGCCGCCGTGCCGGCGAGGCCGAAGCCGCCGAGGAAGCCGCGGCACCAGTCGACCATCGCCTCGGCGCGTTCTTCCAGCGGACGGTCGTCCTCAGGCAACAGCGGTTCGAAGCCCAGCTCGGGGTCGGC
>Ga0207647_10003476_pt1 | contig 11809 bp, 6 predicted proteins | sample KBSCornC2_FD_184295 | JGI IMG/M metagenome (GOLD analysis project Ga0207647, IMG submission 184295) | Corn rhizosphere microbial communities from Kellogg Biological Station, Michigan, USA - C2 (SPAdes) (version 2) | ecosystem: Host-associated > Plants > Roots > Rhizosphere ...
CATACCACTTAACATGAGCAATTATCCCGATGGTGTATACAATATCACCGTACAGTATAACCAACAAAGACAAACAATTAAACTGATTAAAAAATAAAATCTGAAAATCATTGAGCTAAATCAATTCCCGGTTTATGACCGGGAATTTTTTTCAAATTCACTACCTTGCAACCGGGCATTATTTTTATTTAAATAAGAAAAATGGAAGAAAGGAAAAGATCATTTCATGAAATAATAATTCTCATTGGCCTGGCCATTTTCTTTATAGCAGTTTTTTTAAAAATTGTATTTTTCTAATTCTCTTACCTGATCAAAAAAATGCGGAATCGATTAGCTCCATCAGAAACTACTCCGGGCTTTTTTCATAAAGTTTTTCTTAATGAAAAGTTGGATAACTGGGTAGGGATTCTAATTGTAATTTTTATTGCTGCTGCTTTTGCTGTTTTACTGTCTTATAATTTTTTATTGGGGATCGAAGTCTTTGCAGCGGTCGCCGCAATTTGTGTGGCCTGCACATGTATCCTTAGCCCGCAGGCAGGCTTATACATTGTTACAATTTATGGATTCTCAGCCTCTGCTTTGTCTCGTTTTTTGTTTAAGGATCAATTACCGGTGGGGGTTGTCACTGATGTGCTTGTTATCGTAACTTTTCTTGGATTATTTTTTTCAAAAGATAAGTTAGGCAACTATACCACTTCATTTTTTAAAGCCCGGCCAGTTACCTTATACGCAATTATTGTCGTGTACCTGACATTTGAATTGTTTAACCCAATTGGACATTCGTTTGGAGGATGGATGCAGGTAATGCGAAAAGTCTTTGAATCTTTTCTCATCGTCTTTATTGCCTATAATGTTTTCGACTCTGTTGCTAAAATTAAAAGGTTCCTTAATTTTCTGTTCACGATTACTTTACTTACGGGGTTGTACGGATGTTTTCAACAATGGCATGGATTGTTACCCGCCGAAATTAATTGGGTGAATGCAGATGAACTTCGGGCTGGACTAATTTCCATCTGGGGTGAGTATCGAAAGTTCTCTATTTTGGGTGGTCCTACCGAATTTGGGGTTGTAATGGCTGCCTGTTCCTTGCTTTACTTGCTAATTGGGCTCAGCGAAAAAAGAAGTATCATTAAAATATTCTACGTAGTAGGTTCCATTTTCATGCTTTTGGGAATGTCTTACTCCGGAACAAGAACTGCCAATGCGATGCTTGCAGGGGGCCTCGTTTTGTTTATATTACTTACAATAAGAAAAAGGTCGAGTAAGATCTTCGCCGTTATTGCTATCCTTGCTTTTTTATTTGTAATGTACGCACCGATATACAGCAGTGCCACTTTATTGCGTTTTAGATCTACGTTCTCAGCAACGAAAGATGCATCCTATAATGTAAGGGAAAAGAACAGGCAAAGCGTTCAGCCGTTCATTTGGTCGCATCCGTTTGGAAGTGGGCTTAGCACAACTGGTGAAATGGGTCAGCGATACAATCCCGCAAATCCCAACGCAGGTTTCCCGACAGACAGTAGTTATTTAAACAAAGCTTTGGAAAGCGGATGGATAGGATTGCTGTTAACTTGCTTACTCTATTTTTTCATGCTTCAGTATATTATAAGAGGCTATTTTCTTGCAACAAACAAAAAGTTTAAAGCGTGGTTTGCCGCCTTTGCCGCATTCTTTTTTTCGTTTTTTTTAGGTGAAATAACCCAGGAGGCTGTGGGTGTGTTCTCAAATATGGTGGTTTATTTTCCCGTGTTCGCTATGGCTTTAAGATTAAGAGAGCTTTCGACAAGAAATACAGAACCAGTGGTTTGAAATGTATAAAGCTTTCAAAAAACTATTTGCTGAAGTAATTATTCAACGATGAGAAAATTTCGTCTGCCCCGTCAAAACGCAAATGTTTTGTGGTTTTTTTTAGCTGCCCTAATTGTTCTGTTTATCCCAACAATACTGCTTGTTGAAAAAGTCTTACACTATACTCATGGCATCTTCATGTATCCTTTTGACGATACTTTTATCCATTTGACTATTGCCGACAATTTGCTTAAGGGAAATTGGGGAATCAACCCTAATGAGTTTGCTTCAGCATCCTCGTCTATTCTATATACATTAATCCTTGCTTTGTTCCGTTTTTTTTCAAAAACTGCTTTAGTGCCTTTTATTGCAAACTGTTTTGCAGCAATCGGTATCATCATATCATTGCATTTTTGGCTAAAAAAGCATTTGAATAATTATAAAGCACACATTGGTATCTTCTTCCTGGTTGTTTTATTCACACCATTGCCTTTGATGATTATAAGCGGGATGGAACATAGTTTTCAATGCCTGTTTTCGTTTTTGTTTATATTTTATTTTTCAGACTGGCTGGAGCAAAGCAATAAATCAGAAAGCCTCGCAGTGCCGGCAAAAATTTTATTTTTTGCCATTTTAGTAAGCACGATACGCTATGAAGGACTTTTCCTAATAGCGACCGCCTGTTTACTATTGCTGGTTTACAAAAAAGTGTTTTCTGCAATTGTGCTAGGCGTACTGTCGGTTATACCATTGCTAATATTCGGTTTTATTTCCCTGCGCCACGGAAATTATTTTCTACCGAATTCGGTGTTGGTAAAGTCCGGAACTTTTGGTTATTCCAATCCACTGCAGGTTGCTTACGAGATTGTTTTTGATCGATTAGTGTATGCCAGGAATGGCATGGCTGCCCTGGCAACGCAAAGGCTGTTAATCGTAATTCCTTTGTTGTACATCTTTTTTAGAAGACACTTAAGACCTTCTTATTTTTTTATCCTGGTTTTTTTATTCAGTGCCACAGTCCTTCAACTGTCTTTTGCTTCAACCGGCTATATGTATCGCTATGAAGCCTATTTATTTTTTTGCTTCATGATTATCTTGCCGCTTATCTTTTATAAATATGGCAGATTGGTTTTTTCGTCAGTAGACTCCGTTGTTTCGAAACTGGCAGTGTTGATAATTGTTTTCTTTTTGTTTTTTCCAGTGATTTTGAGAAGTGTAACTGCCCTGGATAAAACGCCACAAGCTTGTATCAATATCTTTGATCAGCAATACCAAATGGCAAAATTTGCAAAGCAAAATTATGATCAGCAAACTGTTGCTTTAAATGATATTGGTGCAGTGGGTTATTATACCAACTCTCAAATTATTGATTTGTGGGGCCTGGCAAATGCAGAAGTGACAAAAAGCAAGAAAGAACATTTTTGGACGCCAGCATTTTTGGATTCATTGTGTAAGTCAAATAAAGTTAAACTGGCTATTGTTTACGACAGCTGGTTTAGCGACTCACTGACAAAAAAATGGGATAAAGCTGCAACGTGGGAAATCCAGAATAATGTTATTTGTGGAGACAGTATCATCTCATTCTACGCTATGGACTCCCTTTCCAAAAATCTGGTTCAACAACAATTAAAACTGTTTCAGCCGCAACTTCCCAAATCCGTTGTTGTCAAATATTTTTAACTGTAGAATGCAGCGGCGGAATTCTTAAATCGGCGGGTAAAATGTTTGGATCGTTTGGCTTTGGATTTTGTTGCATATTTCTTTGCGAAGAAAATAAAAACCACAAATATTTTTTACCGATAAGGTTGTAAAATACAATTGGAACAATAACACCAAAACTTATTGCTGTAACAAGGATAATTAAATAGTTAGTGACTCCAAAAAACTTCATCAATAGAACTCTTATAAGTCCAACGACAATGACGTGCATTATGTAAATATAAAGCGAGTGAAATCCCACAATGCGAAGCCATTTGAACCGGTTCCATTTTTCAACAAGAAAGGAAAGAAGAATGAAAGTTGCACAGCCGACAAGCGAAATGATAAGAAAGCTGAATTCATTGAAAAAATAAGAAAAGAAATTGACGTTAAAACCAGCTGAGTCATTTTCAAGCGATCGTACACCAATCACATTGAAATAATAATACTGTGCACATAAGAAAAGTGGAATAGACGCAAGAAAGAAAAAAGGCTTTTTTAGCTTTTTTTGATTTTCAGTATTTAAAAGAACGCCTGATAATAAATCCCCGATTACTAAAAAGATATAAAAACGCATCCAGTTCGACATCATGCTAACACTATTAATGAAAGGTGCCAACAGGAAAAGGGCAATTCCAAACAGCAAATGTTGACTGGTTTTTATTCTCGTATGAGTCTTTATTAAAATAAACACCATCGTGGAATTAAAAAGTGCGGGCAAATACCAAAAATGAGCAAGCCGCTTAGGCTGATAGAAAATATAGAGATAGTCTAAATAAGTGTTATCCGTATTTGTGTATTTAGAAAAAATTATCTGAAGTGTTATCTGGATTGTTGCCCAAATAACATACGGGTAAAAGAGAAGATTAAACTTTTTCCAGGCAATACTTTTTACAGATCTTGTAGAAAGACTTAGCGTTGTAAAAATTCCTGAGAAAATAAAAAACAGAGGCATCCGAAACGAATAAGCAGCCATGTTTGCATCAACAATAGACTGTGGAACTGAAATTCCATTTTTGACCATCCCAAGAAATGTGTGATGATAAACTACAAGAATGATTACGATTCCCCTCAGATAATCTACCCATATGTGCCTTTTCTTCTCAATTACAGATGAATTAAAAGCCGCCTCAATCCATTTTCGAAAAGTAGTAATCATTCTATCACGGTTATGCTTATTTTTTCAGAACACTTTCAAGCTTAACACCTATCAATTTTTCAATTTCGAGTTTCTTTAAATCCTGTTGCAATTTTAAATTGATCAGCGCAGCCATTTCTATATTATTGTTCTTTTGGGCATTATTATATAAATCCATAGAAATTGTGCCATTCCTGAATTTTTCCTCAGTTTGTGCCAACTGGGTTTTTTCATCATTCACTAATTCGCTTTGCATAGCAATCAGCTGTCCGTATGCCAAATATTGTTTGTATGCTGTAAGAACTTCTTCTCTTAGCGTTCGTTTCGTTTCCTCGGTATTATCTTTCCCTATTTCAATATTCTCTTTGGCTGATTTAACCGCAGTTCTTGAAAAGATAGTGCCTAAAGGAATTGTAAATCCTAAATTATACCTTGGATAAACATATGTGGTTGGAGTGTTCTTTTGAAACGTTAACTCATTGTAGTTTACATTGAATGCGAGTAAATTCATCCACGCATTTTGAGCAGATTTCAATTGGTATTCGCTGATCATCGTTTGATGCGAAATCTTTTGCATTTCAGGTCCTTGCAATGCTAACTGTACCAACTTTTCTTCAATTGCAGAAGAGGAGTCTAAGGTTTGTCCATGTGCCGAACCAAATAAGAAAACGAAAAGCAATATCGAAAGACCGCTAGGCATCATTGACAGAAATGAGATTTTCATTAAATGTATAATTTTCATTTTTAAAAAAGTTTAATTATTTCTAAAAAAAATTATATAAACAATTAGGGAAACACATCAGTAAAACACCCGGAACCTAAACGACATTCACATTCTTCAGATCCACCATGTTCAAGATAGAACCGGAGAATTTGCCGTTAAGCTCTTTGAAGAAGGTGATTGATTGCCTGTCAATTTGCTTGATCTCATCCTGAGCAGAAAAAACAGCAATGACTCCTTCAACATATTGTACTAACTCTTTGCTATCAGAAAAATCATTTAAAGGCGGGCCTTCTAAAAATATGTAGTCGAAGTAAGAAGTAAGCGTTTGTAAATGATGCAATAGGTTTTCCCGGGGCAGAATTTCAGATGGAGTATAATCACCACCTGCAGAACCGATAGCATAAATAGAACCAATACCCAGGTCCTTAGAATGCTTTTTGATTTCGGCTACCAGATTCTTGTCGTCAAAGTTTTGAGGAATAATTTTTTCCAAAATTGGCTCCGCGTCCAGTTGGGCAGTCAAATCAGGATTGCAGAAATTGGTATCAATAATCAAAACCCTTTTTTTACTCAGGCTCATGCTATATGACAATGCCTGGATGATGGTGGTTTTTCCCTGACCCTTTTTTGTACTTGTAAACAGGAAAATCTTTTTGCCGCTGGTTTCTATTTCATATCTGAGCTTTCTTAACGACTCTCTGAACGTGTTGTTTCTGTTCGATTCTTCAGTATCTGTTGAAGCATAAATGTTGGCAATAACATCTTTGATGTTTTTGTTTCGAAGATTCATGTAGTTGATTAAACTAATCAACTTCAGATTTACATTCTTTGAAAAAATCAAAGGTGTTCTTACAGATGAATCCAGGTAAGTAAGAAAAATAATGATTGCAATTGTTGTAAAAAGAGCTGCAAAAGCGGCAAGTGCAACAATGAGCATTCTTTTTGAAGGTTCGGGTGTAAGCGAGGGCTGCCCGGGCACCGCCAGACGAAAATTGACCAATGAAAGTCCGCTAAGGTCAAGAGCTGTGTTGTATTTGTATTGAGCTTCCAGGTATTCTTTATTCGCCAGGTCAGCATCTTGCTTTAAACTTTCAACTGCTGCATTATTCGATCCGCTTGAGGAAACACTCGCTTTTAACGAATTTACTTTGCCCTCCAAGGATGCGACAAAAGAAGAACTGCTTTGAATATCAATTTCAAGATCAGATTTTTGCGACTGCAGATCTACCTTCTCCTGGACCGGGTCCTTTGTCGTTTCTGTTGTTGTTCTCATAGAAAGTACCTTTTGCTGGTACTTTTCATTTAGCGAAGTATATTTTTTATAGTCGTTAGGATCATTTGACTTCAAATAATCACTATATGCAGCATTCCTTGCATTTCTTAATTGAATGATTTCGTCATTTTGTGTGTTGGTTGTTTCAGAAGGTTTGGTATCAAGGTTTGCCAGCTTTTGGTTTACTTTCCTAAGGTCAGATTGCAAACCCGCCAATTTGCTTCTTTCAGAAGTTAACTGGCTTTCTAAATTTGAAATGATATTTAGATCACTGCTGGATCTTAATTCAGAGGAACCGATTCCTGCCTGCTGAAGAATCCTGTTTTTTTCATCAACGACCTGTTTCTTCTTATCCATTATCTTTTTGAGGGTATCAATGGATTGAGATAAAGTTTTATCCCTGTTTGTGCCATAATACCTTATAAACTGATCATAGGCATTATTGACAACGAATGCTGATAAACTTGGATCGGCAGAAACATAACTGATGTTCAGGTAATCGGAACGTTGATACCTGGAGATGGACAGGTTTTCAGTTATTGTTCCAAAATCATAATTGTATACCGAAAGAATGTTCAATAGCTTTTTGTCTTCGCTTGAAGATGGAGAGATCATTTGCATTGAATCCAATTTCCCCTGGAAGGCCCTGACGGCATCTTCCTTTGAAATTTGACTAAAAGCTTTCTTTTGCTCTTCCGGTGTAAGAACTGTGAAAGGCGTTTGCTTTAAATCGTGAAGTATTAGGTTATACGACAATAAGTTAATAACGGCAGGCGAGGTGAATGTAACAATTGCGTTATTGAACTTCGTTTCTTGTTGAGAATAATCCGCATTTTCATTTAACCGCACTGGGTCATACGTGGTATAGCCAGTTGCAACTTGTGCGGTAGACCGAAATTTTTTCTGCTGATTAAGAGTTAGAACATAGGCAACGACTGCTGCTATTAAAGTGGCACTAATAATTATCCACTTTCTTTTCATTAGAATCCGGAACAAATAAGAAAAATCCATGGTTAAGTAATGAACTTTAGGTGCTAAAAGTACGTTTTCAAATACACAGTAACAACTAGGTTAAAATAAAATATAGTAAATTCCTGTGCCATGCAGGTTGAGTAATTTTTAGATCGGATGATCACAAATACCAGCAATGTCTTTATATGCTACTGATTCTTTATTTCAGGCAAAGTGTAATTTGTTCTTTTTGCTTTTTCCCAGGCTGACGATTGTTTTTTCTGAATAAATTTTAAAAAGCCCTGAAAAACCGAAATATTCATAAAGCTGAAGTAATACGGAAGTTTAAGAATCGAAAACCTACGCCCTAAGGAAGGAAAAAGATAATATAAAACCGCACTCACATAAAACAAGGCCTGAAGAACGAAAATTAGCCTGAAAAAAAAGCTGCCAGGGTAAAGACACAATAGCAAATTTGAAACAAGGGCAAGAACGAGGCAAACTGGTGTCAACGTCCATCTTAATACCCGGTGTGAGATATACAAGAAAGAAAGTTTAAAATGCTTCCAAAAAAATAAAGCTTGCGGCAGCATTGCAATTGCCTGGAAGCCACCAGCTGCAATACGCACCTTTCTTTTCTTTTCGTCATCAATTGAAAAAGAAGGTAATTCCATTGCAAATGCATTCGGTTCGTAAACGATGCGGTAGCCCTGTTGTGCTATTTTCATTGAAATAACAAAGTCGTCTAAAATTACATCCGGAGACACGGGCTGATATAATTCTTTTCTTACCGAAAACAATTCTCCGGCTGCACCAACAACGGAATAAAAATCAGAATCAAGTTTTTTTAAAAACGATTCATATTTCCAGTAAAATCCTTCGCTACTTGCTGCGTTTTCATCCTCGTTTTCAGGTGAAATCACTTTTTTTTCCCCGGCAACGCCACCAACCTTTTTATCGATGTAATGTTTCGCTATTTGAACACAGGCATCCTTGTTGAGAATTGTATTGGCATCGCTAAAAATTAAAATTTCGTTTTTGGCATTTGAAACAGCCCTGTTCAAAGCAGCTGATTTACCTTTTCTTTCATTAGAATGCAAAAGCTGAATTGCAGGATATTTGTTGATAATGGTAGTTGTGGAATCCGTGGAACCATCAGTAATAAAAATGAATTCAATTTTATTGGCAGGAAAACTTTGTTCCAGGGTATTTAAGATTTTTTTCTCAATGCAATCTTCTTCATTGTAAGCAGCAACTATGAAAGAAACAGATGGATAGTATTGCTGCAGCGAAGTGGAACCTTTTTTAGTTTTTAACCGGTTCAACAAATAAATAATCAAAGCATAACCGGCGTAATTGTAGAAAATAATGAAGCAACTTACCCAAAACACAAATTTCCAAAAAACCATCGTTGATATTTAGCCCTAAAAGTAAAACAAACAACTTTGTTATCTGAAGTAGTAATCGTTGCAATAAAAAAAACGGTTGCTTCACATTATAAAGCAACCGTTTTTTAAAGAGAGTTTTATTGTTTTATCAGTGTAAGCGTTGCTTTAGTATTGATATCTGTTGTTACAGTCAAAAAGTAAATGCCTTTTGCCAGTTTGCTTACGTCTACTTGCTTAACCTGTCTGAAATCGGTCCTCACAAAATTTTGTGTATAAACAATATTTCCTGCTGAATTGATTATTTGTAATTGGGTATTGCTGCTTGGCGTTACGGCATCAATCTTTACATACACAAAATCATTTGCAGGATTTGGATATAACGACGCTGTTGATTTTTGGCTCGGATCCGGCAAAACTGTAATTGTCATCTCATCCCAGGCCGTTGCTCCGGAATTATCGATGACAGTAAGTCGAAAACTATATATTCCCTGTATAAGGTTTTTAATATTTGCCGTAGCAGATGAACCATTAACAATATTCGCTTTTGAGGGACCTGAAATTTGGCTCCATTGATAAGAAGCAATAGTGCCGTCTAAATCGGAAGCCGAACCCGTAAGTGTTGTCGAACTTTCAGGAAGTGTAATAGTTTCATCTATTCCTGCATTCGCGGTGGGCGGATTATTTACGGTAACAGTAACATTGCTTTTTGCAGTTGCGCCTTTGTTGTCGGTAACCGTCAAAGTAAATACATAAATGCCTTGTGTCAGGTTGTTTGCAATGGTGTTTGCGGAACTGGCAGAAGCAATTGTTGCTTGTGAAGGTCCGGATGTTTGGGACCACTGGTATGAGCTGATCGTGCCATCGGAATCATAACCCGATCCCTTAAGCGAAACTGAATTGACAGGAAGTGTAACGATCTGGTTCTGGCCTGCATTAGCAAGTGGTGGCTGGTTTGGAGCAGGATTAACTTTGATAGTTACATTCGCAGTTGCTGTAGCTCCTTTGTCATCAGTAACTTTTAGGCTAAAAATATAAGTTCCTTCAATAAGATTGTTTACACTGGTAGTTGCGGAAGAAGGAGCAGTAATATTCGATTGCGCTGGGCCAGAAGACTGGCTCCATTGATAAGAAACGATTGAACCATCATTATCAGTTCCACTACCATTTAGTGTCACATTGTTTTGAGGAAGTGTAATAGTTTGATTAGTTCCTGCATTTGCAACGGGCGGTTGGTTTGGTGCTGCGTTTACAGTGATAGTGACACTGCTTGCGGCCGTTGCGCCTTTGTCGTCAGTTACCTTCAGTGTAAAAACATATTTGCCCTGGGTAAGACCATTTACTGAAGTACTTGCCGAATTTGGAGCAACAATATTTGCCTGTGAAGGTCCGGACGTTTGACTCCATTGATAGGCACTGATGCTTCCATCCGAATCAGTTCCGGAACCCGAAAGTGTTACTGATGTTTGAGGAAGATTAATTGTTTGGTCAGAACCTGCATTGGCTGTTGGTATTTGATTAGTTAAGGGTGCAGCATTCACGGTGATTGTAATATTGCTTACTGCCGAGGCACCGTTGTTATCTGTAACCTTTAAACTAAAGGTATAAGCGCCCTGCACCAGATTTTTTATAAGTGTGATTGCAGTGGAGGGCGATGCAATAGTTGCACTTGAAGGCCCAGAGACTTCGCTCCACTGGTAAGCAGCAATACTTCCATCCGAGTCTGTTCCAGAGCCGGAAACCGTTATGGAATCTTGAGGGAGTGTAATAGTTTGATCTTGCCCTGCATTGGCAGAAGGTGGTTGATTTATCGCTGCATTGACTGTAATGGTAACGGAGCTTGTAGCGGTTGCGCCCAGGTTATCGGTTACTTTGAGGGTAAAGACGTAGCTGCCTTGCACAAGGGAGGAAACGACAGGTTTTGCTGAATACAGGCTTGAGAAGCTTGCCTGTGAAGGGCCTGAGGTTTGGTTCCATTGGTAAAAGTTGATCGTACCATCAGGATCTGTTCCCGATCCGTTTAAAGTAACAGAATTTGTGGGAAGTGTAATGGTTTGATTAGCTCCTGCATTTGCTGTAGGTGGCTGATTGGTAGAAGTAGTTGGCGGTGGTGTGGATGTACTTCCTTTTTGATGTTGCAGCATCCATTGGTAGATATTTTCCCCGTTGGCATTTTGAGTGAAATTAGGATCATAGGTTTGTGTCCATGCATCATGACCGGAAGCATTGAAGATCGTGGCCATAGCGTTACCGCCCAGTTGGTTGATCAGATTCACCCATCCCGTGGTATTGGAAACCGATACGGTAGGATCATTTTGATTGTGTGTTGCCCATACAGGAAGCTTTGCGTTTGCAATAGCCCCGGCCCTTGTAGGATCTGAACTGGCTGCTCCGCAAACAGGAACCACGGCTGCTGCCTTTGTAGGATAATTGCCTGCAAAGTCCCATACTGCGCCTCCTCCCATACTTAATCCTGTTACATATATCCTGGATTGATCTACCCTGTAGTTCTGAATAGCATAGTTCACTACATCATTCACATCAGATGCATAAGGCCATGCTTTATACTGCGGACAAATAACAATGAAACTAAAGTTTTGTCCACCCACATTAAATGAAGAAGGAAAACCACCATTGGCAATCAATCGTGGAATTGAAGTCCAGCAGTTTAATAAATTGGGAAGATCAGAAGTTCCGTTCCCTAACTCTCCAATACCATGTACAGCAACAATCAAAGGATAACTCTGACCGGTATTGCTTGAATAACCCTGTGGCAAATACTCATAATAACCACCACAATTACCACTGATGGTATTAGTCCGTGCCGTGAACGTTTGTGCATTTGAAAAGAA
>Ga0207647_10003480_pt1 | contig 11801 bp, 10 predicted proteins | sample KBSCornC2_FD_184295 | JGI IMG/M metagenome (GOLD analysis project Ga0207647, IMG submission 184295) | Corn rhizosphere microbial communities from Kellogg Biological Station, Michigan, USA - C2 (SPAdes) (version 2) | ecosystem: Host-associated > Plants > Roots > Rhizosphere ...
TAATGTAAACTCTGTATGGTATGCGCTCGAAAGCATGACTAAACCAACCATACTAATACTTGGCGGGCAGGATAAAGGAAATGATTACAATGAACTAAAAGAGCTGGTGAAAGAAAAAGTAAAAGCGATTGTTTGCATGGGCATAGACAATGCACCTATCCACGAAGCTTTTGAAGATGTAATAGATACAATAGTGGATACAAAAGGTGCTATGGAGGCAGTAGCCGCTGCTTATGCGCTTGCAGAGAATGGTGACGTGGTGTTGTTATCGCCTGCATGTGCCAGCTTCGATTTGTTTAAAAATTATGAAGACCGTGGCCGCCAGTTTAAAGAAGCGGTACATGAACTCTAAAAGGATAATTATACCAGTATGTCAAAGCTATTAAAGCAAACGAAAGGAGACCAGGTGATATGGGGAGTAGTATTGATACTCTCTTTTATCAGCTTGCTGGCTGTTTACAGCTCTACCGGTTCATTGGCATACCGTATGGAAAAGAATGCGAGCTATTATCTTATCAAGCAGCTCATGGTATTGGTGTTGGGAGTGTTGATAATATATTGGGTACATAAAATAAATTATACAAAGTTTGCTGGTGTGGCCATTGTGTTATACCTGTTAAGTCTGCCTTTGCTTTTCTATACCTTGTTTTTTGGTACAAAGTTAAATGAAGGGTCAAGATGGATAAGGCTGCCGCTTATTAACCTCACGTTCCAGACATCAGATCTTGCAAAGCTTGCATTGTTCATGTTCCTGGCTCGTATGTTAAGTGTAAAACAAAATAGTATTAAGGATTTTAAGAAAGGCTTCATGCCTGTGTTAATCCCAGTATTGCTCACCTGTGCATTAATTGCCCCTGCTAATTTATCCACAGCATTAATGCTTGGGTTTACTTGCTGCATACTTTTCTTTATTGGCCGTGTGCAGGTAAAGCATATCATGCTGCTCGCAGTAGCAGGCGTAATAGGGGTTGTATTGTTGTTTACAGTTTCAAAGCTTACAGGCTTTGGTCGCGCCTCTACCTGGCAGCAGCGTATAGAAGATTTTTCAGGTAAGAAAAAGGCAGGCGCAGATAACGTGAAAGGCCTTGCGGCAGAAGCAAAGCAACAAGGTACATATCAGGTAATGCAGGCGAAGATTGCCATCGCAAATGGCGGTCTTACCGGCAGGGGGCCTGGTAATAGTTTGCAAAGAAATTTTCTGCCACACCCTTATTCCGATTTTATTTACTCAATCATTATAGAGGAGTATGGCCTGGTCGGTGGTGCTATTATCATAATGCTATACCTGCTTTTTTTATGGCGGAGCATTTTAATATTCAGGCGCTGTCCCTATGCATTTGGTGCTTTCCTCGCGGTGGGGCTTAGTATCACATTGGTGTTCCAGGCTATGCTGAATATGGCTGTAAATGTGCACCTGGTGCCTGTTACGGGTTTAACATTGCCTATGGTGAGCATGGGTGGCTCATCCATATGGTTTACCAGTATAGCAATTGGTATAGTGCTCAGCGTAAGTAAGTATGTAGATGAAATGGAGGGCAAAAAGAAATCAACAGGTATAAAGAATAAAGATGTAACAGACGAAGTGGAAGAAGATGAAGAGACGGCAGAAGAAAATGATGATGAAGAAACAGTGAAAGAAAAAGTTATAATAAATAAAAAGATAGCAGGTATAGCATAGTATGAATAACATGCGCGTAATAATAGCAGGTGGTGGCACTGGCGGACATATATTTCCGGCCGTAGCCATAGGACATGCCTTGCAGCATCTGCAACCTGATACGCAATTGTTATTCGTTGGAGCGAAAGGAAAGATGGAGATGGAAAAAGTACCACAGGAAGGTTTTGAAATTGTAGGCTTGGATATAATAGGCTTTAATAGGTCTAACCCGCTTAAGAATGTTCTTTTGCCGCTTAAGTTGGTGACTAGCTATATAGCTGCAAGAAATATTTTGAGAACATTCCGGCCTAATGCTGTAGTGGGTGTAGGTGGCTATGCAAGTTTTCCGGTGCTTAACGCTGCGCAGAGAATGAATATACCCACCCTTATACAGGAACAGAATTCATTTGCAGGGAAAAGTAATCAGATACTTGGTAAGAAGGCAAAGGCAATATGCGTAGGATATGAAGGAATGGAAAGGTTTTTTCCTAAAGAGAAGCTGGTTATTACCGGAAACCCTGTAAGGAAAAATATCTCGCAAATGAATATTGACAGGGAAGATGGTCAAACCTGGTTGGGGTTAAATACAAATAAGAAAACGATATTAATAATAGGTGGTAGCCTTGGTGCCAAGTCAATAAATGAGGCGATAGATAAACACCTTGAAGAAATAATAGACGGAGATGTGCAGTTGATTTGGCAAACAGGGAAACCTTACTATCAGCAGGCTAAGCAGCGAGCGGCAGCATTTAGTGACAAGGTAAAGGTGTATGAGTTCATAAAGGAAATGGATTATGCTTATGCAGCGGCAGATATGGTTATATCCAGGGCTGGTGCATTGGCCATAGCAGAGTTGTGTATTGCTGCAAAACCCGTAGTGTTCGTGCCTTTACCACATGCGGCAGAAGACCATCAGACAAGCAATGCAATGGCACTGGTGGAAAGAAACGCAGCATTAATGGTAAAGGATAATGAAGTGCAGGAAGAGTTGGTGAAAAAAATAAAACATCTGCTTCAGGATCATGCCATGCAGGAAATAATGATAAATAACCTGAAGAGTCTGGCAATAAAAGATGCAGATGAGCGAATTGCAAACAAGGTAATAGAAATAGCAAAATAGAATTGATAATGAATGTTCGGGAATTAAAAAGAATTTATTTCATAGGTATCGGCGGCATCGGTATGAGTGCGCTTGCGCGCTTCTTCCGCGAACGTGGCGCTGCTGTGAAAGGATATGACCGGACAGAAACTGAACTTACCAGGCAATTAACGGAAGAGGGTATCGGGGTACATTATACCGATGATATAGCCTTGTTAGATAAAGATGCAGAATTAGTTGTTTATACGCCTGCTATTCCAGCCGATAGCAAAGAGCTGAATTGGTATCGCGATAATAAATATCCTGTATATAAGCGGAGCGATGTACTGGAGTGGATCACTGCATCTCTGCATGCGGTAACCGTAGCAGGCACGCATGGTAAGACGACAACCTCAACCATGATAGCATACCTCTTGCGCGAAACAGGTTATGGTTGCAACGCCTTTCTTGGTGGTATATCAGTAAACTATGATCGTAATTACTGGAGCAATGAAAAGGACTGTGCTGTAGTGGAAGCAGATGAATATGATCGTAGCTTTTTAAAGCTACATCCTGATGTCGCAGTGCTGACATCCATGGACGCAGACCATCTGGATATATATGGTACCGTGGGGCAAATGGAAGATGCATTCATTCAATACACTAAGAATATAAAGAATGGTGGCACATTGCTGGTGAAGAAGGGCTTGTATAGAATGAGTGAGATGGGCGCATCTGAAATAGTAACCTACAGCCTGCAGGCGAATGATGCAGATGTGTTTGCGACAAGCATAACGCAGCAGGATGGTGGATATGCATTCGATGTAATGGGAAAGGGCTGGTCAATCAAAGATATGCAGCTCTCCATTGGTGGTATACATAACGTAGAAAATGCAATAGCGGCAATAGCCGTTACCCAGATAATGGGTATAGATAAAGAAGCTGTAAAGAAGGCTTTGCCTGGCTTTAAAGGTGTAAAACGCAGATTTGAATATGTGCTGAAGAATGAGCGTATAGTGTATATAGATGACTATGCGCATCATCCTGAAGAGTTGCTTGCCTTGATACAAAGTGCAAAGCACATGTTTGCTAACCGTAAATGTGTTATAGCATTTCAGCCGCACCTGTACTCGCGTACGCGCGACCTGGCTGATGGTTTTGCAAAGAGCCTTGACATGGCAGATAAGGTAATACTGCTGGATATATATCCGGCTCGCGAATTGCCGATCAACGGTGTAACGTCAAATATTATTACAGATAAAATGACAAAGGCTAATCCTGTTATTTTATCGAAGGAAGGATTGCTTGATTATGTGCGCAACGCACCGCTTGAGCTATTTATTACTGCTGGTGCGGGCAATATAGATCAGTTGGTTGCGCCAATAAAAGAAATACTTGAAAGTAAATAATGGGCCGTAAAAACAAAATATCAGTTAGAAGAGTATTCCAGGTGTTACTGACACTTGTTGCTACTACGGCTTGTATTATGGGCATACTTAGCGCAGCTCGCATAGAAGATAACAAACGCTTGACGGGAATAAATGTGCAGATAGTAAATGGTAACAGGTATCATTTTCTGAATAATGAAGATGTAAAGAATATGTTGATAGATGATCGTCATATAGATATTAACCATGTGCCGGTGGGTAAGTTGGATATACATGCCATGGAAAACATCATAGCTGCTAACCCCTGGGTGGGCGAAGCACAGGTGTATGTTGACAATAATAGGCTGATGCATGTTAATGTAACCCAGCGTGTACCTGTGGCCAGGATATTCGAAAATGATGGTAACAGTTATTATATAGACACTACATTAAGTGCACTACCATTATCTGACAAGTATGTGTATTATACGACGGTAGTTACCAATGTGCCTGAAATGAAAAATGATAGCCTTAGCAAATCGCTAAAGGCGCAGGTACTCAAGCTCGTGCGCTTTGTAGAGGCCGATACTTTCTGGAATGCTCAGGTATCGCAGATAATAATGGATTCTGACTACTCATTTGAAATAGTGCCTGTGTTAGGTAATCAAAAAATATTGCTTGGCGACACAGCAAGGCTGGCTGAAAAGTTTGATAACCTGTTCCTGTTTTATAGGAATATACTAAATCGTGTGGGTTGGGATAAGTATGAAACGCTTGACCTGCGATTTAAAGACCAGGTTGTGGCTTCTCCTGCACTGCCATGGAAGGCGCCCGTAGATAAGGCGATGAGTAATATGAATTGGGTGAAAAGCATAATAGATATGGGCGCTAAGAAAGAAGGTGTTTCGGATACTGGTACAAAGGTTGCTGCTCCTCTGCATATTGCAACCGCAGCAAAGACAGCAAAGCCAGCGCAGCAAATGACATCAGTAAAACAGATTAAGAAGACAGATAAAAAACAGACTGTTAAAACAATAATTAAGTCGAATACTAAACAAAAGAGAAACAAATAAAACTTATCACTTAGAGAACGCTATTTAATCTTTTTAAAACACAACGCAATATGAGCAAAAAAGAACAACCAATTATTGTCGGCCTGGATATCGGCACTACGAAAGTGGTTGCCATTGCAGGAAGAAAAAATGAATTTGGTAAGCTGGAAGTGCTTGGTTTCGGACGTGCAGAATCGGCTGGTGTCAGCCATGGTGTGGTCCTGAATATTGAGCAATGTATCCGCTCTATCGAACAGGCAATTGAAAAATGTCTGCAGTCTAATCCTAACCTCGAAGTAAAAGAGGTATACGTAGGTATTGCAGGTCAGCACATCAAAAGTCTTCAAACGCGCGGCGACCGTGTTCGCGTAAAGGTGGAAGAAGAGATAAGCAAAGAAGATATTGACCTGCTGGTAAGAGATCAGTACAAAACCTATATACCGGCAGGCGACCAGATAATAGATATCATACCGCAGGAGTTTACGGTTGACAGCACTGCCTATGTAATAGATCCTATTGGTATGAGTGGCGTAAAGATTGGTGCTAACTTCCACATCATAACTGGTGACAGGAATGCTATACGCAATATCAAGCGTTGCGTAGATAAGGCCAATCTGAACACAAGAGATCTTGTACTGCAACCATTAGCTTCTGCTGCCGCTGTTATGAATGAGGAAGATCTTGAAGCCGGTGTGGCAATAGTAGATATAGGTGGTGGTACTACTGATATGGCTGTGTTCTATGACGGCATTCTGAAGCATACTGCCGTAATACCTTACGCAGGTGTAAACATTACAAATGATATTCGTAATGGTCTTGGTGTATTGCGCGCTCAGGCAGAGCAGATGAAGGTGCAGTTTGGCACAGCGCTGGCAGACGAAGCTAATGCGAATGCATACATCACCATCCCTGGTCTGCGTGGCTTACCACCGAAAGAAATTTCTGTGAAAAACCTGGCGCACATCATACAGGCGCGTATGCAGGAGATACTCGATTACGTAGTATATCACCTGAAGCAAGTGGATCTGGATAAGCGTTTGTATGGAGGTATCATACTCACAGGTGGCGGTGCACAGCTAAAGCATATTATACAACTAACTGAATATATAACAGGCCTTGGAGCACGCATTGGCTATCCTAATGAACACCTGGCTGGTGGACATGCAGATCAGTTAATGAATCCAATGTATGCAACCTGTATCGGTTTGATATTGCGTGGCTACCATGATTTTGAAAATGGGCGTATGCGTTTTGTAGGTGAAGGCGGTAATTATATCCATATTCCCGAAGAGCAGGCAGAAGCCATTGTTGAGGCAAAAGAAGAAGTTGCACAACCAATGATAACTGAAGAAGAAAATGAAGCGATGCAGCACAAAAACAGGAAGCGTAACGAAAATTTGAAACGCTTGTTCGACGGGCTGAAAGGAAAATTCATGCGCATTTTTGAAGAGGTAGAAGACGAGGAAATTGAATAAGACTTTTGAACATAAATATTAGCACCCACACACAACTTGAAATATTTATTTAAAAAGAATTACTAACCCAGAATAAAAAACAAATCTTATGATACATTTCGAAATTCCAAAGAACCAGTCATCTATAATCAAGGTGATAGGTGTAGGCGGTGGCGGCAGCAATGCTGTAAATTACATGCACGACCTTGGTATTGACGGCGTTGACTTTGTAGTATGCAACACAGACTCTCAGGCATTGGCCTTAAGCCCTGTGTCGAATAAAGTGCAGCTTGGCCCGCATCTCACACAAGGACTTGGTGCAGGGGCTAATCCTGAAATTGGTAAACAGGCAAGTGAAGAATCTCTTGAAGATATTACTAAGATACTAAAGGTAAATACACGCATGGCTTTTATCACTGCCGGTATGGGTGGTGGTACCGGTACAGGCGGTGGCCCTGTAGTTGCTAAAATATGCCGCGAGTTAGGAATACTGACAGTGGGCATCGTTACTACACCATTCACTTACGAAGGTCGTAAGCGTATGAAGCAGGCACAGGAAGGTATTGACCGTATGCGCGAGCACGTTGATACTATTCTTATCATTTCAAACGATAAGCTGCGCCAGCAATTCGGCAACCTGCCATTTACTCAGGCATTTGCTAAGGCCGACGATATACTGGCTACTGCTGCAAAATGTATCACCGATGTAATCACTACTACAGGCCAGATAAATGTGGATTTTGCAGACGTTTGCACAGTAATGAAAAACGGGGGTGTTGCTATTCTTGGTAGTGCATCTGTATCCGGTGAAAACCGTGCATTACATGCGGTAGAGCAAGCACTGAATTCTCCATTGCTGAATGATAATGATATACGCGGCGCTAAGTGGTTATTGCTGAACATTACATCTGCAGCAGGTGAATTCGAACATACAATGGATGAAGCAGAAGCTATACAAGCCTATGTACAGCAGCAAGCCGGCGATTATTGCGATGTTATCCTTGGCATGGGCCATGATCCGAACCTGAACGATAAAATATCTGTTACAGTTATAGCTACTGGCTTCAATCATAAAGAACTGAATGTAGAGATGCCTGCTAAAAACAATGAGCCTGAAAAGATCATTGTAAAGCTTGGCGAAACTGCACCTGTTGAAGTAAAGACTAACATGGAGGGTGAGAATGCCGAAAAAATAACTAATTACCTGAATCCTACTTTAGTAGAGATGCCTACCGCGAAATCTTCGCTTATGGACATTAAGCCGGCGTTCCCAACTACAGCTTCAGAGCAACCTAAAGAAAGCTTTGTACTGGAAACACCAAAGGAAACAGTACAGGATAACGTTATAACTAACACAACTGCCCCTTCACCTTCTGCCTCAACTTCGGCACAAGTACAGACTCCTGCTTCTGCACCGGTTGCAGCAGCAAAGACTGAAGAAAACACATTGCAGCTCGTTATAAAAAATGAATTGCCTAAAGAGCAACCTTCATCATTCAAGATTGGCGAGCATGTTTTAACTGCTGACGAGCTTGAAGAAAAAAGACGCTTTGAAGAACAGAAGCGTTCTTTAGAAGAACGTGCTGAACGCCTGCGCCGCATGAGCTTCAATATAAAGGCTACAGAAAGCAACGATGACTTGGAAGCTGTGCCTGCTTACGTTCGTCGCAACGTACAGCTAAATGATGAAGTAGCATCTTCTGATGTATTCTACAGTGGCTACAGTGTTGGCATCAACGATCAGCAAAATAACAACAAGGGTTCTATACAAACCATCAATACTTTCCTTGACGGTAAGAAGCCTGATTAAAGAGTCTCTTTTGTTTATATTCATATTGCGTACAGCTCCCGTTTTCTAACGGGAGCTTCTTTTTTATACATTTTTTTAACAGTTGGAAAATTGATGTTGGTATAGTAAATGCATTATTGGTCTTATAGTTCATCATTTAAAACAAGACAATTATGAAACGGATAATTTTTGGAGTGCTCATATTAGGCTCATTATTTACTGCTCAGATAGCGTCAGCGCAAACGCGTACCCCCGTTATAAATGAACGGCAGGAGCATCAGCAACATAGAATAAAACAAGGAGTGCGTAGTGGCGAATTGACCCGCCATGAAACACGTAATTTGGAAAGACGGGAAGCAAAAATTCAAAGAGATAAAAGGATAGCCAAGTCCAACGGTCGGGTAAGCCCAGCTGAAAGAAGGCATCTGAGGCGCGAAGAAAATCGTACGAGCCATGCCATCTATAGAGATAAACATAATGCTGTAGTGCGTTAGTATTCAAATTGAAGCCAGTTTATAGCCTCGGAATCTGCTTCCGGGGCTATTTTTTAACGTTTATTTGAATAATAGAATAAAATATATTTAAAATATTCCAACCAATAATTAAAAACTCACGTCTTATTAAGTGTTGGCAATAAAAGACATGTGCGAGAACGGACAGCCGGATTGGGTTACTTTAGTTAAAAGAAAAATTTGGCTAGTCCGTTTTTTTTAACTTTTTTGCAACATACATTCAAAAACACTTATTAAATAGTCGTCTATAGCTAAATATTCTACCTAACATTTCTTCTTGAAACATGGCGTGATTTATACGTAACGTTTTAAAATAGGTAGGAGTTTATGCAACTTTTCCACCAATTATCAGATGCTGAACTGATTCATGCTTTTTTGCAGGATAATGACGAAGCATTAGAAGTACTTGTCAACAGGTATAAAGACAAGATATATACAGCGGTGTATATGCTTGTAAAGGATAAATATATAGCCGAAGATATCTTCCAGGATGCCTTCCTGAAGATGATAAAGACTATACGCGAAGGCCGGTATGCCGAACAGGGAAAGTTTCTTCCCTGGGCTATAAGGGTAGCGCATAACCTCTGCATGGACCATTTCCGCCGTACGCGGCAGAACATACCTGTAACCATGGCCGATGGTACCGACATAGGCCATCTGTTGCCAGCAGTCACGGACAATGCCGCTGAGGCTATGGAGAAGCGACAAGTGCATGCAGGCGTTCGCCACCTGGTGGAGCAATTGCCTGAAGAGCAGCGCGAGGTTATCATCATGCGTATGTATGGCGATTTGAGTTTTAAGGAGATTTCTGATATCACTGGTGTTAGCATTAATACAGCTTTGGGTCGTATGCGCTATGCGCTTATAAACCTGCGCCGTATGATAACTGAAAAACAAATGGTATTGCGCTAAACATCTTTTTTCTAAATTTGGCTGTATGGCAGTGTTACCACAGTTTTTTTTAGACCGGGATTTCAAAGAACACACGGAAATAGGACTTGATGAGGATACGGCGAAGCATATAGTGCAGGTATTGCGCATGCAGCCGGGAGAACAAGTGCAGCTTACAAACGGCAAAGGCTTTACTGCCGTTGCAACCATAAAGGACGCTGCCAAAAAGAAGTGCAGCGTTTCTCTCGATGCAGTTACTTTTCATGAACAAAAGCAGTCGACGCTGCATCTTTGCGTAGCCTTTACCAAGAATACCAGTCGTAATGAGTGGCTGCTGGAAAAGGCTACCGAGTTGGGTGTGCGCAGTATTACTCCGCTCATGGCCACCCGCACCGAGCGTGAGCATATACGCTACGATCGCTGGCGCAATATACTGGTAGCGGCCATCATGCAGTCGCAACAGTATTACCTGCCTGTATTGAATGAGGCAAGCACTATGGATAAGGTGTTGAAGCAGTATGGTCATGTGTCGCAGAAGTTTATAGCACATTGTATTGCAGCGCATCAGCGTCAGCCTCTTTCAGAAGTGTTAAAACCCGGTACCGAGACGCTTATATTGATAGGCCCTGAAGGGGATTTCACGGAAGATGAGGTAGATTTGTGTATGCGGCATGGTTTTGTGGCAGTATCTATGGGCGCGCAGCGTTTGCGTACCGAAACGGCAGCTATGACTGCCTGTGCGTATTTTAACCTGGTGAATCACTTATGAGATATAGGACTTGGCTTTTAGTTGTTTGTTTGGTTTTTATCTCTGTAGCTGTGCGGGCGCAGAATATGAGGCTTGCTTTGCTGGTGTATAACGGCGGCGGCGACTGGTATGCTAATCCCACATCCTTGCCTAACCTTGCTGCGTTTTGCAACCAGCAGCTGCATACCAACTTCGATACCAAGCAGGCAGAGGTGGAAGTAGGCAGCCCCGATATCTTCAATTATCCTTTCATACACATGACGGGCCACGGGCGCTGGGCACTTAGCGATGCCGAGGCGCAGAACCTGCGTAAGTACCTGGAGGGTGGCGGCTTTTTGCATATTGACGATAACTATGGTTTAGATCCTTTTGTGCGCCCTGCATTGAAGAAGGTATTCCCTGAGACGGAGTTGGTGGAGTTGCCTTTTTCTCATCCTATTTATCACCAGCACTTCAACTTTCCTAACGGGCTTCCTAAGATACATGAGCATGATAACAAGCCACCTAAAGGTTATGGTCTTATCTACAAAGGCCGCCTAGTGTGCTTCTATAGCTATGAGACCGATCTGGGTGATGGTTGGGAAGACTTCGAAGTGCACCGCGACCCGCCTGAAAAGCACCAGGCTGCCTTGCAAATGGGCGCCAACATTATTCAGTATGTGTTTATGAATAGTACTGCTACACCTTAGTCTTAGCTTGCCTTTTTAGGGTTCAGGAAACCCATTATCACCCACCAGCGAAAACGCTCCAGCATATAGAATTTAGACCACTGGCCTCGCAGCAGGAAGCCTAAACCATAGACTATAGCATAGCCCCACTTTGCTACGTACTCTACAAATTTTTTCAGCAGTGCCATATTCTGGCCTTTCAGGCGCAGGCGCTCACCGCCGCCTATGCCCATGCTGTGGCGGTACACGTAGTTCTTGTCAAACTTGTTGCTCTCTACCGCGTGCAGTACCTCTACCTCTGGTAGGTAATACACCTTTTTGCCGTAGTTAAGTATGCGTATGTAGATGTCTTTTTCTTCAGTAGCGAGGAGGCCAGTTCCTTTTCTGCCGAGGTCTGTATTGAAGTAGCCGATCTCTTCGAATACTTTTTTGCGAAAGGCCATATTGGCCCCGCATGGATAGCGGTTGCCGGTAAGGCGCTTGTCGTGGCTGCCGAGGTTGAAATTGCCCACCAGGCCAAAGAAATATTTTGAGTACCAATCAGGAATGCCGGTAAGGAAATAGGGTGTTATCTTGCCGCCGGTG
>Ga0207647_10003482_pt1 | contig 11800 bp, 11 predicted proteins | sample KBSCornC2_FD_184295 | JGI IMG/M metagenome (GOLD analysis project Ga0207647, IMG submission 184295) | Corn rhizosphere microbial communities from Kellogg Biological Station, Michigan, USA - C2 (SPAdes) (version 2) | ecosystem: Host-associated > Plants > Roots > Rhizosphere ...
CTCGTCCAATACTGAATCGAAAGACTCAATGCGGTGGAAGCAGCAGAAGTTGGCCCACCATGACTCTTCACGATCAGCGGTGGCTTTTCGTTATCCGGAGCGCGGTAATCAGGGTTCTGTGGCGGATAAAAGAAACCATGTGCCGTCAGTCCACCTTCGGTCGGAAACTCAATCGCACGTGGTACTGAAAAATACCGTGGATAAACCTCGAGATCATTTGATTTTCGCAGTGTTTCAAACTGACGCGTTCCCAGATCGAACTTCACAATCGCACCGACGTCAGTTGGCGAGCCTCCACGAAACACAGCCTGACCATTCGCGGCGCGCAGAAACTGAATGTCAGTGTAAGGACAATCGATTGGCGTCAGTTTTCCCGTGCTCGTATCGATTGTGGCGAACGTCGAAACTCCCTGATCGACGTGGCTACAGACGAGGGTTTCGTTTGAGGCAAAAGCGTAGGCCGACATACTGAAAACCCATTGCGGCATGCCCAATTCAGCCTTTGATTGGCAAACCCTTTCGATTCCGCCGTCGGCCGTAATCCGTTCAAGATTCCACCAGCCACTGCGATCGGAAGCGAAATACAGGACACCATCAGGCGACCATTCCGGTTGAAAGATCGATTCCGCGGCGCCGCCGGCCACCCACCGGGTTGATGACAAGGCGCCGTCTTCGGCAAACTCGCCGACCCATAATTCACAGCCATCCCACGGCATATTCGGATGATTCCAGGTGAGCCAGGCCAGTTGTGAGCCGTCCGGACTTATTCTGGGAGTCGAATAAAAATCGTTTCCCTTCACGAGGACGGTTCCGTGGTCATCGCCCGGTTCGAGATTTACGCTGACGATCGAGTTGACGGCTTCGGTGTCTTTCGGCGTGTGATCTTCGCGGACGCAGATGAGGCGGCCTCGCGTTTGGTCCAAACAGCTATCTGCGTAACGCATCTCGCCCGGCGCTGTCAGTGCCTGAGGCGTTGCTTCCGGCGCGTCCTGACGATAAAGCCTTTGATCCGAAAAGTTCGAAAAACAGACTATTCCGTTGTTGACCAAATAATCGCCACCACCGTATTCGTGAACCCGCGTGCGAGCGTTGAAGGGAGGTGGGTTCACATCGACCGAAGTTCCTGTCGGGCTTCTCTTTATTATGACGTTGCGTCCGGCTTCCTTCGGGCGCATTTCCATCCAGTAAATATCGTCGCCATCAAATAGCGGTTGGCTAAGACCGACTGACCCTTCCACGATCAGGTCTGAGGTGATCGGCGACTTCCAGGAGCCGTATGGTGCAATCTTTGGTGAATTCAACAAGGTCTATCCTCGCTTATTTAATCTACGAACAAAGCTAGTTGTACGTTTGTGTGACTTCTGCGGCAAACTTTTGTCACAACCTCGCAAAGCCATCACAAGCTAGCTGCAACCTACCTCGGCCATTTGACAGTTAGTATCTTGCCCGTCGTTAATTCTCCATGGGAGAACTGAGATAAAGGCAAGGGTGCTGGTCTTGGGGGAGGTCAGCACCCTCTCTTTTTGTCTACTCGCCATCTTACCAGTTCAGCCACCAAGAAGCACAAAACGTACTTAAAAGATTTTCATTAAGCATTTTAGTGTTTATTTGCGGCTTTTCTTTTGTGCCTTTTGTGCTTCTTTGTGGCACAATTCGCCAGTCAAAATCGAAAGAGGTGCCCGCCCATGTTCATTCGCAAACGAAACCTGATCGTTTTCTGTCTGATCACGTCTTTCATCCTTGCTGGTTTGCCTTCAACAACAGTAGATGCTGATACGTTCAGACCGGTCGTTCGCGGAAAACGTGGTGCTGTAGCCGGCGGCTCGCCTTTGTCAGTCGAAGCCGGATTGCGAATTCTCCAAAAGGGCGGTAATGCAGTTGACGCGGGCGTGGCAACAATCCTCGCCGCCTCGGTAATTGAGTTTTCACACTTTTCGTTTGGTGGCGAAGTGCCGATTCTGATCAAGTTGAAGGGTCAGAAGGTTGCCGTGATTGAAGGCATGGGCCAGGCGCCGATGAAAGCGACCCGTGAATTCTTTGTCAACCGAACCCAGTCAGACGCAACCGGAACTACACAGCCGGGCGCCAGAAAAGGCGGGCTGATCCCGTCCACTGGTCCCCTTTCCGCCACCGTACCTGCAATTCTCGATGCGTGTGTAACTGCTCTCGATCAATTCGGCACGAAGACACTTTCCGAAGTAATGGAACCGGCCATTCAGCTCGCTGACGGCTTTCCGATCGATGAACTGAGAGTGCAGTACATCAAGACCCGCGCGCCGATCTTTTCGCAATGGCCCGACGCAAAACGAGTCTTTCTACCCGGCGGAGAGATTCCGAAAGCCGGTGACATCTTTGTGCAAGCGGATCTGGCCCGCACACTCCGTGAGATCGTTCGCGCTGAGCGGCTTGCCTCAAAAGGCTCACGCAACAATCGCCATGCAGGCTTAATGGCCGCACGCGACTACTTTTATCGTGGTCCGATCGCGCGCCGTATCGGCGATTACATGCAGGCGAATGGCGGATTGATCACGGCCGATGATTTTGCACGCTTTGCGGCGAAGGTAGGCGAACCCGTAGAGGCCGACTATCACGGATATCAGGTGTACAAAGCCGGATTCTGGACGCAGGGTCCGGCCATGGTCGAAACACTCAACATGCTCGAGGGCTTCGATCTGAAGAAGATGGGCCACAACTCGCCCGCTTACATTCATACACTCACTGAAGCACTCAAGCTCGCGCTCGCAGATCGCGATCGCTACTACGGTGATCCAAACTTTGTAAAGATTCCCTCCACCGAGTTGTTATCAAAGAATTATGCAGCCTTGCGACGCCCGTTGATTGATGAACGTCATGCGTCGCTCGCACAGCAGCCGGGTGATCCAATGAACATGAAGGCGATTCTCGCGAGCGCCGTGCAGACGATCGGCAAAGCTTCCGCAGTACCCGAGATCGAGCGTGCGAACGACACGACGTGCGTTAACGTTGTCGACAAAGACGGCAATATGTTTAGCGCGACGCCCAGCGGCGCCTGGCTGCCCGCTGTTGTGGCCGGAGATACGGGTGTGTTGATGGGCCAGAGACTGCAGTCGTCGTTGACAGATCCAGGTAGTCCGAACGTCGTTGCACCGGGTAAGCGTCCTCGAATCACTTTAACGCCGACGCTTGTACTCAAAGCCGGCGAACCATTCATGGTTCTCAGCACGCCTGGCGGCGACAATCAGGATCAGGCTTTGCTTCAGGTGTTGTTGAATATTATCGAGTTTGGAATGAACCCACAGGAGGCGGTCGAAGCTCCCCGCTTTGACACGCAGCATTACGTCAGTTCGTTCGACGATCACGAGTTCCTTCCCGGTTCTCTGAACGTTGAATCACGAGTGAGCTTGAAGACGATCCAGGAGCTTTCAAACAAAGGGCACAAGGTCAGGGTACAGGGTGAATGGGGCACGCTGTCAGCGCCCACAGTGATCATGTTCGATCCAAAAACCGGTGTTGCGTCGGCGGGCGCCGATCCCAGGCGCAGTCGTTACGCCGTCGCATGGTAACAAACTTCTTCCTAAACAAAGGAGTCCCCCATGTTCACACGAAAGCACGCCGTGTTGTCTGTATTTGCGCTCGTACTTGTTTTCGCAACTCAAGTCATAGCTTCTGCGCCGGTGCTCCCGAATCCGGTGCTCTATCTACTCGGTCAGGAGTATTTCACAACGGGTGGCAAGAACTATGTGCGCTACCGTTTCGATGTGCTTAACAAAGACGTGTACCCCGATGATCTTTTTGCTAAATCTCCAGCGTTGCCTCCCTGCGGAAGCAACACACAATCAGCGCGTACGTGGGTTGATGTCTACGATCAAGCTGGAAAGAGGTTACAGGGCTTCTGCGCTTTAGGAAAATCTTCGGATCTGGGTACTATCTGGTTCGCGCTGGAAGAAGGAACGATTCCCCCAAGTTGGGTATACATCGAGATGAACGATCGTAAAACCAACACAAAATACAAATCGAATCTGGCTGATACAACGCTCTAAAAATCAAATGACAGGGGAACAAACATGGGACTGGAAGAAGGCAAACGCTTCATAGATTTCAACCTCAAAAACCAGGACGGCGAGACCGTGAAGCTTGATGACTTCAAAGGCAAATGGCTCGTCGTCTATGTGTATCCAAAGGACGACACGCCGGGCTGCACGATTCAGGGAAAGTCATTCACGGCAACCAAGCAGGACTTTGACGACGCAAACATCGCGGTTGTCGGAGTGAGTGAAGACGACGTCGACTCGCACAAGAGCTTCTGCAACAAATTTGGCTTTACGATCGATCTCCTTGCGGATCCGAATCACGAGCTCCTGAATGCCTCAGGCGTGGGCCAAAGCGAATACAAGGGTACGATGTACTGGAACCGCACGAGCTTCGTGATCGATCCGGAGGGGAATCTTCGAAAGACATATCAGAAGGTGAATCCTGAAGGTCACGAGCAAGTGCTGCTCAACGATATCAAAGCGATGCAGAGCGCCTGACAGGAATGCTTGCTTACGTCTTCTGGCACTGGCCACAACCCGTAATAGCGCGCGCTGCGTACGAAGACCACCTGCGCGAGTTTCAGCAGACACTCGCCGCAAATAAGTCGAAGGGCTTTCAGCAGTCGGTGGTCTTCCGCATGCGTGGCGCGAGCTGGTTGAACACCAGCGACGAGGCTTACGAAGAGTGGTATCTGCTCGACGACTCGGCTGCAATGGATCCGCTCAACGAAGCGGCGGTCTCGGGACCTTGTGAAGAGCCCCATAATCGAGTAGCGCGAGAGGCCGCAGATGGCACTGGCGGTCTGTATCGTCTGCGCGCAGGTACTGAAAACCTGGACCAGGCGAAGTTTGCAATCTGGTTGAGCAAACCCACCGGAGTTTCTTACAAAAACTTCTACGCCGATCTGCAACCCTTAACCTCTCTGCCGGGTGTCGTCTTGTGGGGTCGCCAAATGACTCTCGGCCCAACGACGGAATTCTGTATCCACAGTCAAAATCCGATCGAGCTGCCTCCCGGCTACAACGGTCACAGTATTAGTCTTGAGCGCGTATATCCCTGAGTCATTCTTAGACAGGATTAACAAGATGATCAGGATTACAAGATTCATCAGGTAAATCCTGATCATCTTGTAATCCTGTCTAAACTCCCAATTCAGCAATCAGTGGACAATGATCCGAGGCTGCGCGTACACGCTCCTTCGGCTCTGTGATCACTTCGCATTTCTGCAGACAATTAGCAAAAACCTTCGGCACAAACACGTAATCGAGTCGCACATGCGGATCCCACGTCGGAAACGTATATCCCTTGTCGTCTGCATGCAGCATCCGAAACGCGTCGCCATAACCGGCATCAAGCATCAACTGGATCGTCTCGCGTTGCAGCTTACGGCCACTGATCCAAATCAACGCGCGAATCCATGCCGGCATCCTATCGAGTTCCAGAACTTCTCCCGGCGCAAGCGTGTTGAAATCACCGACCAGCGCGTGGAAGCCGTTTTGATGACGCTTGATTCCGTCCAGCAGCGACCGAATCTCGCGCGCCCGCCTGCGCTCATCCCACCGGGAAAATCGCGCGCTGAGATGTAAACCAAAAATCCGCGCGTTACTTCCCGCCGGAACAATCTCCAGAAACGAATGCCGTGCGCCCGCCGGATAATGCCACTCGTGATACTCCACCTCTTCACGACTCAGGAAACCGATCGAGTGGTTTCGGCGCGCTGCCCAGAACGGAAACTTAGTGGCCTCGGATATACGCGCAATCACCGCAGGGTCAGTCGCTTCCTGGAATACGACCAAATCAGGAGCGGCTGCGACGATCGTCTCCGCGAGCGCTTGCTCACGGCCGTGACCACCAAAGCGGATGTTGTAACTCAGCAGTCGCAACGTCACGCATTTTCACCGGATGGAACCACCACGAAATATGGTTCACCAAACAAAACATCGCGGCCATAGAGTACGAGACTCGAGGTGGCTTGCATGTTCACTGGACGTCCCACCATCTTCTGCAACGATTCGCGCAGTGGATTCAAATTTGGTGCGATGTCCGGATCTGCGTCGCACAGTGGTTTGGTGTGCAGTCCGGGAATGTAAAACGCACCCGAATCCCACATTTCCATGACCTTGCTTCCGACCACCGTCACATCAAGATCACTTGTTCCAACGCCCTGCGAATCGAAAGGATTGCCATCCTCGTGCCGTTTGTTTGTCACGACACTGCCGCGCAACACAATGCCCGTTCCTTCAGGCAGGCCTTGCTGTAGCTTTTTGTAAAAGCCGATGAAGAGGCGTTCGTCACCACCAAACCCAAGCGTGATGATCCGCGAGCGGACCTCGGTCTCGTCCATTTCATGAGCATCTTTAGGCATAGAATTCCATCTGAACTATCCACAGATTACACAGAACAGAAGGGGGCTTTGGGGAAGATACCGATTCGTGAGCTTTTATATTAACATGCGATCCTTGTGCTTTGAGCTTCGTACTTTGTACTTTGTATTTGTTTCTAACCAAGCACAAAGGACCAAGTACAAAGCACAATAAACAAAGATGCGTCTCTTCCCCTCGCTTGTCATGTTGTGCGCCGCGTTTGCAGCGGGCGCAATCAATTCCATTGCCGGCGGTGGGACTCTCCTTACGTTTCCGGTCTTGATCTGGCTCGGACTCGATCCGAAAGTCGCTAATGGAACCAGCACCGTCGCGCTTTGGCCTGGATTATTTGGCGGCCTGTTTGGTTACCGCAAGGAGCTCGAGAACAGTTCTACAATTTTGCTTCGACTCGGCGTGACAAGTCTCATCGGCGGCGCAGTGGGCGGCCTGCTGCTGGTCCGAACGCCAAACAAAGTATTCGCCGAGCTGGTTCCGTTCCTGATTCTGTTCGCCACGCTCCTTTTCATGTCGAATGGTGTGGTCAACAGACGTCTGCGCGTCGGCTCCATCGACGAAAAGCCGATGGGTCTGTGGTGGACCGGCGCGATGGCGTTCCAGTTCTTTTCCGCGATGTATGGTGGCTACTTTGGCGCAGGTAACGGAATACTCATGCTCGCGGCGATGGGCGTGCTCGGGCTGAACGAACTGCACCGCGCCAATGGCATCAAGAATTTTCTCGGCATCTGCATCAACGCCGTGGCCGTGCTGATTTTTGCGATCGCGGGTTACGTGGTTTGGGAAGACGCCCTGCTGATGGCTTGTGCGGCACTCATCGGCGGTTACTTTGGCGCGAAGATGGCGATGCGCGTTGGCCAGAAGTGGGTACGCCGAGGCATAGTGCTCATCGGTTGGGTGATATTTTTCGTAATGGTCTGGAAACTACGCCAACGCCCGCAATGAACAAGATCCCGCGCGATTTTTATCTTCGTCCCGACGTTCTCACGGTCTCAAAGCAATTGCTGGGCAAACTGCTGGTGGTTCCCGGTCCGAATCAGGAACGAGTCTCAGGAAAAATCGTTGAAGTTGAGGCTTATCGTGGACCAGAAGACAGGGCTTCACACGCTTACGGCGGAAGACGGACGAAACGCACTGAGACGATGTACAACGCGGGCGGTGTCGCGTACGTGTATTTCGTCTATGGCATGTACTACCAGTTCAACGTCGTCAGCGGCGTGGCTGACGTGCCGCATGCAATCCTGGTCCGCGCACTCGAGCCGATCGAAGGCATTGAGATAATGAGAGCGCGCAGGCACTCTCATCCGGACCACAACCTCACGAACGGTCCCGGCAAACTCTGCATCGCGATGGGAATCGACAAACAACTCGATGGCGCCGATCTCTCAGGCAATCGAGTTTGGCTCGAAGACTACGAGAACGTCCCCCCCCGTCAGATCGCACGCGGTCCACGGATCGGCATTGACTACGCTCAGGAGTGGATCGACAAGCCCTGGCGCTTCTGGATCCGCGATAATCGATTTGTGAGCCGATCCGTCAAATCCGCGGCTAAAGAACAAACTTCATCGGCGGCGCCGTGATCTTCGTAACGGTTACCTGCTGCCCTCTCAAAAATTCCATCATTCCATCTTTAATCTTCGGGGACGATAGAAACAACGGATCAGAGTGAACCGCGCCTTCGATAATGATGTGCGTGCTGTTCGAAAACCCTTTTCGATACTCCTCCGCATTGCTGATTGGTGTGCGAGCGTCCAACGTGCCGCTGATGAACAATAGCGGAATATCGGACTGAAGCGGCGCTCGAAATGCGTCACCCAGGTCGGGCGCTTTCCATTCCTCACACACTTCCGGAAACGGAAAGTTGAAGATGTCTTCCAGCAGCGTGCCTTTAGCTTCACGCGAAATCTGTTCGCGACGTGTTGCAGTCTGTCCCGACGCGCAGTCCATCATGTACGACATTGCAGATCCGATGTCGCTGCGCGATTGATTGAGCCAGACCTGTGCGGGATTTGTGAAGTCGCCTTTCGACGCACGATAAAAGAGCGCCGGGAACCTTGCCGTCACGGTGGTGCCAATGTTGTTCGCCACGATGAACTGCATGACAAACTTGTTGACGATCACCTTCGTCTTGAGCTTTGTGCTCTGGTCGGTTATCTCCACCGTTTCCGGTTGCGCATCGAGGCGATCAAACACAGACTTCATGAGACCGAGAAAGTCGGGAATCTCCTTGCCGATTTGTGGATCGGCTTTGATCAGAGCCGCCAGATCCTCCAGATGCTTTTGAATGTTGCTCGGTAGTTTATACGTGTGATCGGGGCCTTCGGTGCCCGCCAGTATCGCGCGATGAATACTCTTCGGATGCCGGCGCATGGTTGCGAATGCGAGGTGAGTGCCATAGCTGATGGACCAAAGGCTGATTTGGTTCACACCCAAAGCTTTTCTCAGATCCTCGAGATCGTCTGCACTCTCGTTTGTATTGTAGCCGGTCAGATCGACGCGTTGAATGTCGCGCCAGTAAGTCTTACAACCTTCCGAGTTCTCGCGCATCTCCTTGATCGCAGCTTCACGCGTGGGCGCAACGTCGAGTGGAAAAGAAAGCCGTTCGTAGCAACCCAGGTTGGGCTTCGAAAAGCCGGTGCCTCGTTGATCGAATGCGATGACGTCGCCGATCTCGCGCAGTGCCATGAAGAGTGGAAAACGAGGGCCTTTGGCAGTAAAGATTCCTGAACCGCCAGGACCACCGGCAAGATAGACGATCGGAGGTCCCGGATTTTTCGCAGTGCTCTTGAACCGCACAAAGGCGAGTTCAATCAGATTGCTTTCCGGATTGGAACGATTTTCAGGCACGAGCAGAGTACCAAACTCGGCGTCCACTTTTTCTTTCTTATCATTCTCGAATGTGTACGGTTTGATCTTTAGAGTGCCGGACTTCGGTTGAGCGTTAATCGATATTACTGAAACCAGTATTAACAAGACACACTTGTAGATAGACATGCGGGATGCCTCCCTTACGCGAATTATTCTTAGTTAAGAGTTAACGCGGATTAGCCTTCGATTTCGGAAATGGCCCACGCAGCTTTAGCGCTGACGCCCGGGGCCGAATCGTGCAACGCTTGATTGAGCGCAGGAAGAGCTTCAGCGCTTTGGATCTCGCCCAGCGCTTCTGCCGCGCCACGACGAACTTCGGCTCGCGGATCAGATATGAGCACCGTGCAGAGCGCAGTGACGGCGCGAGCGTCTTTCGTCTCGCTCAAGGCCCAGACCACGAGTTCGCGGACGCGCCAGTCATCATCGGAGAGTGTTGCGACCAGCTTTGCAACTGCTTCGTGGTCGTGTAACTCACCGAGGGCTCGTGCCGCAGCCATTCGCACCCATTGATCGGAATCGCCGAGGAGGGTGATGAGTTGCGGGACGGCGTCCGCTCTCGTGCCCGGTATCATGCCCGTTAACTCGCCAATGGCCCAGGCAGCGTTCCGCCGCACGGATGGATTGGAGTTATCGAGTTGATTCGTCAGTGGTCTGAACGCGGGCTGACCTAAAGAAGCAAGCGCGAGCGCAGCCTGTTCACCGGGCGACGATTGTTTAAAAACCTCGAGGGCCGGACTCCAGCGAGTCCCTTCCCAGCACCTGATTAGTTGCGACTTGCGATCGTCGCCGAGCATTGCAACGAGCAACTCAATTGATCTCACGTCGCCTTGTTTTGAGGCGTTGCATGCGGACGCAGCGCGCTCGTTTGCGTCTGAAGCAGTTCCCTGGTTCTCGCGGCGCGGAGCCGGGGTGGTTTGCGGAAGCGGCGTCTCGACGATAGAGGGTTGTAACGTTGCAAGTGATTGCGTGAACGCAGCACGCACGGGGGTTTGCAGCTCAACCGAGAAGAGCGAGAGCGAAAGGGCCGAGAGACAAAGCACAAAGACTGCCGCAAACATCAACGTCCTCGCCGGCCCTGCACCGGCGCGTGGATTACTTCTCATGATTCGGACGATCCTTTCTTCCAGAATCTGGCCATCGAAGATGCTCAGCATGAAGGCCTGTGACGCGTACTGGCGCGAGACGCCGGCGGCCCAAAGCAACGAGCGCGCATAAACCCTCGGCGCGAGAATGTGATTGGTTACGAGCTCGTCGCAGGCAAGCTCGCGCGTGCGATCGATCTGTCGCTTGATCAGAAATGTAAGCGGATGAAACGAAACAGGTACGGTAATAAGCTCACAAATCAAATTCGTCAGAAAGTCTCGACGGGCGACGTGAGCGGTTTCGTGGCCTATCACCGACAGTAATCTGGACTCGTCAATCGTCGAACTAAATGCGTCGGGCAATACGATCAGCGGGCGCATCGTGCCGATCGTGTACGGCACACGCGCTTGCGCTGAAAGTGTGACCGGCACTTCAGCAATGCCAAGGAGATCTCTGCATCGTTGTGCGGCGGCTTCGATCTCGGGAGTAACACCATCGCGAGAGGATGAGCGGCGCAGTTTCTCTTTTCGACGCCAGAAACGCGCGAGTCTCAATGCGCGCATTAAGGTGAAGACGGCGTAACCAAGTGCGAGCAGCAGGACGCTGCGTGGCGTAGTGGTCACCGTCGCACGACGCTGCGTGCGGGTATGATCAACCGTGAGATTAGGTTCTGAGCTGTTCTGATCGACAACTGTCGCCGGACTTGAAGGCGATGAGACGACTTGAAGCCTTGAAACCCACTCAGGCACTACACGCGTTGCCGTCAGCAAAGGCACAACCAGAGAAACGACGAGGACCGTAATCCAGAGCGTGTGTCGATGACGTGCCGGTCCGTTTCTCAACAACCACGCCGCCAACGCCGCGATCACAACGATCACCGCCACCTGCCACGCAGAATTGAGTACAAAGTTCAGGATGAACTCGCTAATTCTTAGCATCACGTTCTTCCTTCTCGATCAATTCATGGAGGGCGGCAAGCTTTTCAGGCGTGAGATGCTTCTCCTGCAAGAGGTTCATGACGAGACCTTCGGCGGAACCGCCGAACAGGCGATCGATAAACTCACGGACGGCGTGCCCCGTGAATTTCGTTCGGCTCACAGCGGGCGTGTAGATATAGGCTTTGTCTTTGAGCGTCCGCTTAACCTTCTTCTTGCGATGTAGAACCGTCAGCATGGTCTGCACCGTGGTGTAGGCAAGCTCCCTCTTCAGTTCACGCTGAACTGTTTGGACGGTGGTCGGCCCCGTTTCCCAGAGCACCTGCATGATCTCCAGCTCCAGGGGCGTCATCTGTTCACTCTTACGGCGCGGCATTCCGGATCGTCTCCTAAGACTTTAGGCGAACAATACAGCAGACCTGCGGACGTGTCAACTAAAACTTTAGTAGGCATTCGATTTGCGGAACGTACTGTAGGGGCGGCCCTCCGTGGCCGCCCTCGGTTGGCACACTGATTCAAGATTTC
>Ga0207647_10003483_pt1 | contig 11799 bp, 16 predicted proteins | sample KBSCornC2_FD_184295 | JGI IMG/M metagenome (GOLD analysis project Ga0207647, IMG submission 184295) | Corn rhizosphere microbial communities from Kellogg Biological Station, Michigan, USA - C2 (SPAdes) (version 2) | ecosystem: Host-associated > Plants > Roots > Rhizosphere ...
TCAGCGGACCTTCTCCGACCTGCCGGCCAAGGCGACGCTGCTGCAGCTCGTGATCGAGACCCGCGACAGCGCCCATCTCGACGAGGTCATGGCGAGGCTCAGTGCATCCGGATTGAGCGCGCGCTGCACCTGAGCGCGCGGCCGTCCCGTTATCGCGGCGTCAGGCCCGCGAGGTGGCCGATCAGCCGGTCGATCTCGGCTTCGGTGTTGTAGTAGTGCGGGGAGGCGCGCACGAGCGGCGGCAGCGCCCGGATCTCGGCGTCAATGCGGGTGCTCGACGGATGTGAAGCACCGATGGTGATGCCGGCGGCAGCGGCACTGCCGACAATCGCGTCCGCCTCATATCCGTCCATCGTGAAGCTGACGATGGCGCCTGGTGTGCGTCCGAGGTCGCGAATTGTGATGCCGCGAACGGAGGCGAGTCCGCCCCGAAGGCGGTCCGCCAGCAGGCGGCAGCGCTGCTCGATAGCCCCCATGCCGATATCGAGCGCGTAGTCGACGGCAGCGCCGAGCCCGAGCCGCGCTGCGTAGTTGTTCTCCCAGGTCTCGAAACGGCGCGCATCGTCGCGGAGGCGATATTGGTCACGCGAGACCCAGGGCGCCGCGAAGTGATCGATCATCGGCGGCTCGAGCCGTTGCAGCAGCCCGCGGCGGACATAGAGAAAGCCGGTGCCGCGCGGGCCGCGCAGGAATTTGCGCCCCGTCGCCGACAGCATGTCGCAGCCGATGGCTTCGACGTCGACCGCCATCTGGCCGACCGCCTGGCAGGCGTCGAGCAGATAGGGAATGCCGTGCGCCCGCGCGATCTTGCCGACGGCCGCTGCGGGGTTGACCAGCCCGCCATTGGTCGGAACCCAGGTGATGGCGATCAGCTTCACGCGCTCGTCGATCATGCGTTCGAGCGCGTGGATGTCGAGCTCCCCGCGGGGATCGCTCGGCACGACCTCGATGACCGCGCCTGTGCGCCTGGCGACCTGAAGAAACGCGACATAGTTGGCTGCGTACTCCGCCTCGGCGGTCAGGATGCGATCGCCTTTGCGGAACGAAAGCGCATAGAACGCCATCTGCCAGGCAATTGTCGCGTTCTCCAGAAGCGCGATCTCATCGGGCGCGGCATTCAGCAGGCGGCCTACCGAGCCGTAGACTGAATCAAGCCGGCGCGCCTCGCGGTCGGCGGCGGCATAGCCTCCGATCTCGCTCTCGAGGTCGATATGCCCCTTCATTGCCGCGACGACGGGTGCCGGCATGAGAGCCGCGCCCGCGTTGTGGAGATACGCCAGCCGCTCAGCGGCCGGCGTGTCGGCGCGTATTCGGTCGATGTCGATCAAATGGGGCTCTCGTGCTTTGGCCGCGTCAATGCGGCATCTCTTCGAACTGCGGCAGGTGGAGCGGCGTATTCCACGGCAGGCGACGCTTGGTGAACATCTCGAGCTTCGGCGCGACCAGGTCGGGCCGGTCGAGGCTTCCCAACTGAACGAAGACCGTTTTGGGGAAACTGTCGAGGTTCGAGCTGAACACCCGCGAGCCGCATTCGGGGCAGAAGTTTCGGTCGAGGCCTTTGCCGGAGTTCGCGACGTAGTGAAAGGCCTTCGGCTTGCCGCTGAGAAGCGTGAAGTCATCCTCCGGCACGGCAAAGAAAGTTGCCATCTCGCCGCCTGAGGCGCGCTTGCAGTCGTTGCAATGACAATTGGCGATGAAGGACGGATCGGTGTCGAATTCGAACTTGATGGCGCCACAGGCGCATTGAGCGGTGTATTTTTTGGCCATTGATCGCCTCGAATTGGTCCAAGACAGCGGCGGGGCCATATTGGCTGGCCGGAGAAGCGCGCGCAACGGTGCTTGCCGCGCAGCGTCTCGTCTCAGATGCAGAGGCTGAGCAGCTTGATGTGGCACTCGCTGGATTTTGGCTTCTTCGCGGGCGCGGCCTCGCGCTTCACGGCAACCAGCGGCTCCTTGTCCTTCTTGCCTTTGCTCTTGCCCTTCGGCTCGTAGTCGCCCGCGATCACCATGGCCCAATAGGTGCGCTTGCCGCTGGAAGATTTGGCGCTGGCAATGCCGACGCGGGAGGCGTTGTGCAGCAAGAGGTTCTTGCGGTGCCCGGAGGAGTCGATCCACTGGCCGAGCGTCTTCTCGAAATTGTCGTAGCCATAGGCGATGTTCTCGGCGGCGCGCCCCGCGCCGGCCGGTGCGACGCGGCGGTTGAACGGTCCGAGAGCGTCGTGGCTGAGGTCGTCCTTCGCCGCCATCGCGCGCGCCTGGTCCATGGCGATGCGGTCGAGGGTTGAATCGCGGACGACGCGGACTTCACCGTTCTTGAGGCGAAAGCTGGAGATCAGCTCGGCCGGGGATTCGGCCATCGCGGGCGCGGCTGCGAACAGGAGAAGGCCAGCGATCACGCCGCCAACCACACGATGCATCATCATCCCCCGAATGCCCATGACCTGCCGCCCGAATGATCCGATCGCTTCTCTATCGCCAATGTGGACGCTTCAAGGCGCATTGCGTCCGTCAGCCCGCGGGCAGGTCCGCCTCGAAATTGAAGCGGTCGCGCAGGTTCTTGCGCTGCTCCAGGATGTCCTTGAGGAAAGCGCGGTCCTGGTCGTTCTTCATCATCGGCTCGATCAGGTCGAGCTGGTTCATGGCGACCAGTTGCAGGATCTCGGTGCGCGGCTTGCCGCTGGTGTCGCGCGGCAATGCATGCACCACCTGGATGTGTTCCGGCGGCTTTGGACCCTTGGCGGCCGAAAGCTCGCTCCGAAGCTCGCCTTCAAGCGTGGCCAGATCGGCCTCGACGAAGGCATAGAGCCCGACGCCGGAGCGGCGGTCGGCAAAGGCGACGATGGCGGTGTCGCGCACGGCGGGATTCTTGCGGATCAGCTCCGCCAGCACAGGCGCGTCGTTGACGAGCCTGCGGCCGCCGCCCTCGCGGTCGGTGAAGTTGAACAGACCGCGCGTGATCGCCCGGTAGACCTTCTTGCCGGTGGCGAGCCACAGGCTCGCGGCAAATGATTTCTTCGCCAGGATCTTGCGCTCGCGCGGCGTCAGCGCCTCGGGCGCGTAGGAACGCTTGTGCTTGAGCAGGTGCCGCAGGTCCTCATAGGCGAGGATGCGATAGAGCCGGCCGCGGCGTGCAAAGCAGGCGGCGAGCTGGAAGTCGGTCACATAGGCGTGGCCATCGCGGCCGACCAGCCAGTTCTGCTCCTTGGCAAGGTCGTTGTGGCAGATGCCGGCACGGCGGAGCCGGCGCAGCGCCGCCTTGGCCGAGCGGAAATAGGCGAGGTCGCCATGCGGTTTGGCCAGATGCAGCGCGACGCCGTCGACGAAGCCGCGCACCAGAGCCCGGCGTCCGGCCCACAGCAGCTCGGGACCGACATTCAGGCCCTTGGCGAGGGCGAGCGCATGCTTCTCGCGCGCGAACAGGTGGCGGGCCAGCAGGAACGACCACCACGGCACCTCATCCAGCCGGCGCAGCACCGCATCGACCTCGCCGTTGCCGGCACGAAAGCGGCCGCGCTCGACGGTCGAGAACACGTCGCGCTTGAGCAGGACGCCCTCGGTCCATCGCGCCGAGAGCGTCGCGGCGTCGTCTTTGGGGAGGCTCATCGACAACTCACGCGGCTGCGGCGATGCGCAGGTGATCGGCGATCCAGCGATCGAGATCGGCGAGCGCCAGTGCACTCATCGCCTGCTTCTTGGCCACCGTCTTCTCGTTGCCGCGCAGGCGCGTGCCGTCGGGCTTCTTCGTCGGAGCGCTCGCAAGCGGCGGGAACAGGCCGAAATTGATGTTCATCGGCTGGAACGAGCGCGTGCCGGGCTCGATGGTCTCGATATGGCCGCCGGTGATGTGGCCGAGCAGCGATCCCAGCGCGGTCGTAGCAGGCGGGCTCGCCAGTGTCTCGCCACGGGCATCGGCCGCCGCGTAGAGACCGGCGATGAGGCCGACGCTGGCGGACTCCACGTAGCCCTCGCAGCCCGTCATCTGGCCGGCAAAGCGCAGCCGCGGCTGCGCACGCAGCCGCAGCTGGCCGTCGAGCAGTTTGGGCGAGTTGAGGAAGGTGTTGCGATGCAGGCCGCCGAGGCGGGCGAATTCGGCCTTCTCCAGCCCGGGAATGGTGCGGAAGATGCGCTGCTGCTCGCCGTATTTCAGCTTCGTCTGGAAGCCGACGATGTTGTAGAGCGTGCCGAGCTTGTTGTCCTGGCGCAGCTGCACGATCGCGTAGGCTTTCGTCGTGGGATCGTGTGGATTGGTGAGGCCGACCGGCTTCATCGGACCATGGCGCAGCGTCTCGGGGCCGCGCTCCGCCATCACCTCGATCGGCAGGCAGCCGTCGAAATAGGGCGTGTTGGTCTCCCACTCCTTGAACTCGGTCTTCTCGCCGGCGATCAGCGCGGCGACGAAGCCGTCATACTGCTCCTTGGTCATCGGGCAGTTGATGTAGTCGGCGCCGTTGCCGCCGGGGCCGACCTTGTCGTAGCGCGACTGGAACCAGGCGACCGACATGTCGATGGATTCGCGGTGCACGATCGGCGCGATCGCGTCGAAGAAGGCGAGCGCGTTCTCGTCGGTCAATTCGCGGATGGCATCGGCAAGGGGTGCGGAGGTGAGGGGGCCGGTCGCAACGATGACGTTGCTCCAGTCGGCCGGCGGCAGGCCTGCGATCTCGCCGCGGGCGATCTCGATCAGGGGATGCTCGTTCAGCGCCTTGGTGACGGCCGCCGAAAAACCGTCACGATCGACCGCCAGCGCGCCGCCGGCGGGCACCTGGTTGGCATCGGCCGCGCGCATGATCAGCGAGCCGAGGCGGCGCATCTCCGCATGCAGCAGGCCGACGGCGTTATTGGCGGCGTCGTCCGAGCGGAACGAATTGGAGCAGACGAGTTCGGCGAGCCCGTCGGTGCGGTGCGCCTCGGTCATGCGGTCGGGCCGCATCTCGTGCAGCACCACGGGCACGCCGGATTTGGCGACCTGCCAGGCGGCTTCCGAGCCGGCAAGGCCCGCGCCGATCACGTGCACAATGTTGGAATGGGGTCCTGTCATGGGGCGGACAGGTAGCGCTTTTCGGCGGTCAGTGGAATCGCCGAGATCGAGTTTTCTGCCTTCAGGAACGACAACGCCCGCACGAGGCGGGCGCTATCGGTTCGTCCGGTAAAGGGCTGAACGATATCAGCCCTGATACTGACCGGCGGCAACGCGCGGGATGTCCGAGCGATCGAGGCCGATGTCGGCCAGTTCGCGATCGCTGAGCTGGGACAGCTCGGCAACATTGCGCTGATAGTCCCGGAAAGCCTGGATCATGCGGATGAGCGAGAGCAGCATTGGTAGTCTCCTGTAGTTCGATTCAGCCCTTGCCCGGGCCTCATCGTTGAAATGAATATAGGTGAGAGTGGTGCAGTGCGAAAGTTCCGATGTTGCGATGCAGCTAAGCGAAGAACGCATAGCATCGGTAAGGGGCGATTAACCTCTTGGCAGTCCCGCCCAACAGCTGGGCGTTAGATGTTGCAGATCACAATAAAAGCCCGTGAAATCACGGATTTATGAAAGAATCTGCGGTTCCGATGGTGATGGAAATAAGGTGCATTCTCGCGACCTGCAAGACGACGCGGCAGCTTGTAAGCCCAAGTCTCGCATGCGCGAATCGCATGAATCAGGAAATTTTGAAATGAATATAAATTCATAATATGGAACGGGTTCCGCCGGCCTGAGGGAGCTCGTCGGCGTGAGGAGGGAGAGGCGATTCGCTCGGCTCGCTTAGGAAGGGCCACTGAAGCTGCTTGCGGCGAAGCCAGATATCGCGGGCCGATCGCCGGGAGTCGGGCGCGGTCGTCGTTGGTGCGGTGCACACACGCCCAGGGTGTGAGTACTTGATTACAAGGTTGTAATGAAAATCAGAAGTTTCGCATGCGGCTCTGCGCGGCGCGCAACATCACGCAATTCTCGCGGGGAATTTATTGCGGCAAGTTGCCGCGTCGGCAGCAAAGTCGTGGCGCAGATTCCGGCAATGTCGCTGGGTCTGTCCCAAGAACAAGAGAAGGAAAGTAACATCATGACGAAGTTACTCGGGGTTATCGCCATTGCCGCCGTCGCGTTCGCCGTCGTGCCGGCCCAGGCCGCCAAGCACGCCATGGGCGGCTGCAGCTCGGCCAATCTGGAGAAGACGGAGACCGCGATCGAGAACATGCCCGACGGCGACGGCAAGTTCGTGGCGCAGAAGGAGATCGCGGCTGCGCAGGACTCGCTGCTCAACGGCAAAATGGGTGTGTGCGGCGCGCATCTGAACAAGGCGATGCACGCCACCATGGGTAAGTAAACGCTTCAAGAGAGGGCCGGTCGCCGGGCGATCGGCCCTACGCTTTTGTGCGCGGGATCTTAAGGGGCGCGCGCGAGCTGGGTGGCGAAATAGGCGACGGTCTTGGAATAGACCTCGCTCTTGTTCCACTGCTGCAGCACCGCGAAATTCGGGCTGCCCGGCTGCCAATCCTTGCCGCGCTGCCAGCCATAGCCGGCGAGATAATTGGCGGTGGAGGCGAGCACGTCGGGCGCGTTGTGCAGGAGATCGCGCTTGCCATTGCCGTCGAAATCGACGGCGTATTTCATCCAGGACGAGGGCATGAACTGGGTCTGGCCGAGCTCGCCCGCCCAGGCGCCCTTCATGTCGGCGGGTGCGAGATCGCCGCGCTGGACGATGCGCAGCGCGTCCAACAGTTCGCCGCGAAACTGCTCGGCGCGCCGACAGTCATAGGCAAGCGTCGCCAATGAACGGATGGTTGCGAACTTGCCGGTGTTGACGCCGAAATCGGTCTCGAGACCCCAGATCGCGACCAGCACCTCGCCTGGGACGCCGTAGGTCTGTTCGATGCGGGACAGCACCGAGCCGTATTGCTTCATCATGTTGGAGCCGCGCGTCATGCGCGGCGGCACCATGCGGCCGGAAAACTCCTCGAAGGTCTGGGTGAAGACCTTCTGCGAGCGGTCGCGGTTGAGCACGCTCTGATCGAGCGTCACGCCGGCGAGACCGGCGGCAATGGCCTGCTGCGAGATGCCTTTCGCCGCGGCGTCGGTTTTGAAGTCCGCAAGCCATGCGTCGAAATTGCCCGAACCGCAGGCAACGGCGGCGAGCGCGGGTTCGGCGGATAGGATTGACGCGGAGAGGGCTAAGGCTGCGAGAGCAAGACGAGAAATCGTCGGGGTCATCAGATGAAATGGATTCCGTGAAGTGATCTGACCGGCGGGGCGCAATCTCGGTCGGAACCGCGGCCAAAGCAAGGCGCATGACGAGCCCGATCCTGCCCGGAGCCGGGCAGGACCGGATGTCACGCGATCGTTAAGCGTCCGTCCGATTCCGCCACGGGAAGAGGTTGGCGGGGAAGTCGGCGGCGGGCTTGCGCGGACGATGCGGCGGAGGCGGCACAGGCCGCGCACCGGGATCGGATGCGATCACCTTGCGGTACAGATGCCAGGTGGAATGCCCGAGCAGGGGGATCACCACGGCGAGGCCGACGAACGCCGGGATCGTGCCGAGCGCCAGTAGCACCGCCACGATCAGGCCCCAGGCCGCCATCGGCACCGGGTTCCTGGCGACAACGCGCAGCGAGGTGACCATCGCCTCGAACGCACCGGCATGGCGGTCGAGCATCAGGGGGAACGACACGGCGCTGATGCAGAGCGCGGCGAGCGCGAACAGGAATCCGGTGCCGCAGCCGACCACGATCAGCCACCAGCCCTGCCGGGTGGTCAGCACGCGCGTGATGAAATCCGAGATCCCGGTCACGCCCTCATAGCCGAAGGCTGCGACATAGATCGCCTGTGCGGTTGCAACCCAGGTCACGAACAGGGCGAGCAGCAATGTGCCGAGACCGAGCATGGCACCGAACGAAGGCGAGCGCAGCACCTCCATGGCATCCCAGGCGCTGGCCTCTTCATAGCGTTCGCGCCGGCTCGAGAGCTCATAGAGACCCAAGGCCGCGAAGGGCCCGATCAAGGCGAAGCCAGCGGCGAGTGGAAACAGCAGCGGCAGCACTGAATAGCCCATCACCACGCGGGCGAGCACGAGGCCCAGCACCGGGTAGATCACGCACAGGACGATGGCGTGGCTCGGAACTGCCTTGAAATCCTCCCAGCCGCGCCTCAGCGCGTCATGCAGGTCGGACAGTTGGATGGTCCGGATGGTTGGTCCCGCCGCGTTAGCGGGCGGGGCCATTGTAGGGACATTGCCCTGGTAGAGTGTGGCCATGGTCGCTAGCTCCCTTGCCATGCAGCCGAATCCGGCGCCGGCAAACGGCGCAAGCGGCCGCTATTCTTGGATGATCGCGATCCCGACCAGACGCGAATTCCGGACGGCATCGCGAACTGAGCGGGAAGCGTACTCCCAATTCCGAGTCCTGTCCCTCACGCCTGGGTGAGATTCGATGCCGCACCGCAACTTCGACGGTGTCATTCGGTCGTCATTTCGCCGCAGATAAGCTGATGCTGGTTGTCGGTTCGCAGAACTCCGCGGGCGCAACGCAGAAACTTCGTCTATAAGTGCCACTCAAGGCCTTCCAACGGGATCCTTTTCGGGGAGCAGACATGAGCATTTTCGGGAAAATTATGGGCGCGATCTTCGGTAGCCATCCGGCTTCCGCCGCACCCGCAGGCAGCGCACCGTCGGGCAGCGCGCCCGCAAGCGCCGCGCCGGCCGGATCGGCACCGGCCGCAGCGCCGATGGCAACGGTGGACGTCGCAGCCATCGTCGACAAGCTAGTGGCAGCCCAGAAGGAGAAGCTCGAGTGGCGCACTTCGATCGTCGACCTCATGAAGGCGCTCGACATCGATTCGAGCCTTGCCGCGCGCAAAGATCTCGCCAAGGAGCTCGGCTACACCGGTGACATGAACGACTCCGCGAGCATGAACGTCTGGCTGCACAAGCAGGTGATGTCCAAGCTCGCCGCCAATGGCGGCAAGCTGCCGCCGGAGATCAAGCACTGATCGATCGTTCGGACGCAACCAAGGGCCCGCGGGATCGCGGGCCCTTTTGCGTTCAGGCAACGAGGTCCGCATCCTCCGGATGCTTGTCGAGATAGTCGACGACGAAGCCGCAGCCGGCGATCACCTTCCTGCCGTCGCGGCGGATCAGGTCCAGCGCGCCCTTGACCAGCTCGGAAGCGATGCCGCGGCCGCGCAGCGCGCGTGGCGTCTCGGTATGGGTGATGATCACCGCCGACGGGGTCAGCCGGTAGCTGGCGAAGGCGACCTCGCTGCCGATATCGAGCTCGAAGCGGCTCCTGTCCTTGTTGTCGCGTACCGATGCCGCCATGCAAGCTCCTTCCGAAGTGCGTATTGCTTGCCGATCTAGGAGCCCGACCCGGCACTTGGCAAGCGCGGCCAAGGGAGGTTCAAGGGAGTTGCCGGACCCTAATATTTCCTGACCCTGCTCTTGCAAGTTCCGCGGCGGTTCCCACGTCCTTGAGAAGGACATACGCCCGAATGCGGCCGGCACGGTCGCCAGACATTCGGAGTGTCGTGATAGCCAGCCGCAGACGTATGCCTCTCTTGTAGGAGGTTACGATGTCGGACTTTGGTTTCTTGAATACTCATCGAACATGGGAAGACTGGTGCGGGATGCTGCTCGGCGCGTTGATTGCTGCGTCGCCGTGGTTCCCCATCCAGGATCGCATCACCACCGGACACGAGACGATGGTCCTGAACACGGTCGCAGTCGGCCTCGTCGTATTCGGCCTCAGCCAGCTCGAATATGTCGCCTTGCAGCGCTGGCAGGAGGTGGCGACGATCCTGGTCGGGCTGTGGCTCATCGTCTCGCCCTTAGTGCTCGGCTATTCCGGCGAAGGTTTTCTCCGGGTCTACCATACCGGTCTCGGAGCGGCAGCGGTGCTCCTCGGCGTGCTCCAGCTGTGGCAGGACTGGGATCTGAGTGACCAGGATATGCTGAAGCACGGGCAATAGGCTGCGGATTTCAGCAGGCCCGCCGCGCGATCGGCGGGCCGGCGCTCGCTCATCCTTTCACGAGGTCCTGATAGTCCGGGTGCTTCTCGATCCACGCTTTGACGAACGGGCATTGCGGGATCAGCTTCAAGCCGGCTGCTCGGACCTGGTCGAGCGCACCTTGCACCAGCTTCGAGCCGACGCCCTTGCCGCCGAGCTCTTTCGGAACATCCGTGTGCTCGAACGTGATGACGTTGCCGTCGAGCTTGTAATGTTCGGTCGCAAGATGGCCCTCCACCTCCAGTTCATAGCGGTGATGGGCCTTGTTGTTGATGACGTCGCTCATGTCGTCTCCGGTCAGCTCTTCAGCGAGTCCGTCAGCATCTTGCGGATCGACCAGGCTTCGCCGTCGGAGGAACCCTTGATGTCGTCGATCCGCCAGCTACCGGCCTCGCGCACGAAGTCGTAACGCACGATCAGGTCGGCGGGTTTGCGGTCATTGCGGTGGCCGGCGATGGTCACCGCAAGTGTCGCCTTGTCGGCCTCCATCTTCTCGGCGTCAACCTTGAACGACTTCACGTCCGGTTCCTGCGAATTGGTGACGGGATCGAAATCGACCGGTCCGACGTCGCCCTTGGGCGTATGCGCATCTGCCCTGGCCCACAGCGCAACCAGCGCTTTCGAGAGATATTATGCCTTGGCCGCCTTGTTCTCGATGACGAAGGCACCGCCGCCATCGCCCTTGCCCTTGGCCGCGCGCGTGTAGATCGCGGTCAGGATGGCGACGGGATCGCTGGGAGCGGGCATCACGGCAAATGCCGGGGAGGTGCTGGCAAGCAGAGAGGCGACGATGAAGGTCCGGCGGGTGAGCATGAGCTGTCCCTGAGGTGATGGCGCGCGACGACAGGCCTGAGCGGCCGGCGTCAGCGCGTATCGCTGTAGACTGATGGAGCGGCCGTTCGGTTCAATCGGTCGCTTTGGCCAGCCGCGCATCCTCGGGCTGCGGCTGCTGGCGGAGGCAGCCCTGGCAGATGACGAGGGAGCGGTTGACCTTGGCGTCCTGCTCGGCCTCGATGCCGTCCTGCGCCTGCCACCATTCCTTCGAATAGGGCTGAAGGCCTGCTTGCGATCTGTTGTGTTCGGATGCTGTGGCGGATCGCGTTGCGCGCGATGGTCCCGGGACGGATCGCGGCTGGTTGGGATCCTCGCCCGCACCATCCCAGGCATAGCGCGCAGGCTTGAAGGCGGGATCGGAAGCGAGATGCGCCTGCGGCGCCACGGCACATCCGGCAAGCGCCAGCGATAGCAGGAGGAAGGCGGGCGCTTTGACCATGATGCGGCACTCTGTACGCGAGAACTGGCTGAGGTTGCGCCGATCATGTTTAAAATTCCCTGAACGGTTGCGGCTGCGTCGGCGACAAATGCGCATGCGCTGTTTCATCCTCCTGCTCGCTCTGCTCGTCACCGCTGCGCGCGCCGACGACGCAAGACCGTTCAACCCGGCCGACTATCCAGCCGGTGTGCAGAAGGCGCTGCACTACGCCAATGAGGAATGCGACAGCCAGAACGGTGGTGCGGTAACCTTTGCGCCGGACACGGTGCGCAGGATCGACCTGACAGGCGACGGCCGCGACGACTACATCGTCGATTTCCGCGACACCAAATGCGGCGACCGCGAGACCACCTATTGCGGGACCGGCGGCTGCGTCATGAACATCCTGGTGACGCTGCCGGACGGCAGCGTGCGGCCCGTGTTCGACGGCTATGTCCGCAGCTACAAGATCGTGGCGCCGCCGACCAAGCGCGGCGCCGCGCGCACCGTCCGGTTCGATCTGCATGGCAGCTATTGTGGCGGTTTTGGCGCGCAGGCTTGCGTCAAG
>Ga0207647_10003486_pt1 | contig 11795 bp, 8 predicted proteins | sample KBSCornC2_FD_184295 | JGI IMG/M metagenome (GOLD analysis project Ga0207647, IMG submission 184295) | Corn rhizosphere microbial communities from Kellogg Biological Station, Michigan, USA - C2 (SPAdes) (version 2) | ecosystem: Host-associated > Plants > Roots > Rhizosphere ...
GGGAAGCCGCCGATGCCGGCGCGGCGGTTGCGGAACATCGCGCGGCCGGTGCCATGGCGGTCGATCAGCGCGGCGAGCAGTTCGCGCGCATGCGCGGGCCTGGTGGTGTCGGCCAGATGCGCGAGCAGGGCCTCGTCGCCGGCGAAGGCCTCGCGCAGGCGGGCCAGCTGCGTATCGTCCAGCGGCTCGCCGTCGAGCAGGCGGTCGGCGATGCGCGACAGATCCTGGAAGCGGTCGGCTTCGCCCAGATAGCTGGCGAGGTCGCTGTAGCGCTGCGGGTCGAGCAGGCGCAGGCGGGCGAAGTGGCCGCTGCGGCCAAGCTGCTCGGGCGTGGCGGTGAGCAGGATCACGCCCGGCGTGGCGGCGGCCAGACGCTCCACCAGCGCATAGCGCGGGCTGGCGGCCTCGGGGCTCCAGGCCAGGTGGTGCGCTTCGTCCACCACCAGCAGGTCCCACGGCGCGGCCAGCAGCTGCTCGGCGCGCTTGGAGTTGTGTTCCAGGAAGCTGAAATCGGCGATCACCAGCTGATCGTCTTCGAACGGGTTGGCGCCGTCGCCGTTCAGGTCCAGCGACTCGCAGCGTTCCTCGTCGTAGATGGCGAAGCTGAGGTTGAAGCGGCGCAGCAGTTCGACGAACCACTGGTAGACCAGGGTGTCCGGCAGCAGCACCAGCACGCGCTGGGCGCGGCCGGTGGCCAGCTGGCGGGCCAGGATCATGCCGGCCTCGATGGTCTTGCCCAGGCCGACTTCGTCCGCCAGCAGCACGCGCGGCGGGCGGCGCGAGGCGGCGATGCCGGCCACGCGCAGCTGGTGCGGCACCAGGCCGATGCACGCGGCGCCGAGGCCCCAGGCGGCGGAGCGGCGGGCGGCGGCGCGGCGCTGCAGGCCTTCCAGGCGTAGGTCGAAGCGGGCCACCGGGTCGGTGCGGCCGCCGATCAGGCGGTCGTCGGCCTGGCTGACGCTCTGCTCGTCGTCCAGCTGGCCTTCGTGCAGCTCGCGGCCCTCGCCGCGGTAGATCAGCAGGTCTTCCTTGATCTCGACCCGCTCGACCAGGAAGGCGATGCCCTTGCCGCAGACGCGCTGACCGGCGCGGAATTCCGCGCGCACCAGCGGCGCCGAATCCACCGCATAGGGCCGCAGCACGCCGGCCTTGGCGAACAGCACCTGCACCCCGCGTCCCTCCACCCGCAGCACCGTGCCCAGGCCCAGCTCAGGTTCGGCGGTGGAGATCCAACGTTGGCCTGGTACGAACATCGTGCGCTGCTTTTTCGGCGAATCGGGTCGGTGATTATCCGCTCACGCGGGGCGGATGCCTAGGGAAACGGGTTTCGAGGCCGCGCGGTACCCCATGAGCCGGCCCGCGTACTGATCGCAAAGCAAGGCTTTGCGCTCGTCGGAAAGCTGCTTCCATTCGTCGGACTTCGCTTGGCCCGATCGATGCGTCGCGTGGAAAGTCGCTCCCATCTCAAGGGGAACGACCTCATGCCTGCCGTATTGCGCCAGCGTGGCGTATCGCTGATCGAAGTGCTGATGGCCGTGCTGATCTTCAGCGTGGGCCTGCTCGGCGTGGCCGGGCTGATGGTGATGGCGACGCGCTCCAACCACTCGGCTTACCAGCGCACGCAGGCGATCTTCCTGGCGGACAGCATGGCCGATCGCATGAGTGCCAACCCGGTAGGCGTATGGAGCGGGTTCTACGAAACGCCGGGCAGCTATGCCTCGCTGGGCAGTGCAGAGAACGATTGCAGCGCCGGCTGCACGCCGAAGGAACTGGCCGAAGCCGATCTGCGCATATGGCGGCGCCAGCTGATTACCTTGCTGCCGAACGACGAGACGACCTGGGGCACCATCCGCTGCTACAACGGCCCGGCCGGATACGCGCCGAAGGGCTGGACGCCGGCAACCGCTACCGCGCCGGCCGACCGCGGCCAGCTGGCCATGCGTCCGCCGTATGGCGGGATGTGCTGGCTGTATGTGAGATGGAACGAGCGTGCTCACGACGGCATGGTCAGGACTTTCGTGCGGACGTTCCAGCCATGAGGGGGCCTGCGCATTCGTTGGCTTCGGCTCGTGACACGCAGGCCGGCCTCACTCTTATCGAACTCATGGTGGCGATGGGGCTGGGGTTGATCGTGACCGTAGGCGTGGTGGCGATCTTCCAGTCCACGTCATCGAGCAACCGGGCGCAGACGCAGCTGGCGCGGCTGCAGGAAGAAGGGCGCTTCGCGGTGACGCGGATGAAGCGCGACCTGGAAAAGGCCAATGGCCTGTACTGCAATAACTCCGGCGGCGCGGCCAGGCCGGCAGAGGCATCGCAGCTGTATCTGGATGGACTGCGTGCGCCGGTCGTGTACAGCAAGTACTTTCAGGTCGATATCTTCGACGTAACCACGTATTTCGGTACGACCAGCGGCAGCAACACCTATCCGGCCGAGCCGACCGCGCCGTACTCGATGCCGTCATACCTGTTCATGCGCGGCTACGACTGCGGCCTCACCGCCGCCAGCTGCAAACCTGTGGATCCAGGAGCGTATTCGTGGGGACCCAGTCGCATCCCCAACATGGGTAAGGCCGTAAACAGCCGTGTGATCGGCACTGACGTGATCACCGTGCGCTACCTCGATCCCGATCGTGGCTGGGCGATCGGCGGCTCGGGTACATCGATCGCCACCGTTCCTTCAACGGGTGTGATCGACAGCATCACCCTCAGGCCGCTGCCCGGCGAACCGCCGGTTACCGACTACGCCAACGGTACCGTAATGCTGGCCGACTGCTCCGGTGCACAGGTGTTTCACATGGGCCGAAGCGGTTCAGAGCTGTGGTTCACCGGAGCCACCTTCGCCAGGCCCGTGCTGGCGCGATCGATGTCGGCGCCGAAGCTGTTCAACTTCGGAAGCAGTTTCCACGCCGTCACCTATTACGTGAAGGTGGTGGACAACGGCAACGGCCAGACCACCGGTGCGCTGGTACGCCGGGTGGACGGCGGCCCGAAATACATGGGTTGGGGCGGCTGGCGCGGCACCGAGGAGGAGCTGGTACGCGGCGTCGAACGCCTGGACTTCCGCTATGGCATCCAGGATGCGCACGGCAAGGTGCGCTACGTCACCGCCGATGTGGTGGATGCCGGCAAGGGTATTCCCTGTCCGCCGGGCGAGCCCAATCCGATCACCACCGTCGGCTGCCTGTGGCGCGCCGTATCGAGCATCGAAGTCAACCTGGTGGTCAGCGGGCAGAACCCGCTGTACACGCTCGCGCCCGGCGAGCTGGCCTACACCTACGGCATCGACGGCAAGACCACGCCGACGGCGCCGTCGAAGCACAAGATCAAGCCGAGCGACCAGGGCTTCCCCGAACCGATGCTGCGCCGCGAATTCACCGCGGTGGTGGCGGTGCGCAATTTCAATCCGTGACGCCCGTTGCTACGCGGAGAAATCACATGACGAACGCAGATTCAAACCGTCGGCTGCCACGCGCAGCACATCAGCGCGGCGTGGTGCTGATGGTCGCGCTGATCTTCCTGCTGCTGCTGACCATCCTCGGCGTGGGCGCGTCCGGCCGCTCGCTGCTGCAGGAACGCATGGCCGGCGCCCTGCGCAGCGCCAGCTTGGCCGACGCGGCGGCGCAGACGACGCTGCGCGGGGTGGAGTGGAAGCTGTGGTCCGGCGCGGTCCAATCCACTGCAACGCCGCTGCTGTGCGGCGCCGGAGCGCTGGATGGCAGCTGCTATCGCTACGACCCGGACAACGCCGCGCTGTACGGCCCCGACGGGGTCGTGACCCGATTTCGCAAGAGCACGGAATGGGTGACGACCGGTGCGGCCACCTACAAGGGAGCGGACAACAACACCGACTTTGCCGCGCCGAAGGACGGCCTGGCGAACAACCCGGTCTACATCGTCGAAGACCTGGGCGTGGAATCGCTGCCGGGTACGAGCGGCGGGCAGCACGAATCGGGCGCCACCGGCGCGGGCAGCAGTACGGCAGGCGCCAGCCGCCATATGTATCGCATCACCGCGCGGGCGACCGGCGCGGACGTCAACACGGTGCGGGTGATGGAAAGCACCTTTGCCGCCAAGAGCAACTGAGCAAGCGTGCCTTCGGGCCGGGGTTATCCAGCATGCGTGTTTTTCCTTTCATATCCATACGCGGCAAGGCAGCCGCGGTGCTTGGCCTGCTTCTGCTGGGCGGCGTGCCCGTACCGACAGCCGACGCACAGTCAGTGGAACTCAGTCCCGCGCCGCCGAACATGGTGCAGGGGCGGGTAGCGCCGAACATCGTGGTGACCTTCGATAATTCGCGGCCGATGTTCAGAACCTATTCGCCGCAATCGCGCCCGTTCGACTTCGGTGACTGGAATGGCCCTTGGAAATGTGCCGGCGTGATCGATCCGCGGATTACCGATCCGGCGGATATCCGCTCACATTCGATGAATAGCGTGTATTACAACCCGACGGTGCGATATGTGTCGCCGCTCAGGAGCAGCATTCCGCTTCGCGATGCCGATCCGAAGATGGTGCCAGATGAGGGGGTGGCGGCAAATCGTCCGCGCCAACCGCTGGGAATGTCTGCTTCTCCCGTTTACTACGAAAGCCGGATGGGCACGGATTCGAATGGCTTGAATCCGGACGGCAGGTGGCAGATTCGTAATTCTTCGACCAATTTGGTTGCCCGGCGAACGGTGGAGGCCATACCCAAAACGATCGTTACACAGGTGAAAGATTACAAGTATGACCACTATTATTTATGCCCGACCTTTTCAAATGCGGGATTGACCGTTTTTGGCGAGCATATTCTCGACAATTTAACGATTGCTCCATGGAGCAATCCTCGGCCTGGCGCTGCAGATTATAAACTCGCCCTCGGTTGTGCTTGCCTCTCAGGCTGGGGTAACTGGACTCCCGCTTCTTCATATTCGAGGCTTGAAGATTTCCGTAGAGCTTGTAAGGGCACAACGCAATACAGGTGGGTGGAGCTTGTCGACGTCAAGAAGACCGTTTACGAGGAGAAAGTAACCGACCATCGCTGGACCTGCGGTGCGGATGCATCGTCACCTTTGCCTGGCGATGCCGGCGGCCCCTATTACTACCGTTATAAGCAATGGTCGCCCAGGATCGAGGTCGACGCCCAGGGTAAACCTACCCGCACGGGTCTGGCGCGTCTCTACGACCGGAGCAACTGGGAAGCCGTGCGCGTGGACGACACGGCGAATTTCGCCAACTGGTACGCCTACTACCGCACCCCGAGCCTGATGATGCGCAGCGTGGTGTCACATGCGTTCGGCCGGTTAGGCAGGGCCGTGCCGGGGACTGGGGGTGGCTTCGGCAGTCAGCTTCGCGTGGCGTGGCAGAACGTCGGGGCTGGCGACACCTTTCGGTTGCAGGGCGATGCAGTCATCGCGCCGCTCATCGACTTCCATGACCCGTTCTGCGATGCCGCGAAGGTCGACCCTGTTGCCGAGGGCCTGCAGGCCGGCAAGCGGTCGACGCCATTGAATTGCTACAACACCGCATTCTTCAACTGGCTGTTCGACGATACGAAATTTACCGATACGCCGAGTAACGAAGCCATCGCGCGCGCGCGGAGGTTTTTCGAGCGCGGCAATGGCAGCGGCGGTGCGACTGGCGACCTGCACGATCCGTACTGGGAGCCTCCGGCACAGCCCGGCGGCGCAGGCAAGCGGCTGACCTGCCGGCAGAACTTCCACATGATCGTTACCGATTACAACAGGCCTTACGGCGGCGAGTCGCTGGGTGCGGGCGCCAACGTCCGCACCGCGTTTTTCGGCCCGGGTCATCCGGAGAACCTGATTGGCCAGATCAAGGCAGCGCTTATCGACATCCAGGCGGGTACATCCCCGGTCACGGTCAGTGGGGCGAACCTCTCCGCGGTGAACACCTCCGTGCTGGCGCCTGGTGCGCTCGGCTTCAGCACCGGCTACGACCCGAAGGACTGGAGCGGCACCTTCCAGGCAGTCTCGTTGAGCGCAAACGGCAAGGCTTCGAACGTGGCCTGGGATGCCGGCGACATGCTCGATAAGTCGCATCCTGCCGCGCGCAACGTTCTCACCGGTGCCCGCGACCGCGATGGCCGCGTCAAAGGCGTGGCGTTCAAGCTGGCCTACCAGCTCGACGCGGAGGCGAGGCTCCTGTTCGCCGATGTCGCGCGCAGGGCGGGAACCACCGACCAGTATTTCCTCGATTACCTGCGCGGTGACCGTGGCAAGGAGGCCACCGCGTTCCGCAAACGCAACCATCTGCTTGGCGCGATCGTCGGTGCGCAGGCGGTCCACGTGGGATACCCGTCCAGCGGCTATCGCGACAGTTGGCCGGCCAATTCGCCGGAGCAGCAGGCCCTGGCGCGCGATGCGAGCGATTGCGCCCGGCGCACGCCCTCGACGTGCAGCAGCTATGAGGCGTTCGTGAAGAATCGTCTTAATCGCAAACCAGCCGTTTACGTAGGCGCCAACGACGGCATGCTGCACGCATTCGATGCATCGATGACGAAGGACGGCTCAGGCAACGCGTCGCCTGCGGCGAGCGCCGGCCAGGAATTGTTCGCCTACGTGCCGCGCTCGGTCTACGCCAACCTGGGCAATCTCACGCTCAAGGACGGCTTCAAGTTCATGCCCACCGTCGATGGCGTGCCGGTGACGCGCGACGTGTACTTCAGCCAGAGCACCACCACGCCGGTGGCGACCTCGCCGGGCTGGCGCACGATCCTGGTCGGGGGCCTGCGGCTGGGCGGGCGCGGGGTGTACGCGCTGGATATCACCGATCCGGCTTCGATGGATGCCGGCAAGGTGTTGTGGGAGTTCAGCGCAGACACGCCCAGGCAGAACGGGTGGAGCGATGGGCGCGCGGTCAACCCCGGCGGCGATCCGGCCAACCTGGGCTATACCTACGGCCAGCCGAACATCGGCCGGCTCAACAACGGCAGCTGGGTCGTGCTGGTGCCGGGCGGCTATTTCCCGGATTGCGGCAAGGCACCGTTCGCCGGTTGCACCACGCCGGCGCAGGTCGCCAACACCTTCAGCTCGCTGTTCGTGCTGGATGCGCAGACCGGCAAGCTGATCCGCGAGGTGAAGACCTCCGATGCTCGCAGCGGCACCAACAGCCACGGCCTGGCCACGCCGGTGCTGGGCGATTACAACGACGACCAGGTCGACGACGTGGCGTTCGCCGGCGATCTGGATGGCAACCTGTGGCGTTACGACTTTTCATCGAGCGATCCGGCGGCATGGAAGGTCACCCTGGCCTTCAAGCCGGTGACGGCAGGCACGCAGCCGATCACCGGTATGCCGCGGCTGTTCCCTGACCCCGCCACCAGCAAGCTCATCGTGGTGTTCGGCACCGGCAAGTACCTGGGGCCGCAAGACGGCAGTGACGTGACGACGCAGTCGGTATATGGCATTCGCGATATCGGCTCGACGGTGACGCGCAGCCAGCTGGTGGCGCAGACGCTGCGTGAGGCGACCGCCGACGACGGCAAGATCACCGCGCGCGGCTTGACCGACCATGCGGTGCCGTCGAACAAGCACGGCTGGTACTTCGACCTGGGGCCGTCGGCTTCGTCCATCGGCGAGCGTGTGATTGTCACACCGACCGCGCTGTTCGACTCCGGGCGCGTGGTGATCCAGACGCTGATACCGGGCAGTGACCCGTGCAGCGGCGGCGTCGGCGGCGCACTGATGGTGGTGAACGCGGCGACCGGCGGCTCGGGGGGCGGTCTCTCGTCGCTGAGCGTGAGCGCATGGACCGGCAGCGGAACCGCCGCGGTCGGCGGCCGCGTGGACAACCCGCGCACCGCCTCCGGCACGATGCCGGTGGTAAGTGCGGTCGGCGGTGGCAGCCTGCTGGTGCCCGGCCTGAAGCTCAGCGGCAGCGACAGCGTGTTGAGCATCGACGACGCGATCTGGCGCCGCCGGTCCTGGCGGAGGATTACGCCATGAGTGTGCGTTTCCGCCGTCCCGATCGCCATGTGCGCGGCTTCACCCTGGTCGAGTTGATGGTGGTGGTGGCGATCATCGCCGTCGTGTCGGCCTTCGCGGTGCCCAGCTACCTGCGCTATGGCTTTCGTGCCAGACGCGCGGATGCGCATCAGACCTTATTGAGCGTCACCATGGCGCAGGAGCGCTACTACGCCGTCAATAACCATTATGCGACGAGCATGACCGACCTCGGTTTCAAGGAGGCCACATCGGACAAGGGCTATTACAAAATCACCCTGAGAACGGACGCCAAGGGGACCTGGTTCAACGCCTCGGCCACACCCATGCCGGGTGGCTTTCAGGCGAAGGATGGTTGCTTGGCCATGGACACCAATGATCTCGGTCAGAAAACCTTCCGCGGGCATACCACCAATGGTTCCTGTCTATGGTGATCGCCATGAAGCAACGGGGCGGGAGGGGTTTCAGCCTGGTCGAGCTGATGATGACGCTGGCGGTAATGGCCGTTCTACTGGTTGTGGCAGTGCCCTCACTTCGCGATGCGGTGCGACGTCACAAGGTCACCGCGGCAGCCAATGCTCTGCTGGCGGACCTCGCCTATGCGCGCAGTGAGGCGATTCTCGGCGGGATAGTGGTGTCGGTCTGCACAAGCTCCAGGGACCGGAAAAAGTGCGATCAAACCAATGCCTACGAGCCTGGTTGGCTGGTCCACCTGGGCCTTGCAGGCACGGATGGCGCGATCCCCGCCATGCGAACGCGTGGGCTCCCCTTGCGCTTCGGTCCGCCGCGCGATGGTGTTGCGATCCAGGGACTGGACCGCAGCCTCAGTTTCGATGCAATGGGCCAACTGCATGCCTCCGTCAAGAAGCCACCGAAATTCACGGTGTGCTTCCGTTCGTCCGCCTCCGGACCCGGTACCAGCACGGCCGCCGTGCCTGGCGTGGAGTTCACGGTGAATGCCTCCGGCCGGGTGACTTCCCGGGGGCTGGGCGCCGGAGAGGCCTGCCTGAGCTAGAGACGCCGCAGACGTCATCCCGACCCAGGGGCCGCTGGCCGTAGGGGATTCCCGACAGGCTGGCCTTCCAAACAGGTCGTCGGCTAGTGCGATCCAGTACTCATTTGAGTTGCGAAGCTACGCAGCTCGCTCGGAGCGGTCTTGCCGCTCATCGGGCGATTCCTGCCGCTCATCGGATTCCGCTTGTAGGAATTATCTGGCCCTGAGGACAGTACCCCGGCTTCCAGGGGAGAGTCCTTCATGCATGTCGTCTCGCGTCAGCGTGGCGTGTCGCTGATCGAAGTGATGATGGCCGTGCTGATCTTCAGCATCGGCCTGATCGGCCTGGCCGGTCTCATGGTCATGGCGACCCGGTCCAATCACTCGGCCTACCAGCGCACCCAGGTGACCTTCCTGGCCAGCACCATGGCCGACCGCATGGGCGCCAACCCGGTCGGCGTGTGGAGCGGGTTCTACAACTCCGCCGGCTATCCGGTGGCCGCCAGCAGCGCGGCCAACAACGACTGCGCCTCCGGCTGCACGCCGCAATTGCTGGCCCAGTCCGACCAGCGCGCCTGGAGCCGGCAGCTGAGCAGCTTCCTGCCGAACGTGAAGGCGAGCGTCCAGTGCAACAACAACCCGGCCGGCTTCACCCCGGCGGGCTGGACGCTGGGCACGCCTGCATCGGGCGCGACCGCCGCGGTCCCGGCCGATCCCGGCCAGGTGGGCATGCGTCCGCCGTACGGCGGCATCTGCACGATGAATATCACCTGGGACGAGCAGCAGTCCGGCGACCAGCAGCAACAGCAAGCCACCGCGGTGGCCCCACAGACCTTCTCCTGGACCTTCCAGCCGTGACGACTTCCGCGCATCCGACTCTTGCCGGCCGCGCCGTCCAGGCCGGCCTGACCCTCGTCGAACTCATGGTGGCGATGGCGCTGGGCCTGATCGTGGCCGGCGGCGTGGTGGCCATCTTCAATTCCACCTCCTCGAGCAACCGCGCGCAGACGCAGCTGGCGCGGCTGCAGGAAGAGGGGCGTTTCGCGGTGACCCGGCTCAAGCAGGACCTGAGCATGGCCAACGGCCAGTACTGCACCAACTCCGGCGGCGTGGCCAAGCCGGCGGCCGCCTCGCAGCTGTATCTCGATGGCCTGCGCGCGCCGGTCGTCTATGCCAAGAACGTGACCACCGCGATCGGCGACATCACCACCGCGTTCGGCACCACCAGCGGCACCAATACCTATCCGGCGCAGCCGACGGCGCAGTATTCGATGCCGTCGTACATGTTCATGCGCGGCTACGACTGCGGCCTCACTTCGGCCACCTGCAAGCCGATCGATCCGAATTCCGTGCTCAACGTCGCCACCGGCGTTCCCGCCATGGCCAAGACCGTGGGCAGCCGGGTGATCGGCACCGACGTGATCACCGTGCGCTATGTCAACGCGGACCGCGGCTGGGCGATCGGCGCCGGCGGCACTTCGATCGCCACGGCCGCCTCGAGCGGTTCGGCCATCGCCAGCATCACCATCGCCCAGGCCACTTCCAGCGAGCCGCCGCCGGCCGATTTCGCCAGCGGCGACATGGCCATGCTGGCCGACTGCTCCAATGCGCAGGTGTTCGCGGTGACCAAGAGCGGCGCCGCCACGCTGACGCCGACCAGCGCCAACAATTTTGCCGCGCCCGCGCCGCAGCAGCCGCTGTCGGCGCCGAAGCTGTTCGATTTCAACCGCGATTTCCAGACCGTCACCTATTGGCTCAAGGTGGTGGACAACGGCAACGGCCAGACCACCGGTGCGCTGATGCGCCGCGTCAACGGCGGCCCGTTCAAGGCCGACGGCACCACCGCCAACCCGGGCGGCACCGAGGACGAACTGGTGCGCGGCGTGGAACGCCTGGACTTCCGCTACGGCATCCAGGACGTGGACGGCAAGGTGCGCTATGTCACCGCCGACGTGGTGGATGCCGCCACCGGCATCACCTGCCCGCCGGGCGAGGTCAACAAGATCACCACCGCCGGCTGCCTGTGGCGCGCGGTGTCCAGTGTCGAAATCAACATGGTGATCGACGGACAGATCCCGCTGTACACGCTGACCGCGAACGACCTGGCCTACACCTACGGTATCGACGGCAAGACCACGCCGGCCGCGCCGTCGGCGCATGGCATCAAGCCGAGCGACCAGGGTTTCGTCGATCCGATGCTGCGCCGCGAGTTCACCGCGGTGGTGGCGGTGCGCAATTTCAATCCGTGAGGCGGGACGCCGCCGCGCGGTCTAGAGGGGAAACGCAATGATGTACGCACATTCCGGTCGGCGGTTGCCGCGCGCGCACCAGCAGCGCGGCGTGGTGCTGATCGTCGCGCTGATCTTCCTGGTGCTGCTGACCATCCTGGCGCTGAGCGCATCGGGCCGCTCGCTGCTGCAGGAGCGCATGGCCGGCGGCCTGCGCAACACCAGCCTGGCCGACATGGCGGCGGAGACCACGCTGCGCGGCGTCGAGTGGAAGCTGTGGACCAGCACGACCAAGCTGACCAGCACGCCGCTGCTGTGCGGCTCCGGCGTGCTGGCCGGCAACTGTTACCGCTATGACCCGAGCAATACCGCGCTGTACGGCAGCACCGGCACGGTGACCAAGTTCCGCAACGGCACCGGCTGGATCACCGCCGGCGCGGCCACGTACCAGGGTTCGGACAGCGGCACCAACTTCACCGCGCTGTCCGGCACCGCCAAGACCGGCGCGCTGGCCAGCAATCCCGTCTACATCATCGAGGACATGGGCGTGGAGCTGCCGCCGGGCGCGAGCGGCGGCCTGCACGAGTCCGGCGCCACCGGCTCCCGCATCGACGACGGCACCGACGGACC
>Ga0207647_10003488_pt1 | contig 11790 bp, 10 predicted proteins | sample KBSCornC2_FD_184295 | JGI IMG/M metagenome (GOLD analysis project Ga0207647, IMG submission 184295) | Corn rhizosphere microbial communities from Kellogg Biological Station, Michigan, USA - C2 (SPAdes) (version 2) | ecosystem: Host-associated > Plants > Roots > Rhizosphere ...
CAGGGCCTCGCCTAGGGTGTTTCCCGCGTCGAGCGCTCGCAGCAGCAGGTATTCCTCGCGTTCGAGACGCTTGTAATAGACAGCGTTCTCGTAACGATGCACTCCGAGATAGATGTCGCCACGCTTGAGCGAAGCCGGCAGCCGCCGAGTGCGCGAATGCTTAGCGCTGGTGACAGCGTTGCTGGCCACACCCTGCGATGCCTGCCGGCGATGCACATCGATCACGAAATCGTCGACAGCGTTCAGCAGGTGGAGCAGACCCAAATGGGGTTGCAGGAACAACTGTGATTCGCCGTCGAGTTGGCCGAGATCCGCGATGGTCAGCGCCCGCTCGGCCGCATTGTCGAAGGATTCGATGTACGCCCATTCCAGACGTACGACATCGAGAGCCAATTCAAGACGCTTCCCTGCGTACTGCGGATGTTCGCGCAGCCATGTTTCGAGTCGTGAGCCGAGGTTGCGCAGGGTGAACGATTGCGATGGGCAATCCGCAAGATAGCCGCGGGTCAGTTTTTCGAAGGCTGCCTGCCCCACGACTGCAGCGAGCCCTGGGAAGTCCTCCGCGAAGGCCGAGATGATGCGGAACCAATACTGACGGTTGTAAATCTCCAGGCGCTCAAAGGAGGTAAGCCGATCGTTCGGCTTGATGAAGGCGGCAGCTTCCGTCTTCATCGACCGGCCATTTCGCGTTTTCTGCTGCATGGTGTCGGTGCGGGTCAGCGGCAGCATGACTGCCTCGGCCATCCTGCGTTGCAACTCGAGCAACGTCATCGCGTCTCCAGCGGGTGCTCCCTTACAGGCGCCTTATTCAATGCGCCCGGCGGGACGTTCGGAACAGTCGCACGCTTTAGATAACGATTGGCCTTGAGCGCTTCTGCGTGCACCTCGTCGAAAGATGGAATGTTGTCGTCCCATTCCAAAAGGGTCGCCGTCGGGCCGCAGCGCTCGATGGCGCGCGCATAGAGCGACCATACGGGGTCGATGACCGGATGATCATGCGTGTCCAGAATGTATTTGCGATATTTCGAGTGACCCGCGATATGGATCTGCGCCACGCGCCAGCTAGGAACGCTATTCACGTAGGTCAACGGATCGAAGCTGTGGTTCTGCGAGGACACGTAAATGTTGTTGACGTCCAGCAGGATGCCGCAGTCCGCCTCCTCGACGACCTCGTTGAGAAACTCCCACTCGGTCATCTCGCTCTCATGATATTCAGCGTAGCTGCTTACATTTTCGACGACAACGGGAATCTCAAGATAATCCTGCACCTGGCGAATGCGCTTGGCCGTCACTTTCACGGCCTCCCAGGTGTACGGGATCGGCAGCAGATCATGGGTATAGCGGCCATCGACGCTGCCCCAGCAGAGATGGTCGGAGAGCCACGGCGTATTGGTGCGGCGAACCAGCGTCTTCAACCGCTTGAGGTGTTCGCGGCTGAGCGGCTGAGCGGAGCCGAAGTACATCGATACTCCGTGCTGCACGACACGGTATTGATCGAGTATCTGATCCAGCACCTGGAGTGGGCGGCCGCCGTCCACCATGTAGTTTTCGGAGATGATCTCGAACCAGTCGACGACCGGCTTCTTTTCAAAGATGTGCTGATAGTGGGGAATCCTCAGGCCGATTCCAACACCGTACTCCGTGAATCCATTGAAACGATTGGCAGGCATCTGTCCGTTCCCGTCAGCGGCACTCGATTCAGATTATGTGCAGGAGACATGATCGATGGAGAAAGTTCGCGAGGGCCCCTTCCACGAGGCGGCCCTCGCGCAGGTGAAACTTATGCATCCGGCATCTTGGAGCCGTCGGTGGCGCAGCCGCCCTTGCCCTTGCAGCTGTTCTTGCCCTTGCAGCCGTTGTCGCTCGACTTGCATCCGCCCTGGCCCTTACAGTCGTTCTTGCCTTTACAGGAATGCTTGCCCGTGTCCTGGAAGTTGCTCTTCAGGTGGACAGCGGTGCCAACGTTCGAGTTTGCGCTCACGCTGGTCTGGCCGTTCGACTGTGTGGCCGGCTGGGCGTTGAGGCGGGCCGAGGTGCCACCGAACAAGCCGGTTACAGCTGCAGTCAGAATGAGAGTCTTGACGCTATTGTTCATTGCGAGAAACCTTCCTTATTGAGTTCCTCAGATCGTTCAACCTGAGGTTGGGACCATCCGGATTACGTTGTATACCGCGTTTGCGGATTGCAACTCCTTCACAAAGAACGAAAGCAACCCGCCGGCGCCCGCCGCCTCTTGAGGAGGTCAACAGTCACCAGCACTCGGTTAGAGTCACCGGGCAGAGGGAGGTTACAGCGCAAGAGTGGCCTTTGCATAGGAAATCCTGCATCTTTTGACAGGATCTAGTCGCGCCAGAACCGCTCGGTGGTGGCCTCGTCACGTAATACGTTGCTCTGACAATCCCGCGTCCGGGATTAATCACTTTGGTCCAGCGACGACGGTCTCCGGACGGGTAAGGACCCGGACAAGCTTTATCGAGACAAGGAGAAGGGCGAGTGCCACAGCTGCCCAGACGCCATAGAGCACATGCACGGTCCAGAGCGGCGCCTGGCCGATGTGGCGCAGCAGCGAAGGCAGAAAGTTCCACGTCGTAATGTGGGCTGCGTCCCATGAGTCCTGAAACATCGCGAAGGTGTTCAGCCCCCAGGCGGCACGCTTGTGCAGTGCGAATGCCACGATGTTCCTGAACCGCAGGAGGACCACCCAGGTGGGGTGGCCGAAGGTCTCCATCTGGTAAATTTCGAGCGGAACCCAGAAGGCCAGTGAGGCGCATTGGATCGCGACGCTGATTCCAGTGAGGGCGAGCCCGAGATACCAGATTGCCCGCGAAAGCACCTGCCGGTATCGCAGCAGGAGTGGGATGGCGAGCAGCGTCGAGAACTCCACCGCACTTGAAATATAGCGGTCGCCCCAAGCGAAGTCACCGGCCCACCAGTTATATCGTGCGTAGAAGACGATGTAGGCTGCGAGCATGGCGAGCGTCGCCACTGCAAAGGCCCGCAGAGCGGGCGTAAGCCGCTTCCACAGAAGCACCGTGAGCAGAAGGGCCAAGGGAAACATCGGATCGAAAACAATGATCGTCTTCTCCGGCATAAAGAAGGGACCGAGGATGCCGGAGTGGACTCCCCCCTCAAACCAGCGCCGGTTGAATGGAAAATTCGCAGGCAGAGTGGGATCCTGCAGCCTATATTCGCGCGCGAAATAATGAACATAGGTGTTGGTCCAGGAGCCGAAGCGGATGTATTGGTAGATCCGGTCGATCAGCAAAAAGAACGCGTACACGGGCGCCGCGTTCCGCAAATAAGTCCAGAGCATGGAACGGCCGGATTGGTGTTCCAGACCGCGGCTGCCGGCCCGACGCGAGAACAGCGCAGCGAGCAGGATGAAACAAGCGGCGCCGAAGGCATCGAGCGTTGTCGTAAGGCGTGTCAGCAGGTTGAGGCCAAGCGCAGCAGAGCCCCATAACAAGGCGCGCCGATTCCCGGTATTGAGCCATTTGAAGTGCAGCGCGAAACCGGTGATCGTCAACAGCAGGATGTAGTTGTTCTCCTCCATGTTCTGCGCGTAGTGCAGATGGGTCGTAGCGCAGAGGAGCGCGAGGACGCCGGCCACAGACTCGCCTTCAGAAAAGCCGAGCAGGCCCAGGAGCCGGAAGGCAGCAAACGCCGTCAGCACATTGACGAGAATGTTCGTGCTGAAGCTGACGATGATGCTGCGGATAGCCGGATCCTCCCCGCTCGCCACGTACTTGCGCCAAATCGGCAGATGCGTGGCCGCGGAGCCAACCAGATCAGCCGGCAGCATCAGAAGCGATTGACCGATCCCATACCAGGCATACAGACGGCCGCCTCGCCCGTGAAGTCCAAACTCCGGATATTCGTTGGGAAAGACCTGAGGCTGTCCGGTCCAGAGGGAATGTGTGACCTGCAACCGGTGCATGGTGTCCGACGTACCAAGCTCCCCGGACTGGACGAGGAAGGTGAGAAGGCCGGCAATCAGAAGCAGGAGCAAGAGGGGGCGAGAGAAGGGCCGTTGCGGCATCAGTCTGATAGTAAAGGGTTCAGACGCCTGCGACGGGATTGGCGAATTTTGCGCCGGATGTGGGGTAGATCATCAAACTCGCGTCGGTCGAGAGATATGTCCGTTGACGTTCATAGACACCGCAAGTGCTCGGCGGTACACTCGCGTGGCCGCTTAGACTAAGCTCCCCGCGCGCATTCCAGCAAATGCGGAGTTTGCTCTGTGAGTCCCTCCCAGACATCATCGGTAAACCATCGCCTTGCGCTGGCGCGAAAACTGCTGCCACTCCTCGCGTTTGTAACTTGTAGCCTTTCACTCTCAGCGCAATTCCCTCATCCGGAGATGCCCCGGGAAGCGCCGGTCGAGCGCCCTCCGGAGGAACGTCTCCCACCTGAGTCGTCCAATGGGCATATCAATGGGCGTGTCAATCTACCCTCTGAAGAATCGCGGAATGCAAGAAATGACTTCTTTCCGATCCCTAAGCGGGTGATTTGGGAACGTTCGGCAGACCCCAGTCGTCCCTACGCTGCGTACGAGCTAACTCCCGGGCCGCCGCCACAAAAAGTCAAGCTCGATCGTGACGCTCTGAAGAACCTCCAGGCGTCCAAAGTTCCCATCGTTTACAGCGGGGACATCCCGCGGGGCGAGGCTTGGCAGGACTTCATTGCCAAGCAAAGCACGACCACGATCATTCACGAGCCCACCTCCGCGAATAAGGATCTCCATTCCATCGCCGAAGCCACCGCGCTCGGCAAACGACCGCTGTCGCAGAACACAAAGGTCTTCAATGCCCTGCCCCAGGAGTCAGACCCGGTTGCGAGTCACCAGGAGCGCACCCGCATGGGCCTGCAGAACACCGGCACGGTGGGAGCCTGGAAGTCTCTCAACGATAGTATCCGGCCGGAAGTCGAACGCTTCGATCACCCGTTCGCGGCCAAGAAAGCAATTCTGAACGAGCTAGGCACCGGTACCTCAGATGTCGTGCTGATCTATGCCCATTTCGACGGAGAGCGCCTCCATCTACCTGGAAGAGAGGGCACATATGGAGATCACATAATCAGCGTCGATGAGATTGCCAGCCTGAAGCGCACAGTTAGCAGCGACAGGATCATCGTGCTCGTCGCCTGCGAGACCGCGAAGCCGCGAAACGGACGATCGCTTGCCAGCTTGCTGCTGCAGCACGGCCTGGCGCGCACCGTCTTCGCTACGGAACAGAAGTACGACGCGCGTAATATTCCCGCACTTATGAAAAAGCTGCGAGAGCCCGTTCCCCTACGCGAGGCTGGCGGCCAGCTTATGCAGTACGTCGAATTGCAACAAGAAGCAGGCTTGCCTGATCTTCTCAGCCCGCGGAGCCCTGCCTTTGAGTAGACGAATCCAAACAGCCCCGATTACCAATGTGGATCCCGGCGCGCTCTTGCTCGGAGCTGCCGACGAGACCCCGCAAAAGCCCGATGACTACCTCGATCGGCTGCTGAAATATATTCCTGCCGAAGTCATCGCGCTATATCTGGGAGTTACGAACGCGGTCCCGTCCAGTAATCCATGGACGGATCACGGATATCACCTGACGCTCTGGATCCTGTTCGGACTCACAGTTGTGTCAACGCCGATCTACATGTAGTTCGTCACACAGAATCGTCCGGGCGAGCCGGTCCTTTGGTCCCAGATCATCATCAGTTCCGTGGCTTTTCCGATCTGGGTCTTCGCCATCGGCGGTCCGTTTCGATACCTCTCCTGGTATGCGAACAAGCACTGGATCGCCGGCGTGGTCATCAGCTTCGGCACATTCTTTGCCGCACTGTACAAACCCCGGCAAGCGCCAAATCCACGATAGCCCTTGTACGCGCGGGTGGGCGATGCGCTGGAGTGCAGAACAAGCTGTTGATTTTATGGTGCGCCCAGAAGGATTCGAACCTCCGGCCTACTGATTCGTAGTCAGTCGCTCTATCCAACTGAGCTATGGGCGCACAACAGGTGGGACTCACTGAGGATAGCAAGAGGGGTCAGTGAAATCAAATGAGCGGAGGCCCCTCGTGGTCCGCATTACTCCGCTCGTCTGTACTTACGAATTGCGCTCAATAGATATGGAAGTTGACTTCGATGGTGATCTCGACCGGCACCGGTTTGCCCTGGTAGGTAGAAGGCTTGAACTTGTACTGCCGCACCGCCTCTACCGCCTTCTCATCCAACCCCATGCCCAGCTTACGCACCACCCGGATGCGCTGCGGCATCCCGTGCGCGTCCACGATCAGCGACACCACCGACACGCCCTGATACTTCGCGCGCCGCGCTTCGTCCGAGAACTCCGCATCGACCGAGTAGATCAGCACCGGCGGCGATACCCCGCCACCCACGTGATACAATCCGCCGCCGTAGCCGCCACCCTCGCCCGGCCCGTAGCCCGCGCCGGAGCCTGATCCGATTCCGCCGCCGTCACCCGAACCCAGACCGGCGCCCGAGCCCGTCCCGTTCGCCGCCGGCCCCACAATGTTGGTCCGCGGATCGCCCAGGTTAGGCAGCGCATTATTCGGCAGCGCCACGTTGGGCGGCATCTTGATCGTCGGTTCCACCGCCAGCTTGGGATGCTCGTTCACCGCCAGCATCGGCGGCGTCACCGGGGTCTCGGAAAACTTGGGCAGCCGGCCCTTGGGCGCCTGCACCAGCTCGTGCGCGCCGCCGCCGCCACCACCGCCCATCGCCGGGCCCGCGGGCGCAATCGGACGGAAGGGCGTGATGTCCACCGCCGCCATCTGCGGCTTGGGCGGCGTCACCTTGGGATGCATCCGCATCTCGATGATCAGCAAAACAATCAGCGCAATGATCACCACGTGCGTGCCCACGGAAAGCCAGGTCGACAACGGACCACGCTTCACCCGGAAGGGATCCGCCACCGCTACCGGCTGCGAGGTCAGCACCAACGGCGGCAGATGCTCCCGCTGGAACAATCCACGCACCGTCCCCAGCCACGTCCGCCATACCGGCTCATCCACCACCGGATTCCATAGGTGCGGCTCTTCTGCACTCTTCGGGAGTTGCACAAACTGCGCCGCGGTGTTCGGTATACCGCCAGGAGCGGTGTTCGGTATACCGTCCGGGGAGGTGTGCGGTATAAGGCCGGGCGTAATGTGCGGCATGCCGTCGCGGCCAGTGTCGGACATCACGTCAGGCGCGATGTGCGGGATACCGCTCGGGGCAGTGTCCGGCATAACGCCTGTGGCGGTGTGCGGCAATTCCGTCCCGTTCATCCGCGCTTCCACACTGGGTGCCAGCGAGACTGGCGCCGCCTCGCGCTTCAGCGCATGGCGAAGCTGGTCTTCCAGCTCTTCCACTTCATTCGGATTCGGCGTGATTGGCGACATAACGATAGCTTCAACCTCTCAGTTGCGTAGCCGCTGCGCCCCTTCGCGTCGCGGCCGCTGCTGCATCTTGGCGCGAAGTACCTTCAACGCCCGCTGCAGATGACTCTTTACCGTGGCCACCGGCATCTCCAGCACTCTGGCAATCTCCTCCGGCCCCAGGCCCTCCTGGTAGCGCAGCACGATCACGGTGCGCGGCACCACAGGCAATGCCGCAATCATTTCCCGCAATCTCTCCGCCAGCCATGGGTCAGTTTCCTGTGCACCGTCCCGCGTTGCGGCCGCCGGTTCCATCACTCCCGGCTCGGCGAAACTCACTGCCGCATAATCCTGCGGCCGCCGCAGTCTTCGCCGCGCCTGGTCAATCGAGCGATGCACCGTCACCCGCCGCAGCCAATGCAAGACATGTTCTTCGGACTCAAGCGACGGCAATTGCCCATACAGCTCGAAGAACACATCCTGCGCCACCTCCTCGGCCAGAGACGGATCGTGAACAATACGCCGCGCAATGCTGAACACCATCGACTGGTGCTCGCGCATGAGCAGGCGAAAGCTGTCGAGCGATCTCTGCAGGTGCCCACCTGGAATCCGGCGACGCCGCCGGAGCTGAATTGCAACCCTCACTCTGAAATACGCTGCGGCGACAAAAGAGTATGCAGCCTTTCCCACATATCTGCGAATATCACTTGAGATGCTCCACGAGGAATTTCGACATCGCCCTGTTTGCTTCGATTGACTCCGGCAGCTCCGGGTCGTACCAGAACGCATGCGGCAGCCCATCGAAGACCATCAGCCGTGCATCGTCTCCTGCGCGGAGAAAGGCACGATGCAGATCGATCGTGCCGCTCAGCAGCAGATCCCGTCCGCTGGTCACAAACAGCGTCGGCGGCATCCCTTTCAGATCGGCATAGATTGGCGAGAGCACCGGGTCTTTCATGTCTGTGCTTCCCACATATGGAGATAAGATTCGTTCGTCGCTCGGCGTGGCCAGATAGCCGCTGAACCCGCGCAGCCCGTAAAGATGAATCGAATCTCCCGGCCGTGCAAAATCCCCAAATCCACTGAAGATGCCTAGCGCCGCCGGCTCCGGTAGCGACAACTGCTTCAGCTTCACCGCCACTTCCCCGGTCAGAATCGCTCCTGCAGACGTTCCATAGATTGCGATCTGTTCCGGCTTGTGCGTCTTCAACAGCTCGCGATACACCGCCACCGCGTCGTCTACCGCTGCTGGAAACGGATTCTCCGGTGCCAGCCTGTACAGCGCCGCCACCACCGGCACTCGCGCGTAGTACGCAATCGGAATCGTCTCCGTGAAGCTGCCCGAGTCCGAATCGAAGCCGCCGCCGTGCAGATCCAGCAATACCTTGTCTGCATTTGCCTTGGGCACATGCACCGGCGTGATGCGCCGCACCGGCACTCCTGCCACGGTATCGTTCGCCACGGTTACCGGGCACACCTTGCGCCACTGCTTCTCGGCCCGTGCCGTGTACGTATCCGTCGTGGCCCGCCGTTTTTCAAGCGGCATTGGTACGTCCGCGTCCGTCGCGGGCCGCCGCAGGCTCGCCTGAGCCTGCGGGCTCAGTGACTGCGGCACCGGCACGATCCGCCCCACATGCGCCGTTCCATTCGGTTCTATGTAACTCGAATTATGCGAAACCGCGGTCGCGGCGGTCGTAGATGACGGCGCAACCTTGTTTGTCGAAGGAGGTGCAGGCTGGGTCTGTCCCCACGCCTGCACCATGCCCAGCCCACTCAGCACGCACACAGCACACGCGAGGCAACTCTGCCCCAAAACCAGCTTCATCCCGTCCGCCCTCCGGAGTTGTCCGTTCCGGACAATGTACTCCAGCCCAACAGAATGGCGATGATCTGAGCCAGTGAGCGGGATTACCTCAAGGGAACGCCGGCGACCAGTCGACCTTCCGCAGTCGTTGCGCAAAACGCTTCCGTAACTCCAGCCGGGCGCGATGCCGCCGCGACTTCACCGTGGCGACCGGCCGGTCCAGCTCAGCCGCGATCTCCTCGAGCGAGCGCTCATCGAAAAACTGCATCAGCAGCACCGATCGCAGCGAGTCCGGCAGAGAACGCAGCGCCGCGTGCACCAGCCGGTTCCGCTCGCTTACCAGCAGTCGCTGCTCCTGCGAGATCTGCCGTGGCGTCCATCTGCTGCCCCCCTCGAGCACTGCCGCCAGGCTCGCGCTTTCCATCTCCTCCAGCCGCATGCGGTTCCGCTTCCGCTGCAGTTGAAAGACCTCGTTCATCAGCACGCGCGTGATCCAGGTCGCAAAACGCGACTCACCGCGAAAACCCGCTAGTCCCTGCCACGTCTTCAGCATGGTCTGCTGCACCGCATCCTCGGCATCGTGCGCCGTCAGCCGGTACTGCAGCGCCAGCATCAGCAGGCGCCCCTGGTGGCGGGTGAACAATTCCGAGAACGCACTCTCATCGCCGCGGCGCGCCGCATCCACAAGTTGTTCGTCGTTCAATTGCGTAAGTTCTTGCATAAGCTTGTCATCCTGAACGTAATCAAAGTTGGAGTGCAGCGCCCGTTATTTGCTCGCGCATCCACACACGAATGTGAGCGACCATCGAGCGAACCTGACAACCCGCGCCACCAGCGCGTCTGCCTGGATGGCAAATCCCTAGTGCATCGCCGCCCCGCCCCGCGACTTCCGCATTACGAACGGAAGCGGAACCATACACAACGCCGCGAAGGCAAAGAAGCGAATGATATCGATGTAGGACAGGATGGCCGCCTGCGACTGAAGTTGACCGTACAAACGCAGCATCGCCGCCGAATGCGCGCCGCTCATCGACAGCCCGCCCGCCATCAGGTGACGACCCATCTCGGTCGTCGCCCGCAGATACTCCGGGCTTCCTCCGGTAAGGTGCGCGCCCAGGTAGCTCTGGTGACGCTGCGCCTGCCGCGCCAGCAGCGTCGCAACGATCGCGGTGCCCACCGAACCACCCATGTTGCGCGCAAGATTTGTCAGCCCGGAAACATCATTGTTCCCCTCCATCGGCACCCCGACATACGAAAGCGTCTGGATGGGAATGAACATGAACCCCAGCCCCGTTGCCTGGAAGAAGCGCAGCCACGCTGCATAACTCAAACTCATCGTCAGATGGATCGTCGTCATATGGAATAGCGCCACCGACGTAATACCGAAGCCGAAAGACAGCAGATACCGCGCATCGACTCTTGCGATCAGGATCCCCACAATCGGCATGCAGATCAGCGTAGCGATCCCGCCCAGCGATAGCGTCTTTCCCGCATTTGTCGCTGTATAACCCATCAGCGTCTGCAGCATCTGCGGAATCAGGATCGTCGTCCCATAGAGCGCGATCCCCAGAATGAACATCATCAGGAATGACAGCGTAAACGTGCGGCTGCGGAAGAGCCGCAGCTCAATCACCGGCTTATGCCCCTTCCGGATCTGCCACAGCTCCCATACGATCAGCGCCGCAATGCTGGCGATGCAGATCACCGTGAACGTAACGATGAAGTGTGATCCGAACCAGTCATCCTCCTGCCCCTTGTCCAGGACCGTTTCCAGGCAGCCAAAACCCAGCGCCGTTAACACGAAGCCCGTGTAATCAATCTTGACCAGTCCCGCGCGCGCTTTCTTTACCGCTGCAATCAGGTGCGGCGGGTCTTCCACTACGCGATTTGTCAGATACATCGAAATCAACGCCACCGGCACGTTGATGAAAAAGATCCATCGCCATTGATAGTTGTCCGTGATCCATCCGCCCACCAGCGGCCCGATCGCCGGCGCCGTCACCACCGCGAGCCCGTACAGCGCGAACGCCTGGCCACGTTTCTTCGGCTCGAACGTATCCGCCAGAATCGCCTGCTCTGACGTCGCCAGTCCTCCTCCGCCCAGTCCCTGCAGCACGCGGAAGAACAGCAGCATACCGAGTGAAGGCGCCAGCCCGCACAACAGCGAGCTCACTCCGAACATCGCCACGCAGCTCATGTAGAAGCGCTTCCGCCCGATCAGCGTCGCCAGGTATCCGCTGATCGGCAGGATCACCGCGTTCGCCACCAGGTACGAGCTGATCACCCACGTCGCCTCGCTCTGGCTCGCCGCCAGCGACCCAGCAATGTGCGGCAACGAGACGTTGGCGATCGATGTATCCAGCACCTCCATGAACGTCGCCAGCGTCACCGTCAGCGCAATCGCCCACGGATTGTGCCGCGGCTTCCATGTCTGCTGATCCGGTTGCTTGCCCGATTTCAGTTCCGGTCTGGTTGCAGTGGCCGCCATATGGAACAAAATAGTACCAGTCGGTACATTAAATCAACCCCGCAGGTTCGGCACTTTGTCACATTCGCTATCCTTACTTTCATGAAAGCAAAAACCGCCCAACGGAAAACTGCCCGATCGGCGGCCCATAAGTCTCCCGCCC
>Ga0207647_10003490_pt1 | contig 11789 bp, 9 predicted proteins | sample KBSCornC2_FD_184295 | JGI IMG/M metagenome (GOLD analysis project Ga0207647, IMG submission 184295) | Corn rhizosphere microbial communities from Kellogg Biological Station, Michigan, USA - C2 (SPAdes) (version 2) | ecosystem: Host-associated > Plants > Roots > Rhizosphere ...
TGCTGCACGCGGAGAAGACCCCGTTCCAGACCATCGAGATCCACAAGACCACCGACTGGGGCAACCTGATGGTGATCGACGGCTGCGTGATGCTGACCAGCCGCGACAACTTCCTCTACCACGAGATGATGACCCACCCGGCGCTGTTCACCCATGCGCGCGCCAAGCGCGTGGTGATCATCGGCGGCGGCGACTGCGGCACGCTGCGCGAAGTGCTCAAGCACGAGGAAGTGGAATCGGCCGTGCAGGTGGAGATCGACGAGCGCGTCACGCGCCTGGCCGAGCAGTACTTCCCCGAGCTGTGCGAAGCCAACCACGACCCGCGCGCCGAACTGCTGTTCATCGACGGCATCAAGTACATGGCCGAGGCCGAGCCGGAATCGCTGGACCTGGTCATCGTCGACTCGACCGACCCGGTCGGCCCCGCCGAAGGCCTGTTCAACGCCGCCTTCTACGCCAGCTGCTTCAAGGCCCTGCGCCACGGCGGCATCCTGGTGCAGCAGAGCGAGTCGCCGATCGCCCATATCGAGCTGATCAAGTCGATGCGCTCGGCCATGCGCACCGCCGGCTTCAGCGCGGTGAAGACCCTGCCCTTCCCGCAGCCGTGCTACCCCACCGGCTGGTGGAGCTGCACCATGGTGCGCAAGGGCGGCGACCTGGCCGGCTTCCGCGAGCGCGGCGCGCTCAGCAAGAACTTCGCCACCCGGTACTACAACGCCGAGATCCACAAGGGCGCCCTGGCGATGCCGGAGTTCATGAAAGAAGCGCTGGGCGAATAAGCCTGCCGCAGACGACCCGCCCCGTGGCGACGCGGGGCGGGTTTTTGCTTTTCGGGGGGGACGCTCAGAACAGCGTCGAACGCACCTTCGGCAGCAGCACCAGCACCAGCGTCGCTATCGGCCCCAGCAGCAGCGACAGCAGGAACCAGGCCAGGCCGCTGCGGTTCTTGCCCTGGGCCAGACCCGCATTGATCAGCGCCAGCGTGCCCCAGCCCACGAACCAGGGGGCGCGCCCGTCGGCCATGATCGCTATTTGATCCACTTACGTTTCTCCTGTGCGTGGCGCGCAGGCGCGCCCGGGACAGCGGTGGCGCGCAGGCGCGCGCCCGATTGGGTGAAGGGCCATGCTAGCAAGCGCGGCCCGGCGCGGCGGCCGCGAGCGTTCGCGGGATCAGGCAGGCTTAATGCTGGATAAGTATGCTGGCCGCTTCGTTTTGCGGATGGAGAACAGCATGCGCGGATGGCGCTACCTCGCCCTGGGCCTCGCCAGTGTCCTGTCGATCGCCCCGGTTTACGCCAAGCAGGCCGGCAAACCGGCGCCGGCAGCGGCCAAGCCCGACGCGCGCAACGAGGCGCTGCTGGCCTTCCAGCGCGACCTGGTCAGCGTGCTGGCCCCGCGCGCCGACGCCATGCCCCTGCTCGGCGCCGCCCTGCTCGCCCGCCCGCTGCCCAAGCAGGCCAAGTACAACGACTTCCATACCCTGATCGAGCGCGCATCCAAGGCCGAGGACACCATCCCCGCGGTGAGCTGGCTGCGCCTGAGCGACTGCGACGCCAACGCCGACGACTGCCCCAACGCCGACGCGCTGGCCAAACTCACCGGGCAGGCCCCGGACAACGCCGCCGTGTGGCTGTTGAAGCTCGGCCAGGACCATCACGACGGCAAGGACCAGGCCGCGCGCGACGACCTGGCCAAGGCCGCCGCCGCCAAGCTCTACGACGACTACACCGGCACCAGCCTCAAGGCGCTGGCCGCCAACGTCAGCACGCTGCCGCCGCCGCCGGCGACCATCGATCCGGCCTCGCCCACCGGCGCCACCGGCGTGCAGCTGACCCTGGTGTTCGGCATGGCTGCCACCCAGCCGCAGCCGGGTCTGCAGGCCACCTCCAAGCTGTGCGAGAACGCCGGCGACGACGCCGCGCTCAAGGACGACTGCCTCAAGCTAGGCCGCCTGCTCGAATGGGGTTCCAGCCCGCTGGCCCGTTCGCTGGGCCTGCATCTGCGCGAGGTGCTGGCCGCCGATCCGGCCCAGCAGGACGACGCCAGGCGCACCCGCCGCAACCTGGTCTGGCAGGTGCAGAACTTCGCCCAGCTCTCGGCCCGCGCCCAGACCGACCTTGCCCTCGCCCAGCACCTGCTGGCGCTGGCGCGTACCGGCGGCACCGAGATGAGCCTGGTGCTGGCGGCATTGCGCGACTACAAGATCCCGGTCGACGCGCCCGCCGAGCCGCAAGGCCAGCAGGCCGGCGCCGGCGAGCCGGCCCAGGCCAAGGGCTGAGCACTGGCGCACGTCGTGCGCGCTGTTGCCGGTTCCCCCTTCCCGTGTACCCTTGGGTCCACTTCGAAACGAAGGGGCGGCGCATGCTGACGGTGCTGGTAGCAAGCAGCAAGGGCGGTTGCGGCAAGAGCACGCTGGTCACCCAGCTGGCTTCGCACTGGGCGCAGGACGGCAAGCACACGGCCATCGTGGATGCCGACCGGCAAGGTTCCAGTTTCCGCTGGGCGGCGCGGCGCGCCGAGAACAACGTGCCGGGCGTGCTCGCCGTCGAAGGCGGGCGCCGCGCGCTGGACAAGCTGCCCGAAGACACCCAGCGCACCCTGATCGACACGCCCGCCGGCTCGCACGAACGCGAGCTGGAGCCGTACCTCGAACAGGCCAACGTGCTGCTGGTGCCGGTGCTGCCTTCGACCTTCGACCTCGACGCCACCCTGGCCTTCCTGACCCATCTGCAGGAGATCCCGCGCATCAAGCGCGGCAAGCTGCCGGTGGGCCTGGTGGGCAACCGCCTCAAGCCGTGGACCCGCGCCAGCCAGGATGCGATGGAGCAGCTGGCCGGCCAGTCGCCGTTCCCGGTGGTGGCGGAACTGCGCGACAGCCAGGCCTACGTGCTGCTCACCGCGCTCGGCAAGGGCATCTTCGACTATGCCTCCGAGCAGGTGCGCAACCACCAGGAAGACTGGAAACACCTCCTGCGCTGGATCAAGCGCCAGCATTAATTCACCTGTCCGTCCGGAGCCGTCCATGCGAGAACTCATCCTGTTGCGCCACGCCGAAGCCCAGCCCTCGCAGCCGGGGGGCGACGACCTTGGCCGGCGTCTGAGCGGACGCGGCGAGCAGGAGGCCCGCGCCGCGGGCCGCTGGCTGGAGCAATGGCTCAAGCGCCACAAGCAGCAGCGGCCGGGCCGCGTGCTGTGCTCGCCGTCCGAGCGCACCCGCGCCACCGCCACGCTGGCCCTGGCCGAGATCCAGGGCGCGCCGGAACCGGAGCTGTGCGAAGACATCTACGAGGCCACCCAGGGCGAGCTGCTGGCCCTGCTCGACGACCACGGCGATGCCGAATCGGTGCTGCTGATCGGCCACAACCCAGGCATCGAGCGGCTGGTCGCGCTGCTGGCCGAGGGCCGTTCCGACGAATACCGCGGCATGCCGCCTGCCGGCATCGCGGTGTTCCATTCGGACGAGGGCTTCGAACCGGGTCACGCCCGCCTGGAAGCCTTCTGGTCGCCGTGAGCCGCCAGCGCCGACGCTGGCCCGTCCAGCGCGCCGCAGCCTGTCTCGTTCTCGCTCTCGCCGCGGCCTCCACGCTCCACGCCGCCGACTACCGTATCGACCCGGCCCGCTCGCACGCCGAATTCGGCGTGCGCCTGTTGTGGCTGACCCAGGTCACCGGCAGCTTCGAGCGCATCGACGGCGAGGTGACCCTGAGCGGGCGGCGCGACGTGGCCGTGGTCGACGCGCACATCGCGGTGGACAGCATCCGCATGTCCTCCGAGCGCTTCCGCCGCTGGGTGATGGCGCCGGAATTCTTCGACGCGGAGCATTACCCCACCATCCACTTCGTCTCCGAGCCGGTGCCGGTGGCCTCGCTGGAACATGGCGGCGAGCTGTTCGGCACGCTCACCCTGCGCGGCATATCGCGACCGGCGCGCTTCGAGCTGCTGCCTTCGCCCTGCCCGCTGGAGCAGCCCAGCGACTGCCGCATCGAAGTGCGCGGCGACATCCAGCGCAGCGATTTCGGCATGACCGGCCATCGCACCGCCCTGTCCGACCAGGTCCGCCTGGGCCTGATCATCGCCATCGACCGCGTGCCGACCAATACCGGGTCATGAACGCGCACTGGCCCGGCGCCGTTCCGCCCGCCGCCGCACCGGCGACGAAATGGCCCGGGGCTATTTATCATGTGCGGATGCGATCGCACTGGACGGGCGTACTTCTTCTCCTGCTCGCCTCGACCCTGCTGCCAGGATGCAGCCTGTCGACGGCGCAGATCCGCCGTGCCGATGCGGTGGTGGCCGCGCAGACCGATCACGCCATCGACTGCGCCGGGCCGGACAGCTGCGCCGAGCCCTCGCCCCTGCTCGACGCGGCCAGCGCGGCGATCGCCGCCTCGACCCCGCAGGCGCCGGTGCACGTGGTCACCCTGCTCAACGACAGCGAGCCGGCGCTGGTGGCGCGCATCAACCTGATCCGCGCGGCGAAGCATTCGATCGACATCCAGATCTACATCTGGGACCAGGACGACGCCGGCCAGCTGATCCTGGACGAACTGGTGCGCGCGGCGCGGCGCGGCGTGAAGGTGCGCATCCTGGCCGACCAGCTGTTCTCCTTCAACGACAGCGTGTGGCTGACGCGCCTGGCGCGCGCGCACGCCAACCTGGAGATCCGCCTGTACAACCCGACCTTCCACAAGTCGGAGACCTCGCCGCTGGAATTCGCCGCCGGCATCGTGTGCTGCTTCTACAAGTTCAACCAGCGCATGCACAACAAGATCCTGCTGGTCGACAACAGCATCGGCATCACCGGCGGGCGCAACTACCAGGACCGCTACTTCAACTGGGACAACGACTTCGACTACGTCGACCGCGACGTGATGGTCGGCGGCCCGGCCGCGCAGGCGATGGGCGAGACCTTCGAACGTTTCTGGACGCACAAGCGCGCGGTGCCGCTGACCCATCTGCGCGACATCTACCGCCTGCTGACCAGCGCCACGCCCGCGCCCTGGCGCGAGCCGGTCTACCTGCATCCGGACCGCGTGGCGCGCGTGCAGGAGGAAGCGGACGACGCCGACTGGCTCGACGAATACCTGGTCACCCCGACCCTGCGCACCACCGCGCCGGTGGAATTCTTCAGCGACCTGCCGGCCAAGACCGACCAGCCGCGCGAGCGCGCCGCGCGCGAGTTCACCGCCAACGTGATGCGCATGGTCGGCTCGGCCAAGCAGGAAGTGGTGCTGCAGACGCCGTACCTGGTGATGAGCAAGCGCGCCCGCCGGATCTTCGACCGCCTGCACCAGCAGGAAGCGCCGCCGCGCATCGTGGTCTCGACCAATTCGCTGGCCTCCACCGACGCCTTCGCCGTGTATGCGATGTCGTACAAGCACCGCAAGCGCTATCTCAGCGACTACGGCTTCGAGATCTACGAACTGAAGCCGCGCGCGCTGGGTCCGGCGGAGGACAACGCCTGGGCCAGCGCGGACGACGGCCCCGACGACGGCGGCAGCGACGCCAGGCCGGCCGGCGGCAAGCCCGCCAGCAAGCGCCGCTACGTCGGTATCGAAACGCGCACCCTGCTGGGCCGCGGCGGCAAGCGCAACCGCCCCGCGCCGCTGGTCAGCGCGGGCCGGCGCTTCGGCCTGCATGCCAAGTCCATCGTGGTGGACGACCGCTTCGCCATGGTCGGTTCGCACAATTTCGACCCGCGCTCGGACCACTACAACACCGAGGCCGGCGTGATCGTGTACGACCCCGCGTTCGCCCAGCAGCTGCGCAGCGCGATCATGCGCGAGACCGAGCCGGAGAATGCCTGGGTGATCGCGCCGCGCCAGCGCTCCATCCCGCTGCTGTCGGACTTGAACGCCGCCATCGGCGACCTGTCCGCCGCGCTGCCGCTGTTCGATTTCTGGCCGTACCGCTACGCCACCAGCTATGAGCTCAAGCAGGGCTGCACGCCGATGCGCCCGAGCGATCCGGATTTCTTCAGCTGCTACCAGGCGGTGGGCGACTTTCCCGAGGTGGCCAGCCCGCCCAAGCTGATCTACACGCGCCTGCTGACGGCGTTCGGCGCCGGCGCGAACGGGATTCTCTGATTTCGGCCAGGTGCGTTCAGGCCGGGCGGTCGTTGCCGGCGAAGCGCATCGGCAGGTTGCCGCTGACGCCTTCCGGATGACCGGCCGGCACGGCGAAGCGCCAGCCCTGCACGGTCTGCACGGCTTCCTGGTCCAGCTGGGAATCGCCGCTGGACTGGTCGACCGCGGCATGGATCACATGCCCCTGCGCATCGACCGACAGATGCAGCACCACCAGCCCGGCACGCGCGACGCGGCGGCTGAAGATCGAACTTGGCAGCTGCGGCATCTCGAGCGGAGTCAACGTCGGCGTCTGTGCCTCCGCCTCCGCCGGCGCGGCGGCGGCCTGCGCGACGTCCACCGGCGGCAGATGCGCGGCATGCGCCGGCGGACGCGGCGCGGGAGCCGCGCGCCGGTGCTGCGCCGGAGTCGGCACGGAGGGCATGGGCTTCGCGGCGATGCGGTCCGGCCCTTTCCATCCCGCCGTCAGCCCGCTCAGCCAGGCGGTGCCGGCCACGCCCACCGCCAGCGCGAGCAGACTCAGGACGGTGGTGGTGCGCAGGCGGAACATGGCGGCGGCGAGCGGCTCAGCGCTCGAGGATGGCGGTGACGCCCATGCCGCCGGCGGTGCAGATCGAGATCAGGCCGCGGCCCGAACCCTTCTCCTCCAGCATCTTCGCCAGCGTGGCGACGATGCGCGCGCCGGTGGCGGCGAACGGATGGCCGGCGGCGAGACTGGAGCCATGCACGTTGAGCTTGGCCGGATCGATGCTGCCCAGCGGCTGGTCCAGCCCCAGGCGGTTGCGGCAGTAGGTTTCGCTCTCCCACGCGCGCAGCGTGCACAGCACCTGGGCGGCGAAGGCTTCGTGGATTTCGTAGAAGTCGAAGTCCTGCAGGGTGAGCCCATGGCGCGCCAGCATGCGCGGCACGGCCACGGTCGGCGCCATCAGCAGGCCCTCGCCGTGCACGAAATCCACGGCGGCCACTTCGGCATCGAGGAAATATGCCTGCACCTTCAAGCCGCGCCTGGCAGCCCACTCGTCGCTGCCCAGCAGCACCGCGGCGGCGCCGTCGGACAGGCCGGTGGAATTGCCCGCGGTAAGCGTGCCGTGGCCGGAAATCTTGTCGAACGCAGGCTTGAGCGTGCCCAGCTTCTCCATGCTGGAATCCGCGCGCAGGAAGCCGTCGCGCTTCAGGCCGCGGAACGGCACCACCAGGTCCTCGAAGAAACCCGCCTCGTAGGCGGCGGCCAGCTTCTGGTGGCTTTCCAGCGCCAGCCGGTCCTGCGCCTCGCGGCCGATGTGCCATTCCTTGGCCATGCGCTCGCAGTGGTCGCCCATCGACATGCCGGTGCGCGGCTCGGCCACGCCCGGGAACGAGGGCTTCAATTCCTTCAGCGAGAAGCCGCGGGTGAAGGCGGCCATCTTGTCCTGCCAGCCCTTGGCGCGGTTGATCGCCAGCAGGCGCTTGCGGAAGCGCTCGCCCAGCACGATCGGCACGTCGCTGGTGGTGTCCGAGCCGCCGGCGATGCCCGCCTCGATCTGCCCGGCGGCGATCTTGTTGGCGATGATGATGGCGTTGTCCAGCGAGGTGCCGCAGGCGCGCGCCGTGGTGATGCCGGGGGTGGTGGGCGCCAGGCCCGAGGACAGCACCGCTTCGCGCGCGAGGTTCCACTCCGAGGAGTGCTTGATCACCGCGCCCATCGCCACCTCGCCCAGCTCCTCGCCATGCAGGCGGAAGCGTTCGACCAGGGCGCCGAGCACCTTGACCGACATGCCGAAGTTGCCGACGTCGGCATACGCGGTGTTGTTGCGGCAGAAGGGAATGCGGATGCCGCCGATCACACCGACGCGCTTGGGGGTGTTGTCCATGTCGTTGAGGATTCCAGCCGGGGCGAGCGTTCAAGGCTAACGCGCCGTGCCAGCTCGCGAAAGCCCGTGTTAAGCGGATGCTAGACTCTCGGTTCTTTGCCGTTCGGATTCGCCCACGTGGAAGCCTCGTCGCTGGTCGCCCTGCCCATCGTGCTCGCGCTGGAGCTGTCGCCCGGCGAAACACCGCAGCGCCTGACCCTGGGCCGCGACGAGGCCGCCGAACTGGCCGCCCTGGCCGCCGCCGACCTGCACGCGCTGGTGCCGCAGGTGGAGCAATGTCGCCTGGCCGTGGCCGGCGCGCTGTTCGATGCGGTGGAACTGCTGCGCCCCGGCTTCCCCGTGTGGGCCACGCTGGATGAGCTGGCCCGCCGCGTGCCGCGCGGCCACCTGGACAACGTGGTCGCCTTCGGCACCCACGAAGGCCACATGCCGGCCCAGCCGCTGGAGCCGGAACGCACCTACGCCGATGGCCCGATGCGCCTGCTGCCGCTGAGCCTGCTTGCGCCCGAGGCGCTGGCCGAGGAACTGGCCGAACGCCTGGAAGTGGAACTGGTCGGCCGCGGCGAAGCCGGCGCGCGTACTTCCGACTGGCTGATGCGCACGCTCGGCGTGCGGCTGGAGCATGCGCGCTTCCTCAGCCGCAACGACCTGCTGGCGATGACCTGCGTGCAGTACGAGCACGTCAACCTCGCGGCCCTGTGGACGCTGCTGGAATGCGCGCTGCTCACGCCCTACCGCGAGGAAGCCACGCTGAGCGCCCGCGGCCTGGGCCTGCGCTACGCCGACGGCAAGGTATGGATCCAGTCGCCCTCCGACTGGGCCGCCGCGCAGGCCATCGACCCCACCCCCGTCGAGCTTGGGCATCGCGCGCACGAATTGGCCGGCATCGTGTTCGAGTTGCGCCAGTACGCCGCCCTGCTGGATGCGCACCGCATCGCGCAGGCGCTGGAGTCGACCCAGGCCAGCGCCACCGCGGCCGAACCCGGCTACCTGCTGGAAGTGTTCGGCGCGCTGGACCCGGCGTATGGCGAGGCGCGCATCCACGCGCACGAGGCGCCGGGCCTGGGCGTGATCGCGGTCACCCTGGCCCAGCGCGGCGAGAACGGCCGCGCGCGAGTGCTCGCCAACGGTTATCCGCTGCAGCCGCGGGCGCTGGGTCCGCTGGTCGCCGCGCTGGCCGAGCGCAGCGGCATTCCGGCTGAGCTGCATGCGCTGGGCCGCATCGTGCTGGATGAGTCCGGACGCCTCGGCGCACCGGCCGAACCTTTGCACTGACGCCCGCATGCGGCCGACGTCGGAAAGCATGGCCGCGTAGACATTTCCTTCACTTCGACCGCATCGCCACCCACTGCCCACCCGCCGCGACTTGGCGCATCATGCGGTCTCTAGCGTCCTACAGGGGTGGACGGACGGGCGATATGGGCATGCAGCGGATCGAACCCGATCGGCAGACCGGGCCGGCTTCGACCGAGCCCGATTGGACCGCTCGTGTCGTACACGGCGCGCCGGCCCTGATCGCCTACATCGACCGCGAGCTGCGCATCCGCTTCGCCAATGCCGCGCACCAGTCCTGGCTCGGTGTCGACCCCGCCCAGCTGCTCGGCCGCCACGTCAGCGAAGTGCTGGACGAAGCCAGCCTGCAGCGCGCCAGCCCCTGCCTGGACGAAGCCCTCCGCGGCCACCCTTCCGTGTATGAAGGCGAGATGTTCGCCGGCCAGTCGCGCTGCTACGTGCATGGCAGCTTCCAGCCGGACTACGACGCCGACGGCACGGTGACCGGCGTATTCACCGTCCTGATCGACATCACCGAGCGCCATGCGCTGGAAACGCGCCTGCGCGAAAGCGAGCAGCGTTTCTTCGGCGCCTTCCAGCACGCCGCCATCGGCATGGGCCTGGTCGCGCCGGACGGCCGCCTGCTGCGCGTCAACGCCGCGCTGTGCCACATGCTCGGTTACCGCGAGCCGGAACTGCTGCAGCTCAATATCCGCGACATCACCCATCCGGACGACGTGGCCAAGAGCTTCGAACTGGCCACCGAGCTGATGGACGGCAAGCGCGACTCCTACCAGCTGGAAAAGCGCTACTTCCACCATGACGGCCACGTGGTGCACGTGCTGCTGACCGTGTCGCTGGTGCGCGCGCCGGACGGCACGCCGTTCCACGCCGTGGCGCAGATCCAGGACATCAGCCAGCGCAAGGCCTACGAAGAAGCCCTGTTCCGCGAGCGCGAGCTGGCCGAAGTCACCCTGCGCTCGATCGGCGACGCGGTGATCACCACCGACCTGCAGCTGCGCGTGACCTCGCTCAATCCCATCGCCGAGGCGATGACCGGCTGGAGCCATGCCGAGGCGCTGGGCCAGCCGATCGAAGACGTATTCCGCCTGATCGACGGCGACAGCGACGAGCTGCTGCGCAATCCGCTGCGCGAGGCGATCGGCCGCGACACCATCGTGGAGCTGCGCGGCAATGCGATGCTGGTGCATCGCAATGGCTTCCGCACGCCGATCGAGGATTCGGCGGCGTCGATCCACGACCATGCCGGCAACGTGATCGGCGGCGTGCTGGTATTCCACGACGTCAGCGCCACCCGCGCGCTGGTGCTGAAGATGGCGCACATGGCGCAGCACGACACGCTGACCGGCCTGCCCAATCGCCATCTGTTGCAGGCGCGGCTGGCCCAGGTGATCGCCGCGGCACGGCGGCGTCATGGGCGCGCGGCGCTGATCTTCATCAACCTGGACCATTTCAAGCACATCAACGATTCGCTCGGTCACCAGACCGGCGACCAGCTGCTGCGCCTGTTCGCCGCGCACCTGCGCGGCCTGCTTGGCGGCGAGCACATCGTCAGCCGCACCGCCGGCGACGAGTTCATGGTGGTGCTGCCGCACGTGGACAGCGCCGTGGATGCGGCCAAGACCTGCGAGCTGCTGATGCGCCGCTGGCACGAGCATCCGCCGCACGAGCTGGCCGAACTCGCCTTGAGCTTCAGCGCCGGCATCAGCCTGTATCCGGACGACGCCGACGACGCGGAGGCGCTGATCCGCCACGCCGACACCGCGATGTACGAAGCCAAGATGCAGGGCCGCAACAGCTACCGGCTGTTCACCGCGGCGATGACCGAGCGCCCGGCCGCGCAGATGCGCATCGAGCGCGACCTGCGCACCGCGATGCGCCGCGGCGACCTGCAACTGCACTACCAGCCCAAGGTCGACGCGCTCACCGGCGTGGTGGTCGGCGCCGAGGCGCTGCTGCGCTGGCAGGTCGATGGCCACGACGTCTATCGCCCCGACCAGTTCGTGCCGGTGGCCGAGGAGAGCGGACTGATCGGTCCGCTCGGCCGCTGGGCGCTGCAGCAGGCCTGCCAGCAGGCGGCGGTGTGGCATCGCTCCGGGCGCAGCGTGTCGATCGCAGTGAACGTCGCGCCGCCGCAGTTCCTGCAGCCGGGCTTCCACGACGCGCTGCGCGACATGCTGCGCGAGAGCGAGCTGCCGCCGGGGATGATCGAGCTTGAATTGACCGAGCGCATGGTGATGTCCGGCGGCGACCACAGCCGCGCGCTGATGCAGCAGCTGAAAGAGCTCGGCGTGAGCCTGGCGCTGGACGATTTCGGCACGGGCTACAGCAGCCTGTCCTACCTCAAGCACTTCCCCATCGACGTGCTGAAGATCCCGCGCGCGTTCGTGCGCGACGTGGCGACGGATACCGATAGCGCGGCGATCGCCGACGCGATCATCACCATGGCGCAGAGCCTGGAGATGAGCGTAGTGGCAGAGGGCGTAGAGACGCCGGAGCAGGCGGATTATCTGCGCCAGGCGGGGTGCCGGTTGTTGCAGGGGTTCCTGTATGGCGCGCC
>Ga0207647_10003492_pt1 | contig 11786 bp, 10 predicted proteins | sample KBSCornC2_FD_184295 | JGI IMG/M metagenome (GOLD analysis project Ga0207647, IMG submission 184295) | Corn rhizosphere microbial communities from Kellogg Biological Station, Michigan, USA - C2 (SPAdes) (version 2) | ecosystem: Host-associated > Plants > Roots > Rhizosphere ...
AAAGAGAGTTGTATATGGTGCTTACCAAAAACGACTCCTTGATATGGAAGCTTAAAACAACCCTGAGAAAATAAAGTAGCAATGAGTACGTTTAGCGCCAAAGATGGGAGACAAATAGAAATAAGGCCTGCTGCTATAGAAGATGCCGAGGGCATCATAAGCTTCGCAAAAATATTATTCCCTTCCACAGACCAGGTATTGACCTTGCCGGAAGAATATAAAATGACGGTAGCGGAAGAGCTGCTTTTTATAGAAAGCTACAGTAGCACCCCCACAGCATTATTACTGGTAGCAGTATATGGCAATGAAGTTGTAAGCCTGCTGAATTTTAAGTGTGGTGAAAAGAAGAAAGTCCGACATTCAGGTGAATTTGGTATTAGTGTGCATCCCGCGTTTCAGGGTTTGGGAATAGGTAAGCAAATGATAATAGAGTTGCTGAATTGGGCAAAGCAAAAGCCTCAGATAGAAAAGATATTCCTGAATGTATTTCATACAAATCCGGCTGGAATAAGCCTATACAAAAGCCTGGGCTTTAAAGAGGAAGGCAGAATGTTAAAAGCAGCCAAACAACCGGATAATACCTATGTGGATATGATCTACATGTCGAAATTTATGAATGAATAAACCTCGGTTTGAACGTCATTATTCCTGACAGCTTTAAAGCGAAATGACACATAAATCAGGGCTGTATATGCGACAATTTGTCAAAATACCATAATGGCAAAATAATTGACGAATATTATAGCAGCATGTTTTTTAAAAAAAAGAAGATTATGAGCGATAACCCATTGGAAAATATGGATACAAACTATGAAAATGCCGACAGCATGGCACAAAACGAGAATGAAAATACTGACGCATTGGCAAACGAAGAATCGAATGCCTTGGCTGAGCAGCCTATAGAAGAATTGCATAAGCTAAAAGCAGAGCTTGATGAAGCAAAGGATAAATATGTGCGCCTGGTGGCTGAATTTGAGAATGCTAAAAGACGCAATGCAAGGGAAAGGGAAGAATTAAGGCTTACTGCGGGTAAAGATATATTGCAATCGTTGCTGGGTGTGCTGGATGACTGCGAACGTGCTGAAAAACAGGTAGAGAACGCAAAAGATATAGAAGCGCTAAGAGAAGGAATATCGCTGGTATTCAATAAATTGCGTAATATCTTACAGCAAAAGGGATTGCGCAGGATGGAAAGTATTAACCAGCCATTTAATCCTGATATGCATGAAGCAATAACAGAAATTCCTGCGCCAAGCGCTGAAATGGAAGGAAAGATAATAGACGAGACAGAACCCGGATATTATTTGAACGACAAGCTTATACGTCACGCTAAGGTGGTGGTAGGAAAATAGTTTTATAATTATTATTAATATATAACATGTAAAATCCTTTCTAAAGGGGATTTAGGCTATGGCAAAGAAAGATTATTATGAAGTGCTGGGGGTTGCACGCGGTGCAAGTGCAGATGAGATTAAAAAGGCTTACCGAAAGATAGCATTGCAGTATCACCCGGACAGAAATCCCGGAAATAAAGATGCTGAAGAGCATTTTAAGGAAGCAGCTGAGGCCTATGATGTGCTAAGCAGTGCCGACAAGCGTGCCCAATATGACCGTTTTGGTCATGCCGGTATGGGTAGCAATGGGGGCGGCTATGGTGGTGGTCCGGGTGGCATGCGTATGGAAGATATTTTCCAGAATTTCGGCGATGTATTTGGTGACGATATGTTTGGCAGCTTCTTTGGCGGTGGACGCCAGGGTGGTAGCCGCAGAGGTACACGCGGTGCTAACCTGCGAGTGAAACTGAAAATGAATTTCTCTGAAATTGCTAATGGTGCCAACAAGAAAATAAAAGTAAAAAAACATGTGTCCTGCCAGACTTGTAATGGCAGCGGTGCAAAAGATAAAGGCTCCGTACAGACCTGTGGTACATGCGGCGGCAGTGGTCAGGTGCGCAGGGTGACAAATACCTTCCTCGGGCAGATGCAAACAGTAACTACATGTCCTACCTGTAATGGTGAGGGTATGAGCATTACCGCCAAATGTGGTAGCTGTAAAGGCGAAGGACGTGTATATGGTGAAGAAACATTGAGCCTTGATATACCACCAGGTGTACAGGACGGCATGCAGCTAAGCATGAGCGGTAAAGGCAATGCAGGTGAAAGAGGTGGTGCTCCCGGCGATTTATTGATATTGGTAGAAGAAGAAAAGCACCCGCACCTGAAGCGTCAGGACCTTGATGTGATATATTACCTGCATGTTTCCTTCCCGGATGCTGTACTGGGTACACAAGTAGAAGTGCCTACAATAGATGGTAAGGCTAAGATAAAATTACCTCCCGGTACTCAGAGCGGCAAAGTCTTCAGGCTGAAAGGAAAGGGATTCCCTGCATTCCAGTCTTATGAGAAAGGCGATGAGCTGGTGGAAGTGAATGTATGGTCTCCGCAAAACCTGAGCAATGAAGAAAAGGATATGCTTGAAAAGCTAAAGGAGTCGGCAAACTTCAAGCCCGGTCCGGAGGCCAAAGAAATGAAGGAAGAAAGAAGTTTTTTCGATAAAATAAAAGACGCATTTGGGGGTTGATTTTTCAACCCCCTTTTTTTATTTGTAACCGAGTTTCTTTAAGTGCGCTACGTGCGATGCTATAGCGTGTACCATTTTAGGATGTTCTATATAAGGTACATTCATTTCTGCACAAGTATTCTTAATGATATCACTGATGGCAGGATAATGCACATGTGAGACCTTAGGGAAAAGATGGTGCTCAACCTGGAAATTAAGACCACCAACCCACCATGTAATTAACTTATTCTTGGTAGCAAAATTTGCGGTAGTCTTTAGCTGATGTAATGCCCACTCATCTTCTATCCTGTTAGCAGGTTGTATGGCCTGGGGAAATGTAGTTTCCTCTACCGTATGCGCCAGCTGAAAAACAATACTCAACACAAAACCGGCTACCATAGCGTACACAGTAAAACCAATCAGCCATGGCCAAAATCCTACCATATAAATGGGTAGTGCTATATAAAAGAATATATGTGCTGCCTTGGAAGTCCAGAAAAGTAGGTGGTCGGTAAATTTCAGCTTCTTAATCTCTACTACCTTTACTTTATTGGTAAAGTATTTTTTATAGTCTGTAAAAAACACCCAGAAGAAGTATAGCATGGAATAAAGGAACCAGAAATATATATACTGGTAGCGATGTATTTTATGATACTTCTGCGTATCGCACATGCGTAGTAAAACACCTGCATTCAGGTCATCATCTACACCGTCAATATTTGTATAGGCATGGTGTACTATATTATGTTTGGTATTCCACATAAAGCTGCTGGCGCCTAACATGTCTAACGTTTTAGCGGCCATATTATTAAGCCATGGGTTGTTGCTAAAGCTACCGTGAGAGCCATCATGCATTACATTGAAGCCGATGCCGGAGGTAAGTATGCCCAGCACCATGCATTCCGGTATGGCTATCCACGCAGTAGGGGTGAAAAATACAAGATGTATATAAAGTGCTGTATAGCTTAAAATCAGCAAAGCAGCTTTTACGAAAAGTTTATAGTTACCGGTTGGCTGTATGCCCTTTGTCTGGAAATAATCATTTACACGTTTTTTCAATTCAGCATGAAGGGAGAGTGTGGGCGCAGCGAACTTTGGAGTAATCATAAATAATAATTTTTGGCCGTTTTAATAGAGCTCATCGCTCTGTTATAAACCATTACTGCACAATCGAAAAAAAATATCAATTGGAGCGCTGTAAAGATAACATAAAGCTGTTTATGAATATGTTATATCGTCAATTTTATCATGAATTATTTACTGATAATGCTTCCTTTTTACAGTCCTGTGATTAATGCCTCTTCATTCTATCTGTAAATCAACTGTTAATAGGCTGCTATGTCTTGCAGGAATGAATAAGCCGATTAATCTTTGCCCCTCTTATTTGCAGACAATGAGAAAAAACAAACTCTTCTTATTAATACTGGCACTGGTAAGTGTTGTTATCCTTGCAATGATACCCTTGTGTCTTACATTTCTTTGCAAATAGCTTTCAATCAGGAAATATTTCCCGGAATACTTTTAATACTACCAATATATATCATTCCTTTTCAGGTATATAGAGATAAAGAACAAAATTATATTTAATACTTTTTCATTTTAGCTCTTATCCAGTTATTGATACCTCCAATGTTAAGTTCTTCTTTCTATAATAGCTTGTTAATGCACTGCAAATAGGCTGTTAAGTTGGGGAAAAAGTTTCTATTGGTAAAGGCAGTGATGAATATTTGTAGTCTAAACCTGAACCAAATGACCAAAAAGAAAAAGAAAGAAATGGCTATCGCGCTCTCGATATCTGCCATATTCATCATGATACCTGTATATATTCTATTTTTCCTTAGTTAGATAGAGTTACTTGTCAGATTTTGCGCACTTCGTTAGATAGGACAGCATATATATCTGCACCATTGTCCCAATCCATAATGTACAGGCCTGTGAGTACGCCAAATGCAGGCAGCAGAAAAATGTTGTTGATGAAATAGTAACAAGGAATAGTAAGACTTTGCCTCGCCTGGCCGGATAGCCTTATGCCGGGATGTATATGTCCTGAAATGTTTACTTTCCCATTTGTATCGTTCATGGGTGCGTGGGAATAAATAAATGTTTCGTCTTCAATTGTCTTATCTATCACTGTAATATTAAGTTCCCGGAATAAAGCTTCATTTATCAGGTCATGATTCCCTTTTATCAAGGTAAAGTCAATTTGCTCAAACCTACTGATAAGCGCAGCGAAATAATGCCAATCACCATTGAATGTGCTGTGAAACAAATCACCGAGAAAATATACTTGCTTGGGCTGCACCTTTTCAAATAGTCTTTCTAACGCTAAATAGTCGGCAGCTTGTGCATTCGCCGGTATAGGGATGCCGGATTTTCTAAAATGGCTTGCCTTGCCCAGGTGTATATCTGCTATTATAAGCAGCGATTCGTCATGTTTGTATAAAGCCTTTTCAGGTAATAATGTGAATTCAGACCCGCGAAGAAATAACTGCATCTACTTTTCTAACTGATTTAACATTTTTAGTACTCTGTCCTCAAATTTCTCATTGCTCAGTTGCTCCCTGAACCGTTCTGTAAAGATAGGAAAACAGAAAGGACTTAATTGCTCCAGCTGCCTGATAACAATCGTTTGCTCTTGCATACGTTTTACTGCATCAGATAAGCGCACTTGTTCCATCTGGAAAGTCATTACCTCGTCATAGGCTTGTTGCAAAAGCAGGTTATTCTTTTCGAAATCTGAAAAGACATTAAAAAATAATTGCGAGGATGCCTGCACATGTTTTGTCTTCAGCTGCTTGCCCGGGTAGCCGTTAAATACCAGGCCCGCAATGCTTGCAATATCCCTGAACTTACGGCGCGCCATCTCCGTAATATTCACGCTCAGCGATACATCATCCGAAAGCCCCTCGCTATCGAGTAAGCCATTTGCCAATGCTTCCTCAATAGGTATTTCCTGCTCGCTTAATAATTCAAAGCCATAGTCATTGAAGGCGATAGAGAAAGTCATAGGCTTTAGCTTGGCTATACGATAAGCTAGTACTGCAGAAATACCCTCATGCACATTTCTCCCCTCGAATGGATAAACGAAAATATGGTAGCCTTCACGTGTTTTTGCTTTCTCTATAAGCAGCTCGTTAGGATGCGGAATTTTTGAACGCCGTTCCTGTTCGTCAAACAGTGGAATAAGCTTTTCTATTTCCCTGTCTTTTTTGCCATGTTTATAATATTCATCCAGCTTCAATCTTATGGTTTGCGACAGCTCTGATGACAAGGACATGCGTCCGCCTTGCCAGGAGGGGAAAATGCCCTTTCCTTTATTGCTTTTACGCACTAGGACTTGCATGTTTTTTACACCTACCAGTTCCAGATTCCTGCCCGCGAACCAAAACGTATCACCGGGAGACAGCCGCGAAATGAACCATTCTTCTATTGCACCTATTCTGCCACCGCCTACATATTTTACCTGCATCATACTGTCACTTACTATGGTGCCGATACTTAACCGATGGCGCATAGCAATACCACGATTAGTAACCTTATAGATGCCGTCTTCAATTACCACTTTATGAAATTCATCATAAGCATCCAGCAATTTCCCGCCCTGTGTAATAAACGAAAGACACCAGTTAAACTCTTCACGATTGATAGAGGAGAAACAATGTGTCTTTAACGCCTCTTCAAAGATTTCGTCTGCTTTAAATCCTTCTGATATTGCCAGGGTGACAAGATATTGTATCAGTACATCAAAAGACCGGATGTATGCTACCCGTTGTTCTATCTTATTGTGCCCTATTGCATATCGCAATGCACTGCCTTCTATTATCTCCAGCGAGTGAGTAGGGACAAAGTATATTTTGCTTATAGCGCCGGGCTGGTGCCCGCTTCTGCCGGCACGTTGTATAAAGCGTGCTACGCCTCGCGGAGAGCCTATTTGTATCACCGTGTCAACAGGTCTGAAATCCACGCCCAGGTCAAGACTGCTCGTGCAAACCACAGCTTTCAATATGCCCTCATGTATGGCATTCTCCACCCATATTCTTAGTTCTTCGTTCAGCGAGCCGTGGTGCAGTGCTATAAGCCCTGCAAGGTCAGGGTCTTTCTCTAACAAGCGTTGGTACCATATTTCACATTGTGAACGGGTATTGGTAAAAAGCAATGTTGAATTGCTTTGATGAATGACAGATAATACCTGGTCAATAGCACTGATACCGAGGTGCCCACCCCAGGGATATTTTTCTATTACCTCAGGCAGTATCGTTTCTATCTCTATTTTCTTTTCCAGCGGGGCTTTTATCATAGTGTTCTTCCCTTCGTAGCTACCCAGCAATATTTCTTTCGCTTCGTCCAGGTTGCCGATGGTAGCAGAGATACCCCATATTTTCAATTTAGGATTTATAGCTTTTAAGCGCGATAGTGCCAGTTCTATCAATACACCACGCTTGCTGCCCAGTAGTTCATGCCATTCGTCCACCACTACAAACTCCAGGTTTTTAAAAGTATCAGGGTAGCCTTTTTGCGCGAGTAGTAAGTGGACACTTTCTGGGGTGGTGATTAGCCCATTAGGCATTGCTTTTTTCTGCTTCACTCTCTCGCCGGTACTCGTATCTCCCGTACGCAGGCCTATATTATAGTCTAGTCCCAGATCATCACTTACTCTTTCTGTTGCAGAGAATATTTCTTTTGATAAAGCGCGCAACGGGGTTATCCATAGGCAATGCAATCCGGTCGGTCTTTTCTTTTTTGAGAAATAATTTTGCAGAATGCCAAACCACAATGCATATGTTTTCCCAAAGCCTGTTGGCGCATTCAGCAAGCCGGAATATCCGTTAGCCAACGCCCTCCATGTTTTTACCTGGAAATCATAAGGCGTCCATCCTTTTATGCCAAACCATGTATCTGCAATATCGGTATTAGCCATTGTTTATCTTTAGCAGGTCCATCAGGTCTTCCTTTGTATTTGCATCTTTAATGCCTTTGTCTTTTCTCCAGCGCAGTATTCTCGGAAAACGCAATGCCACACCTGATTTATGCCTGGGTGAAGGATTGATTCCCTCAAAGCCTATTTCGAAAACAAGTTCCGGTGTTACACTTCTCACCGGCCCAAACTTTTCTTTGGTATGTTTTTTTACCCAGCTATCCACTTCCACCAGTTCTTTATCCGTCAGCCCTGAATATGCTTTTGTAAAAGGTACTAATTCTTCGCCATCCCATACTGCAAATGTAAAGTCGGTATATAAATTCGCCCTCCTTCCATGTCCTCTTTGTGCATAGATAAGCACTCCGTCTATAGACAATGGGTCTACCTTCCATTTCCACCATTCGCCCCGTCTTCTGCCTGTCTTGTAGGTGCTTGTTTTCCTTTTTAGCATCAGGCCTTCGCAATTCTGTTCACGTGCTATCAGCCTTTCTTTTGCCACTTCTTCCCAGGTATCGCACTCCACAGTGGGCGATAGCATCATTGGTAATTCAGGAAACTTTTCCTTTGCAGCGGTTAAAATGCTATCCAGTATATTTCTTCTTTCCATGAGTGACATATAACGTATATCCACACCATTGTCTTCCAGCAGGTCGTAGCATATCATTGCCAGCGGTGCATCCTGCAGGTTCTTTTTTGTTACGTTCTTCCGGCCTATGCGTGTTTGCATCACATGAAATGGCAGTAACTGCCCATCTTTTACAGGAAGTATTTCACCATCTATCACGGTGCCTGATGGCAGGTGATTAATTAAAGATTGAAACTCTGTAAATTTTTCCGTCATCAGGTCTTCACCCCTGCTCCATACAAATAGCTGTTTGTCGCGTATTATTATCTGCCCGCGTATGCCATCATATTTCCGTTCTATCTGCCATTCATCTACTTCGCCAAGTTCCTCAACTGCAGTTTCCAGCGGATAGGCAAGATAGAAAGGGTAGGGTTTGGAAATATCATCACCTGCATTTTCTGCAGATAATAAATCTTGCAGCGTAGTAGCATTCGCATCCCAGTTCCCGGTAAGCCTATGCGCTACTATGTTCTCATCTATATTGAAATGTTTTGCTAGTCCTTTAATGATGATCTTATCAGATACCCCAACTCTAAAGCTGCCCGTAATAAGCTTATTGAAAATAAATAATTCCTGTTGAGAGAATTCCCGCCAGGCCTGCATCACAAACTCCTTTCTTGTTTGTTCATCACTATCCTGCAACGCTATGAGCGATTTTATTATGGTATTCAGCGAATGATCTTTAGTATCGGTATTGGCAGGTAACAGTAATGAGATGGTTTCTGCAAGATCACCGACGATATGGTAAGATTCTTCCAGCAGCCATACCGGCGTACCGCTCATTTCTGCACACCAGTCTCTCAGCTCACCTGCTTTTACAGTACGCTTTGGCCGCCTGCCGCTCAATATGGCTACACACCATATAGCATCTGCGGTATCTGCCGTAGCAAAATAATCAGCCAGCGCATCTATCTTCTCGTTGGTAGATGTGGTCTGATCTATGCGGGTAAATAGTTCACTAAATGCTTTCATTGTCTTTGCCGTCCTTCGTTTCTATGTCAATGGTATCATCTGCCTGTTCACCGGCGTATAATGTTTCTACTTCTGTAGCACGTAGTTTGTAAGTTTCCTGTAGCCATTTCGCATATACTGATTTGTATCCATGTGTTACATATATATTCTCTGCTCCCGTTTCCTGTATTGCTGTATTTAGTTGTTCCCAGTCTGCATGGTCAGACATTATGAAACCGCGGTCCGCGCCGCGCCTGCGCCTGGCTCCGCGAAGTTGCATCCAGCCACTGCATATGCCCAGTTTGTAAGGCTGTAGTTTGCGCATCCATGGTGTGTCCATGGCCGAGGGCGGAGCTATTATCATAGCGCCTTTTATGTCGGCTCTGTTAGTTTCTACGGTGATGCGTTGCGAAGGTGTAAGTTTCCCTATTGTTGTCTCGTATAGCTTATTTACGTTGTCTACCGCGCCATGTGTGTATATCGTACCTATCGTGTCGTCCAATTGATTTAACACCCGTTGTGCTTTGCCCAGTGCATAGGTTATAAGTACCGAGTTCTTTCCTTCTTCTTTATTTTGTCGCCACCAGTTGTTAATGTCGGTATGCACATCGGTGATATCAGGGAAGCGATATATAGGTAAGCCAAAAGTGCTTTCGGTTATGAAGTTGTGACATCTTACAGGTTCAAAGGGTTGAGATATTTTATCATGCTGTAGCTTATAGTCACCGCTTATCACCCATATCTCGCCTTTATACTCCAGTCTTACTTGTGCAGAGCCCCATATGTGTCCCGCCGGGTGCAGGCTTATTTTTACACCATTTAGTACACGGGTTTCACCATATTCTACGCCCTCGCCCTTTATGTCCTCCCCCAGTCTATATTTAAGTACAGGTACACTATGTTTATGCGCCAGATAGCTGCCCATGCCTATGCGTGCGTGATCCGAATGCCCATGGGTAATAATAGCTTTATCTACGGCATTCCAGGGGTCTATATATATCCCGGCTTGCGCACAGTAAATACCATTATTATCAAACGTGACCATACTATCCTTCAAGCTGAGGGGTTATTTTAAAACATAAAATAGTTAAAAATTGTACCACAAGTGTTAGTTGCTTCTTTATTAACAATTATATCTGCACGAGGTTCAACGTACTTAACAAGTTCGCGCCAAACACCCACACTACAAGCTCCATTTTTAAATTTTTACTCTTTCATTTTTAATTACAAAATGTGGATATGATTATTTGGGAACCGCTTGTTAATTATCCGATATTGCAATTGAGCTGTTGTAACTAAAGAACAGATATAGATTATGAAGCGGAACGTAGATGAGTATACGAGACGTGCTGGGGTAAAGATGGGGCACAAATGGGGCATAATGTTACATTTGCCGTATTCTTTATATGGCAATACTGTAAATGCTTTCGGCGGTTTTCTGGGTAGCTGAATACCCCATCGTTGTTTTTATGGGAAAATGGGGCATTGAGCAAATTAAGCACTGCTATCAGTTGAAAATGCTGCTACCTAAGCCGGAGAATAGCATACTATAAAAAACATATCCACTCATGTACACCTGTTTCCAAATGAGTAACTTTATGTTGGCTAATAATGTATGGAAATAAGCCCTGTAAAATATAGAAAGATTATCCACGTGGATATGGATGCATTTTACGCGTCTATAGAACAGCGGGATAATCCCGAGTTGCGCGGGAAGCCTATTGCAGTAGGTGGTTCTCCGCAGGGCAGGGGAGGGGTGGTAGCTACCGCTAGTTACGAGGCACGTAAATTTGGTATCCGCTCTGCTATGGCATCAAAGCGGGCACAGCAGCTTTGTCCTCATGTCATATTTGTCCGTCCGCGCTTCGATGCATATAAAGAGGCATCTGAAAAAATAAGGGAAATATTTCACCGCTATACCGACCTCATAGAGCCTTTATCTCTTGATGAAGCCTATCTTGACGTAACAGAAGACAAGCTAAATATTGGCTCTGCCCTTGATATAGCAAAGCAAATAAAGGCTGCAATAAAAGAAGAATTGAATTTGACAGCTTCTGCAGGTGTGTCTATCAATAAATTTGTAGCTAAAATTGCTTCAGATCTTAATAAGCCTGATGGCCTTGCATTTATCGGCCCCTCGTCCATAGAAGACTTTATGGAAAAATTGCCGGTTGAAAAATTCTTCGGTGTAGGTAGGGTCACGGCAGAGAAGATGAAGCAGATGAACCTGCATACAGGCGCTGATTTGAAAAAACTTACAGAAGGAGAATTGACAATGTACTTCGGCAAGGTAGGCCGGTTTTACTATAGAATAGTGCGAGGCATCGATGACCGTCCTGTAAATCCCAACCGTGAAACCAAATCCCTTGGTGCAGAAGATACGTTTCCTCATGACCTCACCACCGTAGAAGAAATGAATGCTGAGCTTGACAGGATTGCTGAAATAGTGCATAATCGCCTGGTGAAGTATAACCTCAAAGGCCGCACTATTACCCTGAAGGTTAAATACAGCGATTTTAAGCAAATTACCAGGAGTTTGTCTTTGCCTGAATTTGTAAATGACCTACAGGTTATAGCGAATACCGCTAAGCAATTATTGTCTGCCACTGATTTGAAAGATGTAAAAGTGCGTTTGCTGGGTATTTCCCTTTCAAACTTTCCGGATGAGCTACCCGAGCTTAAAGGTCCTTCAGAACAACTGAGGTTATTTTAGCACATTAAGGTAAACGCTAT
>Ga0207647_10003493_pt1 | contig 11786 bp, 11 predicted proteins | sample KBSCornC2_FD_184295 | JGI IMG/M metagenome (GOLD analysis project Ga0207647, IMG submission 184295) | Corn rhizosphere microbial communities from Kellogg Biological Station, Michigan, USA - C2 (SPAdes) (version 2) | ecosystem: Host-associated > Plants > Roots > Rhizosphere ...
GGTGTATTTGAAAAAACAAAGCCACTGACATTAAGACTGGATGTGCCATTGTTTATTAATCGTGCACCTTATGGCGACCCGCAGTATAGCAGCATAAGGTATGTAGTGGGCGTAAACAGAACATTCTAAGCGTAAATGATTTTTCTTATTCTTTATCCATTAGATTTGGGATAAGATATTAATGCATGTTCAGCAAGATAAAGAGAAAACTAAGCGGATATTTTACAGGCCCTTTGAAAGATACCGAGCCGGCAGCGGCATATGATATGTGGGCATTGCAATATGATGCACAGCCTGATAACCTGATGCTGGCACTGGATGAGGAATTGTTTTCTTCGCTTATAAAAAATGTAAGCTTTGAGGGTAAAGTTGTGGCGGATGTGGGCTGCGGAACTGGCAGACACTGGCAAAAGATATTTGCAAAAGCGCCTAAAGTATTAGTGGGTTATGATGTATCTGAAGGGATGCTGAATAAATTAAAAGCTAAATATCCGCAGTCAGTGACACATCAGTTGACAAATAATCGTTTGCAGGGACTTGATGATAATAGCTGTGACGTAATAATGTCAACACTGGCTATAGCGCATATAGAAGATATAGAGGACGCACTGAAAGAGTGGAATAGGGTATTGAAGCACGGGGGGGATATTGTGATTACCGATTATCACCCGGATAATTTGCAAAAGGGTGGTGACAGGACTTTTGTGCATGAGGGTAAGCTGGTGGCGGTGAAAAGCTATGTGCATACATTTGAGCGGCTAAGAGCTATTGCTACACAACTGGATTGGGAAGTGCTTTACTTTACAGAACGTGCTATAGATGAAAGCATGCAGCACTGGTACGAAAAGAAGAATGCCCTGCATGTGTTTGAAAAATATAAAGGTTGTGCGATTATATACGGCATGCACCTGAGAAAAAAATGATACTGCGTAATCTACATAGCATTACTGAAGATAGAGTAATCGACGTCCGGATAACTGGTGAAAGAGTAAGTGCAGTTGAGAATGCCGATGCTATGGCGGCTGGTGATATGCCAGCTTTGAATTTCAAAGATGCTATTGTATTCTCCGGGCTTATTAACTCGCATGATCATCTTGATTTTAATCTGTTCCCACAGTTAGGCAATCGTATCTATAACAACTATGTAGAGTGGAGCCATGATATACAGAAGGTAAACAGGGAGGAGGTAGATAAAGTGCTAAAGATTCCTAAGCCGCTTAGAATACGATGGGGTATATATAAAAACCTGCTGAGCGGTGTAACTACAGTGGTAAATCATGGGGCGACGCTGGAGGTGACGAATGATTTGATAAATGTATTTCAGAATTGTTATTCCCTGCATTCTATACTGCTGGAAAAACATTGGAAACGCAGATTGCTAAAGCCATTTAGAAATAGCTGGCCTTTTGCCATACATATAGGGGAAGGGACAGACGATAAGGCCAGGAAGGAGATCGATACTTTCATAAAGTGGAACTTATTTAAGCGAAAAACAATTGGGATACATGGAGTTGCCATGAATGCTGAACAGGCAAGAGCATTTGATGCTTTAGTCTGGTGTCCTGATTCTAATTACTTTCTGCTGGGTAAAACAGCAAATATTGCTGCGCTGAAAAAGAATACACGTATACTTTTTGGTACAGACTCAACAGTCTCCGCGAATTGGAATATCTGGGAGCATTTACGCGCTGCAAGAAAGGAGAATGCCCTGAATGACAAAGAGCTTTTTAATGCACTGACAATAGATGCTGCGGCTGTATGGGGCCTGGATAGGGCTGGGCGAATTGAGGCGGGCTACGAAGCCGATGTAGTTATTGCAAAAAGAAAGGATGATTTAAGCGGCATGAATGCATTTTATGCACTTGCCCCTGCGGATATGCTTGTGGTAATAAAAAGCGGAGCAATCAAATTATTTGACGCTTCACTTCAGGAACAGCTGAATGCTGCCGGAGTGGACTTAGGTAGCTATAGCAGAATTTCAATAGAGGGTAGTGAGAAGTATGTATGGGGAAACTTACCGCAACTAATGGCTGACGTGAAACAATATAATCCTGACGCAAATTTCCCTGTAGAATAAACGATATGCCGGAGCAGCAAAAGACATTAGTAATATTAAGCCCCGGCTTCCCTAAGGATGAGGCTGATACTACCTGCCTGCCAACTCAGCAACTATTTGTAAAAAGTTTGCAGGCCCAATATCCTGACCTGAAAATTGTTGTTCTGGCATTTAGATATCCATTTGTGAAAGCTACTTACGAATGGCATGGCGTAGAAATAATAAGCCTGAATAATAGGAGAAAAGGCTTTATAAATCATTTGGCGTTGTGGTTGCGTATATGGCAATTGCTCAGAAGGTTAAAGACGCAACATAATATAATTGGGTTACTAAGTTTTTGGTGTACGGAATATGCAATGGTTGCAAAGTACTTTGCTATACGTAATGGGCTAAAATATTTTATATGGCTTAAAGGCCAGGATGCGAGAGCGGGAAATCAGTTTGTGCGGCTGATAAAACCCAAAGGTGATGAACTAATTGCTATCTCTGATTTTGTAGCAGATGAGTTTTACAGGAACTATAAGGTAAGACCGCTGCATATAGTGCCTAACGCAATAGATGAATCGCTATTCATCGGTGAGCAAGCAGAAAGAGACGTTGATATACTTGGTGTGGGATCATTAATACCACTGAAACAATATGATGTTTTTATAGAGGTAGTAAAAGATATTAAGGCTAAGATTCCCGATATAAGTACGGTTATATGTGGAAAAGGCCCTGAGGCAGATAACTTAAAAGAAGCAATAAGAAACCAATTGCTGGATAACCATATTGCAATAATAGGTGAGCAGCCACATAATGAAGTGCTAAAATTGATGCAGCGTTCAAAGATATTGTTGCATCCTTCTTCCTATGAAGGGTTTAGCACGGTATGCCTTGAAGCATTATATGCGGGAATGCATGTTATAAGCTTTCATAAGCCCATGAAAGAGAATATAAAAAACTGGCATGTAGTAAAGGATAAAAATGAGATGGCAGAAAAGGCTATAACGCTCCTGCTGGATCCGGATACCAAATTTGAACGTGTGCGGGTATATGCTATGGAAGATACAGTGAATGCTGTAATGAACTTATTTTATAAGTAATGAATTAAATACCCGGGTAAGGGTGTCGGCAATGGCTTGGAATGAGAGGCATTCATTGAAATGACTACTGATGGCTTGTGACAGTTGCTCCCTGTTTATTTTATTTAATTGCAGAAGTATATTGGTTAGGCTATTCACGTCGCCCGCTTTGTAAAGAAATCCATATTCGCCATCCCTGGTTATTTTTCTAAATGAGGGTATGTCTGTGACAACAGGTATGCAACCGCATGCCATACATTCTATTAGCGCATAACCTGATCCCTCACTATGGCTGCCCGAAATATAAAAGTCAGCGGCACTAAACCAGTAAGGAAGTGCTTCATGTGGTACTTTGCCAATCAAACTTATTGCGTTGGCTAAACGCTCGTTCGATTCTATCGTTGCTGTTACATCTGCTAAAAGTTCTTCTGTCTGATAAATCATATACAGCTTTGCATCAGGATACTCCACCAGGTATTGCATAAAACCTGTAAGTACCGTCAATGGGTCTTTATTGATATCAAGCCTGCCAACCCATAGGAAATTATTAATACCCTGCATTTTAGTTTTTTCAATGCTTTCCTGTTTAGGTTTTTTTGTGAAATAGGTAGAGGCTTCCAGTACCTCATGGCATTTGGCTTTGTTGTTGATGATTTTGTTATCTATCCATTCCTTTGCATTACCTTCTGAAGTAAAAAGGTATGCGTTGATGAATTTATCGGCCAGTCGTTGAAGGCTTCGTTTTATACCAGTGAATGGTTTTTCTCCATGGTGCTGTACAATTATTTTCGTGTTTCTTTTTAGGATAAACTTTAACGCTAATAATTGTAATGGATGTTTTAGGCCCTGTATCCATACAAGATCAGGTTCTTCTCTTTTTACCAGTCCATTTGTATTGAAAGGTATATACCAGAATTTATTGTTGCTTTTGAGGAAATTGAATTTAATGTTATTTATAGTCTCTGTTCCCTCATGGTTTATGTGGAGATAAACGGATATATCGATGTTGTCTCCAAAGTATTTAACGATATCAAGAGCTTCCTTGTAGCGAAAAAGCGCCTTGTAGGGGTCTGTAAAATTCTTATCAGAATTGTACGAGAGGAAAACGACTTTCATTGCCTTCACGCTATTTATATCGATTTATGTTTTATATTTATTGTGCTTGACATTTCCTCTGGCAATATAAACATGGCGGAGCTAAAAAATAGCATTCCAGCGATTTCCTTTTATGATTTGCATGCCGCGGATTATAATAACCGTATGTCTGCCTCAGACAGTAAAGTGAGGGGAGCGGTAAGAGATTGCTTTATAAAATACACCAACAAGGGTAAAGTACTCGATTTTGGTGGTGGCACAGGTCTGGATTTACCCTGGTTGTGTAAGCAATATGACAAAGTGTTTTTTATCGAGCCATCGGCCGGGATGAGGGCAGAGGCACGCAAGCTTATATTCCCAGGTTGTGCTCCAATTTTTGTTGACGAAAATCTTGATTTTAACGATTGGGAATATCCAAAATTGCCCTTCACTGAAAAGATGGACGGGATACTTGCAAACTTCGCTGTATTTAATTGTATTCAAAATATAGATGTGCTTTTTCATCGGTTATCATTGCTTAGTTTTCCGGGAGCCCACCTCGTGATTAATGTACTAAATACCAGCCCTAAAAAGATGCTGACAACCTATTCAATTAAGTTTGCATTACTTTCTATAATGAATATGAAAATAGAAGTTCCAAATACCGGTAAGGGTATTTCTCATCCAACATATTTGCATACCCTGCGACAATATTTATCAGCATCAAAAGGATACTTTAACCTGGTAGCGTATTTCCCAATTGCTCATTCAAATTTTATGGTGCTAATTTTCTCAAAGAATGAACAGAATACTTAGAAAGATAATTTTAGGTTATTCAAACCCTCAGAAATATTTAGGTGTAAGGCTAAAAGATAACGAGGTAAAAGAGCGGGTTATCATTACGCATAATGGCAATGTGACAGATATTACAGCCAATCATTCTATTGTATGTGAGAAGCCATTTTGTGTCGCAATAATGCTCCCTAAGGAACGAGAAGGTGAAGTAGCAGCGGACACTGTAGAAATGAGCATATTGAGGAACAATAAAATATGCACAACACTCCTACTGGCTTTAAAAGATAAAATATGGGAAAATAATACTGTCGTATTGATATTCGAAATTAAGGAAGCTATAAACTATCAAATAAGTCAATTCCGTCAGCTTATTTTAATGCGATATTTTCTCCGTGAGAAGAAGCTAACACTTCTGGAAGGTAGTATTTATGCTGCATTGTATTCCTATCCCCGCAAGGTCATTATCATTTCTTATGAAGACGGCAATTATTACAATCTGTTTCCCATGGATTTCAGGCGTTATTACGCAGCTGATAATCTTTATGTTTTTGGTCTAAGGGTTTCGAATATAACACTGGACAAAATTTTGCAATCGAAAAAGTTGGTAGTGTGTGATACCGATACTGTAGCACTTAATACGATTTACTTTTTGGGGAAGCACCATAGCAGTTCGCCACCTGAGAAAGCAGATTTACCTTTTGAACTTGCCCAAAGTGAATTGTATAAATTTCCTGTTCCTGCTTTTTCTGCCTCATACAAGGAGGTTGAAATAATAAATAGTAAAAAAATTGGAAGCCATATGCTAATGATTGGCCGGGCAATAAATCAAGTACAAGTCAGACCTGAGAGCGACTCTATCTATCACATTCACTTTTTTGAATACATCAAGGCTTATAAGCCTGCATTTTGAGTTGGTAGATAGCAATGACCTTTCTTGCCCTATTTACTTAGTATCATTTTTGGGGGGTGTAACAGCTGTTTTTACCGCTTCAGTAGCCTTATCTGTATTTTCCTCCTGATAATGATTAGTTTTACTATAGAGTATATTCAATTCGTGCCGCTATGAATAAGGTTTTATTTTTTAACCCCCAGAGCGCTGTTGCTAAGCATCGCATACCTAATTCTATTCTTAGTATTGCTGCGTCTATAGAGGGAAAATACGATTGGACAATAGTAGATGGTAACAGGGAAACAGACCCGCTGGCTAGGATGATGGATTACCTGGCTACCGGCGAATATAAATACATAGGTTTTACGGTGATGCCCGGCCCGCAGGTAAAACAGGCTGTGCCCTTTGCAAAGGCTATAAAAGAAAGATATCCCAATGTTATTATGATATGGGGTGGCTATTTCCCGGCGAGCCATTTTAAGGTAATATTGAATTCGGGGTATGTAGATTTTGTGGTAAATGGCCCCGGAGATCATGCATTTCCCGCTCTTATTGATGCGCTGGAGCATAATACTCCTTATGAGCTAATAAAAAACATTATTTACAAGGCGGGTGATAGCATAATTAAAACTATAAAAGAGGATTTATTCGACCAGGACCCTCTAGCGCCTTTGCCCTATAATAAGCTCAGTGAAATCTATTCTATAGATAAATACCTGGGCAAAACATACCTGGGCGAGCGTACCCTGGCATATCATTCCAGTATTGGATGCCCATTCACTTGTTCCTTCTGTGCAGTAGTGCCCATATATGAAGCGAGATGGAAAGGAAAATCAGCCCAACTGATTTACAATGATATAAAATACATAAAAGACAGGTGGGGAGCGGATGCAATAGAGTTTCACGATAATAATTTCTTTGTATCGGAAAAGCGGGCTGTTGAATTTTCAAATTTAATACGGCCGGAGAAGATGAACTGGTGGGGTATGGCGCGTATAGATACCATGTCTAAATTTAAAGATGAATCGCTTGCCCGTATTCGCGAGGCCGGCTGCCGAATCATATTTTTTGGTGCAGAAAGCGGAAATAATAATATACTGAAACAGCTGGATAAAGGTGGCACACAAACAGGTGACCAGATTGCTGCATTTGCTGAAAGAATGAAGCGCTTTGATATTATCCCTGAATATTCGTTTGTATTAGGTACACCTGCGCCTACACCTGAAGAAGTGGATGCACAAATAGATTTTGAAATAGAGTTTATTAAGAAAATAAAACGCATTAACCCTAAAACGGAGATAGTCTTATATACTTATAGTCCAGTGCCTACTGAAGGTTCAGACCTTTATAATGAAGTGCTTGCCAGTGGCTTTAGATATCCTGAAAAGCTGGAAGATTGGGTGTCGCCACAATGGGAAGATTTGGACCTGCGTAAAAATCACCTGACTCCATGGCTTAAGCCAGAGATGATAGATAAGATAAGAAATTTTGAAACGGTGCTAAATGGGCGTTATCCTACGGCAACTGATATAAGGCTTAATGGCTTGCAAAAGAATGCTATAAAACTGGTATCTGGCATAAGGTATAAGATAAACATGTACAAGTATCCTTACGAAATCAAATTCCTGCAAAGGCTATGGAAATATCGCCAGCCTGAGATACAAGGCTTTTAACTAACGTCTGGAAATATGGAAAATGATTCTTTTTTACGGGAAAATATAACTGCCTCGCATTTTGCGCAGCTATACATAGGACTGCGTAAAAAGGAGCAAAGAGTATATACTGATGAGCAAGTATCCCGGTTGCCGGTTGTTGAAAAAAGTCACCCACATTACAGTGAATGGATATATAGAAGGCTATCAAGCGAAAGATTAATTGATTGCTTGAAAAATAAAAACAGAAGCTTGAAGGTGTTGGAAGTAGGCTGTGGTAATGGCTGGCTATCGGCTAAATTGGCTGATGTGCACGGCGCTGCAGTTACAGGCATAGATGTAAATATTGAAGAACTTAACCAGGCAAAAAGAGTATTTGATAGAGCACATCTACAATTTTCAGTGGCCGAGATAAATGACTTGAGTGAAAGTGAGTTTGACATAATAGTTTTTGCGGCCTCTGTTCAATATTTTGCTTCTTTTAAAGAGGTAATAAATACTGCAATGTCAATGCTGTCTGGAGATGGCGAAATACATATTATTGATACCCCATTGTATAAACCTTCTGAGGTTACTGAGGCAAGAAAACGATCAGGGCTGTATTATTCGGGTATCGGATTTAAAGAGATGAACAATTATTATTTTCATCATTCAATAAATGAGCTGCAAGTATATAATTATAAGATTTTGTTTGACCCCAATAAGTTAGGCAATAGATTTTTAAGAAAAGGCGGACCTTTTTACTGGGTATGTATTAAGAAGCAATAGTAAAGTGAAAGATGGGAAAAATACTTTTTAGTCACTCTTATTTTCTGCGTTTTGATCCCAAGCAATGGGAGATAGGGCAGCCATATGCACCCTTAGGTACGCTGTATGCAGCTGCTTATATGCGTGCAAATGGCTACGATGTTTCTTTGTTTGATACTATGTTCGCATATGGACCAGATGAGGTGATTGCTTACCTGGAAAAGTACAAACCAGATTATTTTGTGCTTTATGATGATGGGTTTAACTATCTCACAAAGATGTGCCTCACTAATATGCGTGAAGCCGCTTTTAGAATGAGTAAGCTCGCCAAAGAGTATGGCTGCAAAGTGATAGTGTCCAGCTCTGATAGTACAGACCGGTATGAAGAATATCTTAACGAAGGTGCTGATTTTGTTTTGATTGGTGAGGCGGAGCTTACGCTGCAGGAATTATTAGATGCTATAAATAATGATAGTACCAGTCTGTCACAGATACAGGGGTTAGCATATAAAGGAGCGAGTGGGATAATAAGAACAGGCAGAAGACATGTGTTAAAAGATCTTGATAGCCTGCCTATGCCAGCCTGGGATCTGGTAGATATTGAACCTTATAGAAAATGCTGGTTGAGTCATGCGGGTTATTTCTCGATGAATATGGGTACCACGCGTGGTTGCCCATTTAAATGCAACTGGTGTGCAAAGCCTATATATGGCAATAGGTACAACACGCGCTCACCGCAAAATGTAATTGCTGAGCTGAAATATCTTAAAAGCAAATTTCAGTTTGATCATATCTGGTTTTGCGATGACATTTTTGGTTTGAAACCCGGCTGGGTAAAAGAGTTTTCCGAACTTATAGAACGGGAAAAGCTGCAGTTTAAATTTAAAATACAATCAAGGGCAGATTTGCTGTTGCAGGATGATAATATTAAATACCTGGCCGCTGCAGGCTGCGATAATGTATGGATAGGTGCCGAAAGTGGATCGCAGAAAATACTGGACGCCATGGATAAAGGAATAACCATAGCCCAGATAAAAGAAGCAACAAGGCTGCTGAAGAAGTATGGGATAAAGCCTTCATTCTTTATTCAGTTTGGATACCTGGGTGAAACCAAGGCTGATATAGAAAAGACCATAGAAATGATAAATGACCTATTGCCATACAGCATAGGTGTGTCAGTGTCTTATCCGTTACCCGGTACTGTGTTTTATGAAAAGGTAAAGCAGGATATGCAAGAGAAAACAAACTGGACAGATTCTGACGAGCTACAGTTAATGTTTCATAATACTTATCAGCCTGCATTTTACAAACAGTTGCATCGCTATGTGCAGGAGAATTATAGAAAACACCTGGCTATAGAGCAGGCTAAGAAAGTATTGCGCCAACCCACCGGCCTTACTTTTGCCGGGCTAAGGAAATTAATGTCTATCGCCTACTACGTACCGTCGGTATTTATTGCCAAGCTTAGGTTGGATACCCTTGAAAAGCCTGTAAAGACTATATGAGTAAAGCCAAAGACATTGGTAACGAACAGGTCGCAGCCGAGGCATTCTCTAGGCAGTCAGAGATATTTGATGAAATATACAGCCCCAATGCCATAATACAATACAAGAGGCAAAGGGTAAGAGACGTAGTAAACAGATACCTATCTGCAAATAGTAGAATACTGGAGCTAAATGCAGGTACCGGTGAGGATACTATTTATTTTGCTACACATGGGCACAAGGTACATGCTACAGATATATCCGGAGGTATGCTTGCAAAGCTGAAGGAAAAGGTAAGCGCCACTCATGCAGATAAAAATGTTAGTACAGAACAATGCTCGTTTACCGCCCTAAATAGCCTGAAGGATAAAGGGCCATATGATCTGATATTTTCAAACTTTGCCGGTTTAAATTGTACAGGTAGACTTAATGATGTGCTTTGCTCTTTTGATTCGCTGCTGGCTAAAAATGGCCTGGTGGTGCTGGTGCTTCTGCCGCCGTTTTGTTTATGGGAAACCTTTTTGGCCCTGCGTGGAAACTTTAAGGCAGCTTTTAGAAGATTTGGAAGTAAGAATGGCGTTGATGCTCATATAGAAGGTGTGCATTTTACTTGCTGGTATTATAGACCCAAATATGTTATCAATAGCATGAAGGGCTCTTATGAGGTGTTAGATGTTGAGGGGTTGTGCAGCATTGTGCCACCATCTTATTTTGAAAATTTTCCGCATAAGCATCCATGCATATATAAAATGTTGCAAGGGCTGGAGCGTACATTTAAGAGTAAATGGCCATGGAATAATATCGGGGATTACTACATCATAGCCTTAAGGGAAAAGGGGTAAATTATAGCTTACTGAATAAACGATAAAAGGCGGCAGCCGCAACAGAGCAGCCCATAGCAGTAAGCAAAAGTATTACCCAGGCTCTGCCATTGTTGTTTGTTAATGGTTTGTCTGGTGCCACGAATCCATATAGCACTTCTACCGGCTGCTCAAGTTCTCTGATTCTCCATTTTGCTTTCTGTAATTTTTCTTCCATTTCAGATTTAAGCTCAAATAGCTGTGGAACCTTTGTTAATAAGTTAACAGAATCGACAGCTATTTCGGCATGCTTAATGAAAGTGGTATAAGCGAGAATCACAGAATCGAGAGATATAAGGTCAGCATTCAGATACTGTATCTTTTGTGTTTGCTGCTCGCGTTCCATATTATTTCTTTTGATTCTGAACGGGCTGGCAGCAAGGTATTTTGGAATAGCTTGTTCTAAATCCTGGAAGATTTTGTTAGATGTGCCTTTAGCTGTGATATACATTGGGCCTTGATCGCCTGTAAAATCATCATAAAGAGGTGTTCCGGTAATATTATTCCCTTCTATCGATTGGATTGCTTTTGCGTCTATTTCCGGTATATTAAGTGTTTTTGCAAGCGTAGTATAAGAATGGCTTCTAGCTAATACATCTAATTGCAGCAACATTTCGCCATAAGTCTTTTTGCTCATGGCGGTAAATTCGCATACCATAGTTGCTTTGTAATAGGGCGTTGACGTTGATAAATAATAACTACCTATCCCTGCAATTAATATGAAAGTAGTAATTGTTACTACCCAATGCCTCTTTATTGCGGTTAATATATATCCAATGGTATTTGAAATGAAAGATGTAAAAGATTTTAAGAAATCTCTGGTATCATCGGCATTTATCATCTGGTATTCATCCATAGCTATGAGGCTGCTATATACAGTTTGAACTCAAAGTACTCAATTTTGCCAATACTCTTTTCTGATGATTAGCAGGGTGGTTTTTTGATATGTGCAACGTAGTTTTAAAGGCAAGTTCATAATCTGTCATTGGGTAGTTCTTTTTAGCCCACTTGGCACGCCACCTGGTATCGGTTAGTTTCATCAGCCATTTATTTAGCCGTTCAGGCCGCAGTATATTTATAAAAGATTCACAAAGCCTTTTCAAAAAACTTTTGCTGTCGTCTATGCTGCCTGTAGATACAAAAGGCATATAACCATTAGGGAAAT
>Ga0207647_10003498_pt1 | contig 11777 bp, 12 predicted proteins | sample KBSCornC2_FD_184295 | JGI IMG/M metagenome (GOLD analysis project Ga0207647, IMG submission 184295) | Corn rhizosphere microbial communities from Kellogg Biological Station, Michigan, USA - C2 (SPAdes) (version 2) | ecosystem: Host-associated > Plants > Roots > Rhizosphere ...
TGCTGGGTTTCGGGCTTCTGCAGGCGCCACGCTACCGGCTGGAAAAAGATCTGGCGGACGGCATGCTGGTCGAGGTTCTGAGGGATTTTCCGCCAACGCCGACACCGCTGTCGGCGCTCTACCCGCAGAACCGGCAGCTCGCGCCGCGGCTGCGCGTCTTCCTGGAGTGGGCATCGCGCATTTTCGCCCAGGCTAAGCTTTGAGGATCATCGATGCCAGGCTTGCAGCCTGGTCGCAGCCGTCACTGACAGTTACCCTCTAGCGTCAGACGCGCGATCCGCACATCGGCCGCTCTCGGTCGCATCCACTCGCGCGTGACCGTTGACAAGCATGCGCCTGCTCGTGTTCTATTTCGCAAGCGCATATTTTCCCGCGTAAGAAATCGCGTCCGGCAAGGCCGGGCAAGGGCAGCATGGCCCCGCCGCACCTCATGGCAGCATGGGGTGCGTGCGGGGCCTTTGATTTTTGAGGTCCGGGTGAAGACGTTCAGGGTTGGCATCCTTTATTCGACCACCGGTCCCTACGGGGCGATCGGCCGCGACTGCCGCGCCGGCGCCGAGCTTGCCATCGAGGAGCTAGAGAAAGCCGGAAGCCCGGTGTGCATCGAGCCGGTCTTCGGCGATCCCGGCGGCCAGCCGGAGCGCTACCTCGAGCTGATCCGCACCATGCTGCGCGACGATCGATGCCGCAACGTGATCGGCACCATCACCTCGTTGTCGCGCAAGGACGTCATCCCGCTGGTGGAGAAATATGACGGGCTGCTCTGGTACATTTGCCCCTACGAAGGTTTCGAGGCCAACGAGAACGTCATCTATACCGGCGCCTGTCCCAACCAGCATCTCATACCGCTGTTCGACTACATGCTGCCCCGCTACGGCAAGCGCATCTATCTCGCCGGCGCCAATTATGTCTGGGGCTGGGAGATGAACCGGCTGGCGCGCGAGCTTCTCACGCGCGCCGGCGGCGAGGTGCTCGGCGAGCGCTATCTGCCGATCGAGGAGACCGATATCGGCCTGCTGATCGCCGATCTGGAGCGCCGCCGGCCCGACTTCATCTTGAACAACATGATCGGCCCTTCGAGCTATGCCTTCCTTGCCGCCGTGCGCCGGTTGGCCGATCGCGACCCTGCCTTCGCGCCGGAGCGGTGCCCGGTGCTGAGCTGCGACCTGACGGAGTGCGAGCTCAGCGAGATCGAGCCGGGCGTGGCGGTCGGCCAGCTCTCGGCGGCTTCTTATTTCGAAAGCCTGGCGTCGCTCGAAAACCGGATTTTCAAGCAACGTGTCGCCGCCCGTTTCGGCGCCGAGCGGCGCGTCTCCAGCTTCTTCGCCGGCGCCTATGCCGCGGTGAAGCTCTGCGCCGAGGCGGTCACCGAGGCCGACCGCGACGACCCCGCCGGCGTGCGCGGCTTCCTGCATGCCCGGCCGCGGCAGACCGTGCTCGGATCGCTCGCCATCGACCCGCGCACCAATCATGCGGCCCTGCCTTTCAATCTTGGCCGCATCAACGGACAGTCCGGCTTCGACGTCATTGCCTCGCATGGCGCGATCGTCGCCGATCCTTATCTTGTCGGCACGCTGGCCAGCCAGCACGCTCCGCATCTGAGGGTCGTGCAATGACGCGGACGCCGACTTTCGTTTCGTGGCGCGCCGCGGTCCTGCATCGCGCCGACGACAACGTCGAGCGCCTGAAGCGTCAGCTCGAACGTCTGGGCGTGACCGTCCTCGTGCAGTGGAAGCCACTCGATCTCTCCGAAACGCCAGCGGACATCGTCCTGGTCGACGCCGACCAGGGGTGGGACGACCTCTTGCCATGGGCCGGCGACGAGGCGCCCGTCCCGGTGGTCGCGCTGCTCGGGTCCGAAGCGCCGGGCCGCATCGCCTGGGCGCTGGAAAAGGGCGCCGGCGCGCTCATAGCGAAGCCGGTCACCGCTTCTTCCGTCTACCCGGCGCTGGTGCTTGCCACGCATGCCCACCACGAGCGCACCGCCGTCAAGGCACGCATTGCCGGCCTCGAGGAGCGTCTGCGGCTGAGACCGATCGTCTACGACGCGATGCGCTCGATCATGGCCGCGCAAGGCGGCGATGAAACCGGTGCCTATCGCACACTCTGTCGCCTCGCCATGCAGCGCCGGCTGACCGTCGAGCACGTCGCCGCGGCAATCGTTGCCGGGCACGAGCCCGTGCCGCGCGCGATATAGGCCTTCGCATGCGGGTTCTGCGCGAACTTGTAAGACGGCCCTCCGCCCTGTTCGGGCTGATCGTGGTCGTCATCGTTTTGCTGGCGGCGATCTTCGCGCCATGGATCGTGCATTTCTCGCCCAACGACCAACTGGCCGACGGCCTGTCGCTCGAAGGCGCGCCGCTGCCGCCCGGCAATGGCCATTTGTTCGGCACCGACACGCTCGGCCGCGATCTCTTCGCCCGCGTGCTGTTCGGCGCCCGCACGTCGCTGATCATCGGTCTCGTCGCCAACGGCGTCGCGGTGGCGATCGGACTTCTGGTCGGGCTGCTTGCCGGCTATCTGCGCGGCACCGCCGGCAATCTCTTGATGCGCTTCACCGACCTGATGATGGCCTTTCCGGCCCTGCTGCTGGCGATCGCATTGGCCGCGCTGCTGAAGCCCAGCCTGTGGATCGTCGCCATGGTGATTGCCCTGGTGAACTGGGTGCAGGTCGCCCGCATCGTCTACACCGAGACGCGCGGCCTGGTGGAACGCGACTTCATCGTCGCCGAGCGTTCGCTGGGCGCCGGCAATAGCCGCATCATCCTTTTCCACATCCTGCCGCATCTGATGCCGACGGCGATCGTGTGGGGCACGCTCGGCATCGCCACCACGGTGCTGCTCGAGGCGACACTGTCCTTCCTCGGCATCGGCGTGCAGCCGCCACAGCCCTCCTGGGGCAACATCATCTTCGAAAGCCAGAGCTATTTCCAGGATGCGCCTTGGCTGGTGTTCATCCCCGGCGCGATCATCCTCGCCACGGCCTTGTCCTTCAACCTGATCGGCGACGCGCTGCGCGACATCCTCGACCCGACCCAACGCGGGAGGCTGTGACGATGGTCGCCTTTCTCGCCCGTCGTCTCGTCCAGGCGGTTCTGATCCTGCTTGGCGTCGCCGCCATTACCTTCCTGCTGCTTTACTACCTTCCGGCGGACCCCGCCGTTCTGATCGCCGGCCGCTCCGCGACACCGCAGATGGTGGCGGCCATCCGGCATGAGCTGGGCCTCGACCAATCGCTGGTCATGCAATTCCTGCATTATGTCGGCAACCTGCTGCATGGCGATCTCGGCCGCTCCTATACGCAGAAAACCGAGGTCTTGCCGCTGATCCTGGCGCGGCTGCCGGCGACTCTGGTTCTGATGGCCGCAGGCATCGCCGTCGAGGTGGCGCTTGGGCTCACCTTCGGCATCATCGCGGCGGTCCGGCGCGGCGGCTTCGTCGACCGCGCCATCATGATGCTCTCCTTCGTCGGCGTTTCGTCGCCGCAATTCGTGGTGGCGCTGCTGCTTCTCTACGTCTTTGCCGCCACGCTCGGCTGGTTCCCGATGTCCGGCTTCGGCACGGCGAGGCATGTCGTGCTGCCTGCGCTCACGCTCGGCGTGCTCGGCGCCGGCTGGTACGCGCGCATGGTGCGTTCAGCCATGATCGAGGTGCTGCGCCAGGATTATGTGCGCACGGCTCACGCCAAGGGTCTCAGCGGCCGCCGCGTCGTGCTCAGCCATGCGCTGCCCAACGCGCTTTTGCCGATCATCGCCATGGTCGGCATCGACATCGGCCAGTTCATGAGCGGCGTGGTCGTGGTCGAGGCTGTCTATGGCTGGCCCGGCATCGGCCAACTCGCCTGGCAAGCCATCCAGCAGGTCGACGTGCCCATCATCATGGGCGTCACCCTGGTTTCGGCCCTGGCCATCGTGCTGGGCAATCTACTCGCCGACTTCATCGCCCCGTTCGTCGATCCCCGCATTCGCAGCCAATAACCAACAAGACCAACAGAGGAGTGAACTCATGCACACATTCGTCAGAAAGATGGGCCTGGCGGCCTTGCTCGCCACTTCGGCGCTGGTGCCGGCCAAATTCGCCTTTGCCGACACGCCGACCAATGGCGGCGACATCATCGTCACCTACAAGGACGACATCGCCACGCTCGATCCCGCCATCGGCTATGACTGGCAGAACTGGTCGATGATCAACGCCCTGTTCTCCCGCCTGGTCGACTACAAGCCGGGCACGACGGAACTAGGGCCCTCGCTTGCCGACAGTTACGACGTTTCCGACGACGGCAAGGTCTACACGTTCAAACTGCATCCCGGCGTCAAGTTCACCAACGGCCGCGCGGTGACGGCGGCGGACGTGAAATGGTCGATCGAGCGCGCCGTCAATCCGAAGACGCAAGGTCCGGGCGCCGGCTTCTTCCACTCGATCGTCGGCGCCGACAAGATGACGGCCGGCACCGCCGACACGTTGGACGGGATCACGGCGATCGACGATCACACGGTCAAGTTCACGCTTTCGCAGCCCGACGCCACCTTCCTCAACGTGCTGGCGCTCAACTTCGCTTCCGTCGTGCCGAAGGAGGCCGTGGAAGCCGCCGGCGGCGACTTCGGCAAGCATCCGCTCGGCTCCGGCGCCTTCACGCTGAAGGAATGGACGATCGGCCAGCGCCTCGTCTTCCAGAAGAACCCCGACTACTTCATCAAGGAGCGTCCGCATGTCGATAGCTTCACGGTCGAGGTCGGCCAGGAGCCGCTGGTGGCGCTGCTTCGCCTGCAGAAGGGCGAGGTCGACATCGCCGGCGACGGCATCCCGCCGGCGAAATATCTGGAGATGAAGAAGTCGCCGGAATTCGAGGGCATGATCGTCGACCGGCAGCAGCTCGAGACGAGCTATGTCACCTTGAACACCCAGGTGAAGCCTTTCGACAATGCCAAGGTGCGGCAGGCCGTCAACATGGCCATCAACAAGGACCGCATCGTGCGCATCATCAACGGGCGCGCCACGCCGGCCAGCCAGGTGCTGCCGCCGCTGATGCCGGGCTATGACCAGAACTACAAGGGCTATGCCTACGATCCGGACAAAGCCAAGGCGCTTCTCGCCGAAGCCGGGCTGAAGGATGGCTTCGCCACCCAGATCTACACCTCCAACACCGACCCGCAGCCGCGCATCACCCAGGCGATCCAGCAGGATCTGGCCGCGATCGGCATCAAGGCCGAGATCAAGGCGGTGGCCAATCCGAACGTCATCGCCGCCGGCGGCACGCAGGGTCAGGCGCCGATGGTCTGGTCCGGTGGGCTAGGCTGGATCGCCGACTTCCCGGATCCGTCCGACTTCTATGGGCCGATCCTCGGCTGCGGCAGCGCGGTGGCCGGCGGCTGGAACTGGTCGTGGTACTGCAACAAGGACATCGACGCCCGTGGCCAGGCCGCCGACGCCATGCCGGTGCCGGCCAAGGCCGAGGAGCGCAACAAGGCCTGGGCGCAGATCTTCACCGACATCCAGACCAACGACGCGCCCTGGATTCCGGTCTTCAACGAACGCCGCGTGGTGGCCAAGTCCAAGCGCATGGGCGGCCCGGACGAGATCTACATCGATCCCACCCGCGTCATCGATTACGAGGCGATCTACGTGAACAAATAAGCCGTGTTATCTCCCGGCGGCCGGCGTCCGGTCCGCCGCCGGGACCGTTCAATGATGCCGCCGGAACGGGAGGGCGGCTTGCCAAAGATAACGAGAAGCAACCATGTGCGTGAAGTGCGACTACACCATCCATCGCGCCAGCCATCATTTCGGCTGGAACCGCGATTTCGAGCCGGCGCTGACGGCCAAGCCGGGCTCGACCATCCATTTCGAATGCCTCGATTCCGGAGCCGGACAATTCGACGCGAACTCCACGGTCGAGCATGTCAAGACCATGGATTTCGGCAAGGTCAACCCGGTGACGGGACCGGTTTATGTCGAAGGGGCCATGCCGGGCGATGCGCTGAAGATCACGCTGCGCCACTTCGAACCGTCGGGTCTCGGCTGGACCGCCAACATTCCGGGCTTCGGCCTGCTCGCCGACCAGTTCACGGAGCCGGCGCTGCACATCTGGAAGTATGATGCCGCCTCGATGGCGCCGGCGCTCTATGGCCCGGGCGGGCGCGTGCCGCTGAAACCCTTCGCCGGCACGATCGGCGTCGCGCCTGCCGAGCCCGGCCTGCATTCGGTGGTGCCGCCGCGCCGTGTCGGCGGCAATCTCGACATTCGCGACCTTGCCGCCGGCACCACGCTCTATCTGCCGGTCGAGGTCGAGGGCGCGCTGTTTTCGATCGGCGACACCCACGCCGCCCAAGGGGACGGCGAGGTCTGTGGCACGGCCATCGAGAGCCGCATGGACGTCGAGGCGACGATCGAGCTGGTCAAGGACGCGCGGCTGCAGAGCCCGCGCTTCACGACGCCGGGGCCGGTGACCCGCCATCTCGACGAGGCCGGCTACGAGGTCACCACCGGCGTCGGGCCGGACCTGATGATCGCGGCGCGCGAAAGCGTCATGCGCATGGTCGACCTGCTTGCCGCCGACCATGGGTTGAAGCCTGTCGACGCCTACATGCTCTGTTCGGTCTGCGGCGACCTGCGCATCAGCGAGATCGTCGACATGCCGAACTGGGTCGTCTCGTTCTATTTCCCAAGGATCGTCTTCAACTGATGGCGGACGATTCCCGACGCGTGCCAGATGCCGTCCTGACCGTCGACAATTTGTCGGTCGACGCGCTGACGCCCGAGGGCGCAAGGCGCGTCATCGACGGCATCAGCTTTGCGCTGGCGCCGGGCGAGACGCTCTGCCTTGCCGGCGAGTCCGGCTCCGGCAAGTCGGTGACGGCGCTTTCGATCATGCGTCTGTTGCCGCGCGCCTCGCTGCGCATCGCCGGCGGCGACATCAGGCTCGAACGCCAGAGCCTTCCGCGCCTGCCTGAGCGCGCCATGCGCGACGTGCGTGGTGGCGAGATCGCCATGATCTTCCAGGAGCCGATGACCTCGCTCAACCCGGTCCACTCGATCGGCGCGCAGCTGACCGAGGCGATTCGTGTCCACCAGGGCGCGGAAGGCGACAGCATCGAGAAACGTGCCCGCGACATGCTGGACGTCGTCCACATCAGCGACCCGGCGCGGCGCATGAAGCAATATCCACACGAGCTTTCCGGCGGCATGCGCCAGCGCGTCATGATCGCCATGGCCCTGTCATGCCGGCCGAAAGTGCTTCTGGCCGACGAGCCGACCACGGCGCTCGATGTCACCGTGCAGGCGCAGATCCTGAAACTGATGCGCGAATTGAAGCGCGAATTCGGCACCGCCATCGTCCTCATCACCCATGACATGGGCGTGGTCGCCGAGATGGCTGACCGTGTGGCCGTCATGCGCGACGGACGGATCGTCGAGGCCGGCACCGTGCTGGACATCTTCGAGCGGCCGCAGGCCGACTACACGCGCGAACTGCTTGCGGCCGTGCCGCGCCTCGGCGCATTCGCGGGAACCGACACGCCGCCTCGGGTCACAGCCACCCCTCGGCCAGCGGCGCCAAACGGCGCCGCGCCGGTGCTTTCGGTCAAGAGCCTCGTCGTCGACTACGGCGCCTCCTCCAACCTCTTCCGCAGTCGCCGTTCGGAGGCGCCGGCGGTGCAGGACGTCTCCTTCGACATAATGCCGGGCCAGACGCTCGGCCTCGTCGGCGAAAGCGGTTCCGGCAAGTCCACCACCGGCAAGGCGGTGCTTGGCCTTGTCCCTTTCACGGGCTCGGTGGCCATCGGCGGAACGTCCATCCAGGGCCTCTCGGCCAGCGCGATGCGGCCGGTGCGGCGGGCCGCGCAAATGATCTTCCAGGACCCTTATGCCTCGCTCGACCCGCGCATGACGGTGGGTGCTGCGATTGCCGAACCGCTCGTCATCCACGGCATCGGCACCAAGGGCGAGCGCCGCGAGCGCGTGGTCTCGCTTCTGGCGCGCGTGGGGCTCGCCGCGGATCATGCCTCGCGCTATCCGCACGAATTTTCCGGCGGCCAGCGCCAGCGAATCTGCATCGCACGGGCGCTCGCGCTCGAACCAAAGCTGATCGTCGCCGACGAAAGCGTTGCCGCGCTCGACGTGTCGGTGCGGGCGCGCGTGCTCGACCTGATGCTGGAGTTGCAGGAGACGCTGGGGCTTGCCTATCTCTTCATCTCGCACGACATGGCGGTGGTCGAGCGCATGAGCCATGATGTCGCCGTCATGCGCGCCGGCCGCATCGTCGAGGCCGGCTCGCGGCGTGCAGTTCTGTCGTCACCGCGCGAGGCGTATACACGCGAGTTGATCGCCGCCGTGCCCATTCCGGACCCACGCGTCGCAACCGTAAGGCAGTAGTGTTAGTCGATTGCAGGACCGCTGCACACTTTCCCTGGAACTGATCCCCGGGTGCGAGCAGGGTCAAAGGGCATCACGTGCCGCCGTCAGTTGCTGCGCGTCGCCACGAAAGTCGCGGCTTCCTTGAGCAACTCAGCCGCTTCGCCATAGGGCTCGAGCAGCGCATGGGCCTGGTCGATGAGGCCGTGGAGCTGGCCGCGCGCCCAGTCGGGTCCGTGCAGCGCCGCAAGCGTCGCCTTGCCGGCGGCGGCGTCCTTGTTCGTCGCCTTGCCCATCTGCTTTGCGTCCGCGGTCAGGTCGAGCAGGTCGTCGGCGAGCTGGAAGGCAAGGCCGATCGCCGAGCCGAACTCCGCCAGCCTCTCGCGATCGGCGGGCGACGCGCCGGCAAGGATCGCGCCGGCCTCGCAGGCGAAGCGGATCAGCGCGCCGGTCTTCATCGCCTGCAAGGTGATGATGCCCACCTCGTCCGGCCGCTTGCGTTCGGCTTCGAGGTCCAGCATCTGGCCGCCGACCATGCCGCCGGCGCCGGCCGCGCGCGCGAGCGCCAGCACGAGCGCGGCGCGGCGTTCGGTAGGTAGGGCGGTCGCTTCGTCGGCGATAATGTCGAAGGCCAAAGTCAGCAGCGCGTCGCCGGCGAGGATCGCAGTCGCCTCGTCGAAGGCCTTGTGCACTGTCGGCTGGCCGCGCCGCAAATCGTCGTCGTCCATGGCCGGCAGGTCGTCATGGATCAGCGAGTAGCAATGCACGCATTCCAGCGCGGCGGCGACGCGCAGCGCCGCGTCATTGTCGGCCGAAAACAGCGCCGCGCTTTCCAGGACCAGAAATGGGCGCAGCCGCTTGCCGCCATTGAGCACGCCGTGGCGCATCGCCGCCATCAGGCGCTCCGGCCGCGCGATCTCGCCGGTGAGCGGACGCGCGTCGAGGATCTGCCGCAGCTCGGTCTCGACCGCGGCGGCGCGCATCAAAAGCGCGGTTTCGAAGGCGATCTGGTCGTCTTTGCTCATGGCCGGGAGCGGTAGCCGACACTCAGACATTGCGCAAGCAGGCTCGCGGCTTTATGCCGGAGGGGGCGAGGCACGGGTGGGGCGGCTTGACGGAACCGATCGTCGAATATGAAAGCGAAGGGCTGGACATGGCGCGACGTCGGCGCCTGAACCGCGCCGGTGTGAAGCGCATCGCCCGGCGCTGCCTGGTCGTGGCGCTGGTGCTGGCGGCCATACCGGTCGTGTTCACCTTCCTTTACCTGCCGCCCTTCGTGCATCCGGTCTCGACCTTGATGCTGAAGGACCTCGTGACTTTTTCCGGCTACGACCGGCGCTGGGTGTCGATCGACGACGTGGCGCCGGTGCTGGCGCATTCCGTGATCATGTCGGAGGACGGGCAGTTCTGCTTCCATCGCGGCGTCGATGTGGGCGAATTGCGCGGCGTGGTCGATGACGCGCTGGCCGGCGAGGCGACGCGCGGCGCCTCCACCATCACCATGCAGACAGTGAAGAACCTGTTTCTGTGGTCGCGGCCATTGGGCAGCGTGCGCAAGGTGGTCGAGCTGCCCCTGGCCGTCTATTTCGATGCGGTGATGTCGAAGCGGCGGATCATGGAGATCTATCTCAACATCGCCGAATGGGGGCCGGGCATCTACGGCATCGAGGCCGCCGCAAGGCACCATTTCGGCGTCTCGGCCAAGCAATTGTCGCGCCGGCAGGCGGCGCTGCTTGCCGTCAGCCTGCCCAACCCGATCGCGCGCAATCCGGCCAAGCCGGGGCCGGGCCTGCGGCGGCTGGCCTCGCTGATCGAGCGGCGCGCCAGTCGCTCAGGCGCCTATGTCGGTTGCCTTGATTAGGACGAAGCGCCGCCGGCTCAAAAAAATTCACGGCCAGCGCTGGCCAAAACGGCGCAGGGCGTGTATAGGCACCCGACTTTCTCAGATTATGGCCTCGATGCGGCCCTTTCGCGAGGGTTGTCGGGGCATTTTGACCATGTAGTGGAGCATATCCATGGCCGTTCCAAAAAGAAAAACCTCTCCGTCGAAGCGCGGCATGCGCCGCTCGGCCGACGCGCTCAAGGCCCCGACCTATGTCGAGGACAAGAATTCCGGTGAAATGCGCCGCCCGCATCACATCGACCTGAAGACCGGCATGTATCGCGGCCGCCAGGTTCTGGAGCCGAAGGAAAGCTGAGAAGCTTCCATAGGTTTCTGATGTTTCAAAAGACCGGCCGCTGGCCGGTCTTTTTGTTTTGGCGCCCTCGTTGGCCCCGTGGATCGTGAAACGCGACTCCGCGTTAGCGGCGCGTGCCTATGGCGCCAACATCATCACCACCGATGAATGGCAGGACATCGGCACCGCTGCGCTGTTGAAGCGCATTCCGGATGGCGGCCGCTATTATCTCACCATCGACGCCGACGGGCTCGACCCGTCGGTGATGCCGGCAGTGGAAGGCCCGCAACCGGGTGGCATCACCTACCGGCAGACGATCGAGTTGATCAAGGGCCTCGTCGGCAAGGGCAAACTGGTCGGCATGGACATTGTCGAGATCGCGCCGGCGCGCGATCTCAACGAGATCACCTCGATGACGGCCGGCCACATCATCCTGAACGTCATCGGCGCGTCCGTGCGCGCGGGCTATTTCAAGCGCTAGGGTCGTTCGCGCGTGACATAATGGCGCGATGTCGGCCGGGCAACCGGCTGACATCGTTATTTCATTAGGTCTTAGAGCGTGTACACCGCCGCCAGCGAAAAGCCTTGACGGCGCGCTTGCCGCGGATTTTACAAAAGGGGTGCCCCATTGGAGTCGCCCAGATGTTCGGTGCCGTCCCCCTGCTGATCGTGCCCTTCGTCCTCTACAATCTCGGGCTTTTGGGAATATTCGGCAGCGGCGACGATCCGTGGGCGACCGAGATCTTCTCTTTTCGCATGATGTCGGGCGGCGTGTTCTCGATGACGCTCGGCGACCTGATGGTGCTGATCGGGCTGATCTTCCTGTTCATCGAGATCTCAAAATCGGTGCGCACGACCAACGCCTCGATCCTGGATCATCTTTTGTCGACGCTGGTCTTCATCGCCTTCCTGGTCGAATTCCTGCTGGTGAAGGGCGCGGCGCACTCCGTCTTCTTCACGCTGATGGTCATCGCGCTGTTCGATGTGCTGGCCGGCTTCTCGGTGTCGATGCGGTCGGCCAGCCGGGATATCAATTTGAATTAGGGATATAGCGCAGAAGCACGACTTCGCGATTAGCGGAACATGTTGATCGGGTCGTCATTCTATGGCGGAGCAAGGAGCGAAGCGACGCGCGCAGACCATAGAATCCATGCCGGGACTATGAGGCATCTCGACGGTTCAGAATTCTGCTCCGTTGCATTCTTCGGCCAAAGTCACGGCATGGATTCCAGGGTCTCAGCGACGGAGCTT
>Ga0207647_10003503_pt1 | contig 11769 bp, 9 predicted proteins | sample KBSCornC2_FD_184295 | JGI IMG/M metagenome (GOLD analysis project Ga0207647, IMG submission 184295) | Corn rhizosphere microbial communities from Kellogg Biological Station, Michigan, USA - C2 (SPAdes) (version 2) | ecosystem: Host-associated > Plants > Roots > Rhizosphere ...
CAAGGTCGGCGTGCTCCGGGGCAGCTGGCTCACCTTCCTCCTGGTCGGGCTGGTGACGCTGGTGTCGGTGTTCCCCCTCTACTACACGGTCGTGATGGCCTCCCACACCAATGCGGAGATGGCGGCCGGGACGCCGCCGCTGCTGCCGAGCCTCTCGATCGTCGACAACGTCAAGAAGGCGCTGGAGCTCGCCCCGCTGAACCACGGGCTGATCAACTCGCTGATCGTGTCGGGTGCGATCACCGCCGGCACCGTGGCACTGTGCACGCTGGCCGGCTTCGCCTTCGCCAAGCTGCGCTTCCGGGGCTCCAACCTCCTCCTGGGCATCTGCATCGCGACGATGATGGTGCCGCTGCAGATGGGCGTGATCCCGCTCTACATGCTGATGGCCCGGGTCGGCCTCGCCGGACACCTCAGCGCGGTGATCCTGCCCAGCCTGTGCACGGCGTTCGGCGTCTTCTTCATGCGGCAGTACATCGCGAGCGCGGTCCCGGACGACCTGATCGAGGCGGCCTACATGGACGGCGCCGGACCGTTGCGGGTCTTCTTGTCGGTGGTGGTCCCCGCAGCGCGGCCGGCGATGGCGGTCCTGGCGATGCTCACGTTCCTCACCGCCTGGAACGACTTCTTCTGGCCGATCATCGTGCTCAGCACCCAGAACCCCACGATCCAGGTCTCGTTCCAGAGCCTGGCCACGGGCTACGCCCCGCAGCAGTCCATCATCATGGCCGGCACGCTCTACGGCACCGTCCCGGTCCTCGTCGTCTTCGCCCTCCTCGGTCGGCAGATCGTGGGCGGCATCATGCAAGGAGCGGTCAAAGGATGAGTCCCAGCCCACGCGATCAGTCCGACGGAGGGTCCGAGGCCGCGCACCGGCCGTTCCCGGACGGCTTCGTCTGGGGTGCCGCATCGTCGTCGTACCAGGTCGAGGGCGCCGTCGCCGAAGGCGGCCGCGCGCCCAGCATCTGGGACACGTTCAGCCACACCCCGGGCGCCATCGACAACGACGACACCGGCGACGTGGCCTGCGACCACTACCACCGCTGGCCCGAGGACCTCGACCTGATGGTGGAGCTCGGCATCGCGTCGTACCGCTTCTCGGTCGCATGGCCGCGCGTGATGCCCGACGGCCACACGGTCAATCAGGAGGGGCTCGACTTCTACCGCCGGCTCGTCGACGGTCTGCTGGAGCGCGGCATCCGACCGCTGATGACGCTCTACCACTGGGACCTGCCGCAGACCCTCGACCACGGCGACGCCGGCGGCTGGCTGTCGCGCGAGGTGCCCGACCGGTTCACCGACTTCGCGGTCGTGATGGGCAAGGAGCTCGGCGACCGCGTGCCCGCCGTGACGACGTTGAATGAGCCCTGGTGCTCGGCCTACCTGGGCTATGCGACGGGGGAGCACGCTCCGGGCAGGCGGGTCCTCGCCGAGGCCTACCGCGCCGCTCACCATCTCAACCTCGCCCACGGTCGCGCTGTCGCGGCGTTGCGCAGCGTCGTGCCCCAGACCGTCGACGTCTCCGTGGCGCTCAACCTGCACCAGGTGGAGGCCTCCTCGGATGCGGCCGAGGACCTCGCCGCGGCCGAGCACGTCGACCTCATCGCCAACCGGATCTTCCTGGACCCGATGTTCGGCACCGGGTACTCCGACGCGCTGCGGACGACGACGGCCGGGTTGTCCGACTGGTCCTTCGTCCGTCCCGGCGACGAGGCCGAGATCTGTCAGCCGCTGGACTCGATCGGCGTGAACTTCTACAACCCGAGCCGCGTCCGGGGCGGGCCGGCCGGAGACTCCACGCCGTTCCCGGGCACCGACCGCGCGTTCTACGTCGACATCCCGGGCCCGCACACGGTGATGAACTGGCCGATCGTCCCGTCGGCGTTGACCGACCTGTTGCTGAGGGTGCAGCGCGACGTCGGGCTGCCGATCCACGTCACCGAGAACGGCCTGGGTGCCCACGACGTGGTCGACCCCGACGGCGTGGTGCGCGACACCGACCGGATCGAGTACGTGCGCGACCACCTCGCTGCCGTGCTGGACGCGTGTGACGCGGGCGCGGACGTCCGCGGCTACTACGCCTGGACGTTGCTGGACAACTTCGAGTGGGCGTGGGGCTACGACAAGCGCTTCGGCCTGGTGCACGTCGACTTCGCCGACCAGCGCCGTACGCCGAAGGAGTCCGCGCGCTGGTACGCCGGGGTGATCGAGCGTCATGCTCTCTGACATGGCCGGCGACGTGGCGGGCGCGGGCCCGATTGGAGGACCGACGTGGCGAAGGTGACGTTCAAGGGCGTCCAGCGGTGGTACGCCGGGACGGAGCGGCCGGCGGTCGAGGGACTCGACCTCGAGGTCGGCGACGGCGAGTTCATGGTGCTCGTGGGTCCCTCCGGGTGCGGGAAGTCCACCACCCTGCGGATGCTGGCCGGGCTGGAGCCGGTCGACGCGGGGTCGATCTTCATCGGCGACCGCGACGTCAGCAACGTCGCACCCAAGGACCGTGACATCGCGATGGTCTTCCAGAACTACGCGCTCTACCCGCACATGACGGTCGCCGAGAACATGGGCTTCGCCCTCAAGATGGGCAAGATGAAGGCCCCCGAGCGGCAGCGTCGCGTGGAGGATGCGGCCCGCATGCTCGGGCTCACCGACTACCTCGACCGCAAGCCGCGTGCGCTGTCCGGCGGGCAGCGCCAGCGCGTCGCCATGGGTCGCGCCATCGTCCGAGACCCCGCGGTGTTCTGCATGGACGAGCCGCTGTCGAACCTCGACGCCAAGATGCGCGTGCAGACGCGGACCGACATCGCCGCGCTGCAGCACGACCTGGGCGTCACCACGGTCTACGTCACCCACGACCAGGTCGAGGCGATGACGATGGGCGACCGGGTGGCGGTGTTGAACGAAGGCCGGCTCCAGCAGGTCGACGAGCCGCTTGCGCTCTACGACCGGCCCGCCAACCTGTTCGTCGCGGGCTTCATCGGCTCACCGCAGATGAACCTTCTCCAGGCCCGCGTCCGCGACGGCAAGGTGATGCTCGGAGCCGCCGAGCTCCCGGTGCCCCCGGCCACCGTCGGCGACCGTGACGCTGTCACCGTCGGCATCCGGCCCGAGGGCTTCAGCCTCGTCCCGGCCGGGACGCCGCACGCGCTGCCGGTCGAGACCGTGCTCGTCGAGGAGCTGGGCGCCGACTCGTTCGTGCACGGATACCTGACTCTCGAGCAGGAGCAGCAGCTGATGATCGTGCGCGCTCCGGCCCGGATCTCGGCCAGGACCGGTTCGGTGCTGCACGTCCGGCCCGAGCCCGGCGCCCTGCACGTGTTCGACAGCGACAGCGGCGTACGGCTCTCCGACTGACCACCGGCCCGCGACGGCCGGATCAGCTGCCGAGCTGCGGGTCGCTGGTGCTCGGCGCGCCGTTCTCGAAGTGGCCCGCCAGCGCGCGCCGGTACGCCGGGTGCCCGGCCACCGTCACCACCACGTCGTACCACCGGTGAGTGAAGGGGATCCGCACCTTGCGACGGCGGTTGCGGCGTACCGTCACGGTGCGGTCGGCGCCGTAGGCGTCGGCGACGTGCACGGTGAGCCTGGACGACGACTGGTTGACCAGGGTGAGCACGAGGTTGCCGTCCTTCCGGCGCCCCTTGACGCGCAGCAACGGCGCCTTGGTGGTCCCGGAGAAACGGCGGAAGAAGCCGTTCGGGCCGTGGAAGCTCACGTCGTACCGTCCCGAGGCGCGCAGCGTCGGCTCCAGGTCGTGACCGGCACCGACGGTGTAGCTGAAGGGCGCCCCCTTGACGGTGCGCGAGCGGGCCTGGAGGTGGGCACCGAGTGAGCCGCGGTTCTTGATCGAGAAGCGCAGCGCGTCCTTGGACACGCCGAGGTCCACCGACACCACGTAGCCCACCGGCCGGGCGGGCCGGACGCCCTCCTCCTGCGTGGGCAGGGACTGCCGGTTCGGCGGCGTCGGCACGTAGCTGGTGTGGCGGGTCTTGTCGGGCGGGGCGTAGCCCGAGGTGTCGACGGAGATCGTGGGGGCCGGGCTGGGCGACTTGGAGAAGTCGAACGCCGAGGTCAGGTCGCCACAGACCGTGCGACGCCAGGGGGTGATGTTGGGCTCGGCGACCCCGAAGCGGGTCTCCATGAAGCGGATCAGCGAGGTGTGGTCGAAGGTCTCCGAGCACACCCAGCCGCCGACGCTCCAGGGCGAGATCACCGTCATCGGCACCCGGACGCCGAGGCCGTACGGGCCCGTGACGCCGTGCGTCCCGGTATAGAGCTCGTTGGCGGTGGAGACCGTCGAGCGTCCGTTGAGGCCTCCGACGTTGGGGTACGGCGGCACCCGGTGGTCGAAGAACCCGTCGTTCTCGTCGTAGGTCAAGAAGAGCACCGTCTTGGCCCACACGTCCGGGTCGCTGGTGAGGGCGTCGAGCACCTTGGCGACGTACCAGGCGCCGTAGTTGGCCGGCCAGTTCGGGTGCTCGCTGAAGGCCTCCGGGGCCACGATCCACGAGACCTGCGGCAGCGTGCCGTTCTGGACGTCGGACCGGAGGATGTCGAAGAACGGGGCCGGCTCTCCGTCGGGGGTGTTCTTCGCCTGCGTGCCGGTGCGGGCGTTGTCGTACAGCGGGTCGCCCGGCTGCGCGTTGCGATAGGCGTCGAAGTACAGCAACGCGTTGTCGCCGTAGTTGCCGATGTAGGGGTTGAGCAGCGTGTTCCCCCAGGCGCCGGTGGCGTCGAGTCCGTTGCCCTCGTCCTGGTAGATCTTCCACGAGACGCCGGCCTTCTGGAGCCGCTCGGGGTACGTCGTCCAGCTGTACCCGCGCACGAAGTTCTCGATCTCGGGGCCGCCGCCCTTACCGTCGTTGCCGACCCAGCCGCTCCACATGTAGTAGCGGTTGGGGTCGGTCGGGCCGATGACGCCGGCGTGGTAGGCGTCGCAGACCGTGAACGCGTCGGCCAGGGCGAAGTGGAACGGGATGTCCTGCCGCGCGAGGTGGGCCATGGTCACCGGGGTGTTCTTCGCGGGCACCCAGCCGTCGTAGTCGCCCGAGGCGAAGGCACCGTGCTGGCTCTTCCATCCGTGGTCGATGTCCTGGATGAACGCCAGGCCGAGGTCCTCCAGGTCGGGCCGGAACGGCAGGACCTCGTCCTTCAGCTCGGGTCCGGCGGGCTGCCTCCACACCGACCTGCCATTCGGCAGGGTCGCGGGGTGGGGGTCGCCGAAGCCACGAACGCCGCGCATCGTCCCGAAGTAGTGGTCGAACGACCGGTTCTCCTGCATCAGCACGACCACGTGCTCGACGTCCTGGACCGAGCCCGTACGCCGGGCCGCGGGGATCGACGCGGCCCGCGCGATCGAGGGAGTGAGCACGGACAGCGCGGCGCTGCCTCCGGCGAGCTGCAGGAACCGGCGGCGATCTACCTCGGGCATGGGCGTTCCTTCGTCGGGGCAGGTGTCGAGGCACGATCATCACCCACGAGCCCTACTCTCGCCACCATGAGCTCGTACGCGCTGCTCGTGTCGCCGTCCGCCAACCGTGTCTACGCCCGGTCGGCCGTCGAGCTGACCGTGTCCGAGCTCGCGGTCCTCAGTGAGACCGTGCTCCCCGGCCGGCTCGGCCCGGCCGCCCCGGAGCGGATCGCCGGGGTGCCGTACGTCGTCTTCGACGCCGACCTCGACGACCAAGGGCGCAGGTACGTCGCGGCGGTCTCCACCGCGTTCGCACTGTTCGAGCGCGCGGGCGGGGATCACTTCAGGCCGGTGCGGCTCGACCGGCTGGACCGGTTCGACGACGACCTGCTGACGATCTTGAAGTACCCGGGCAAGACCAACGAGCTGTTCACCCAGCTGCTGCTGCTCCTGACCGTCCTGGCGTCCGGGAGCGCGACGCGGATGCTGACCGACCGTCTCCGCGTGCTCGACCCGATGTGCGGGCGGGGGACGACGCTCAACCAGGTGCTGATGTGGGGCTGGCACGCCGCAGGGGTCGATGTCGACACCGGCGACTTCGAGGCGTACTCCGCCTTCCTCTCCCGGTGGCTGCAGGACAAGCGCCTCAAGCACACGGCGACGGCCGCCCGTCTGCGACGCGACGGACGCACGCTCGGGCGACGGTTCGACGTCGAGGTCGCGACCTCCAAGGAGGCGTGGGCGGCCGGCGACACCCAGACGCTGACCACCGCGCTGGCCGACACCAGGGAGGCCGCGGCGATCTTCAAGGTCGCGAGCTTCGACGCGGTGGTCACCGACGCGCCGTACGGCGTGCAGCACGGCAGCCGCGCCGGCTCGGGCCTGCAACGGCGTCCGCTGGAGCTGCTGGCCGAGGCGCTCCCGGGCTGGGCACGCCTGCTCAAGCCCGGGGGAGCGGTCGGCATCGCGATCAACCTGCGCACCTGCCCGCGCGAGGAGGCCCTGAGCCTGCTGGCCTCGGCGGGCCTCGAGCCGCGCGACACCCCGGCGTACCGCGGGTTCGAGCACCGCGTCGACCAGGCCATCCAGCGTGACGTCGTGGTCGGGGTCAAGCGGGCCGGGCCGGTCTAGGGTGACGGCCATGGCAGAGGCTCCGGACCCGTCACGCTTGCGCATCTCCGACGACGACCGCCATCAGGTGGCCGAGGTCCTGCGCGAGGCCGCCGGAGCCGGCCGGATCGACCTCGACGAGCTCGACGAGCGCCTGGAGGCGACGTACGCCGCGCGCACGTACGCCGACCTGGTGCCGATCACCCACGATCTCCCCACCGGGTCGCTGACGCGGCTGCCGCACCAGACGCCCGAGCAGCGACCGTCCGCGATCGTCCGGGGCGGCCCGGCGGAGGAGAAGCACGTGGCGATCCTGGGCGGTCTCGAGCGCAAGGGTGTGTGGACCGTGCCGCGTCAGCTCACCGTCACCTGCTTCATGGGCGGCGCCGACCTCGACCTGCGGCGCGCGCAGTTCGCCGGGCCCGAGGTGGTGATCACGGTCAACGCGGTCATGGGTGGCGCCGAGATCAAGGTCAACCCGCAGACCCACGTGATCATGGAGGGCACCGGCATCCTGGGTGGCTACAGCGGTCCCGACGACGACCCCGACGACGGAGCCCCGGAGCTGGACGCCGGGAGTCCGGTCGTTCGCATCCGGGGCTTCGCGGTCATGGGCGGCGTGAACGTGGTCCGCCGCTCCTGACCCTCACTCCTGCGCCTGCGCCTCCTGCTCACCCGGGGTCGCGATCGCGTCCTGCTGCTCGGCGACCTCCTGTGTCGAGGTGTCCGACGGGATGGTGCCGGCGGACGAGGAGTCGATGGTGAGGTTCTCGCCGGTCGCCGGGTCGAACAGGTGGATCTTGCTGCCGTCGACCCAGATCTCGGCCTCGTCGCCCTCCTGGACCCGGCTGGCGCCGTCGAGGGAGATCACCAGCTGCGTGCGCAGGGCGTCGCCGTCGAGGTCGCGCTCGAGCTGGAGGAGCTGCGCCTGCACCTCGGCCGGCGCCTCGAACGGGATGTAGGCGTACGCCTCGTTCCCCAGCCACTCGACGACGTCGACCTTGGCCTTGAACGTCGACCCCGGGGCCGCCTTGCCGGACTCCATCACCGCGGCGTCCTCGAAGTGCTGGGGACGGATGCCCGCGATCAGCAGGCCCTTGTCCTGGGCCTTGCGTGCCTTCTCCTCCGGGATCGCCACCGTGCCGAACGGCAGCTTCACCGAGCTCCCTTCGACGGTGGCGGGCAGGAAGTTCATCGGCGGGCTCCCGATGAAGCCGGCCACGAACAGGTTGACCGGGTTGGTGTAGAGCTCACGCGGCGTCGCGAGCTGCTGGAGCACCCCGCGCTTGAGCACAGCCACCCGGTCGCCCAGCGTCATCGCCTCGGTCTGGTCGTGGGTGACGTAGACCGTGGTGATGCCGAGCCGGCGCTGGAGGCGCGCGATCTCGGTGCGCATCTGACCGCGCAGCTTGGCGTCCAGGTTGGACAGCGGCTCGTCGAACAAGAACGCCTCGGCGTCGCGCACGATGGCGCGTCCCATCGCCACGCGCTGCCGCTGACCACCGGACAGGTTGCCCGGCTTGCGCTCCAGGTGCTCGTCGAGCTCGAGGGTCTTCGAGGCGTCACGGACCTTCCTGTCGACCTCGTCGTTGCTCGCCCCGGCAAGCCGCAGCGGGAACGCGATGTTCTCGTAGACGGTCAGGTGGGGGTAGAGCGCGTAGTTCTGGAACACCATCGCCAGGTTGCGGTCGCGGGGCGCCAGGTCGTTGACCCGCTTCCCGCCGATGACCATGTCTCCTGAGGTGATGTCCTCGAGGCCGACGATCATCCGCAGCAGCGTGGACTTCCCGCAGCCCGAGGGCCCGACGAGGATCATGAACTCCCCGTCCGCGACGTCGATCGACACGTCGTTCACGGCCGGGAAGCCGTCGCCGTACTGCTTGACGATGTTCTTCATCTCGATGGCAGCCATTGGATCAACCCTTCACTGCGCCGGAGGTCAGACCGGCGACGATTCTGCGCTGGAACAACAGGACGATGACGATCACGGGGATCGTGACGATGACCGCCGCGGTCGCGAGCTGGGAGTACGGCGGGTTGAACGGATCCGGACCCACGAAGAACGACATCTGCGCCGGGACCGTGCGGCTGCTGGTCGTCGACGTCAGCGAGATCGCGAGCGCGAACTCGTTCCACGCGAAGAAGAACGTCAGGATCGCGGCGGTGAACACACCGGGTGCTGCGAGCGGGACGATCACCTTGCGGAAGGCCTGCCACGACGTGGCGCCGTCGACCTGGGCCGCCTGCTCCATCTCCCACGGGATCTCCCGGAAGAACGCCGAGAGCGTCCAGATCGCCAGCGGCAACGTGAACGACATGTAGGGGATGATCAGGCCCGGCCAGGTGTTGAACAGGTGGAACGTGCGCCACATGTCGAACAGCGGGCTGATCAGCGACACGACCGGGAACATCGCGATCGCCAGGGCGATCGAGAGCACCACCCGCTTGCCCTTGAAGTCGAGCCGCGCGATCGCGTACGCCGCCAGGGTCGCGAAGATCACCGACAGGAGGGTGGCGATGATCGCGATCCCGAACGAGTTGCGCAGGGCATCGGTGAAGTCGCCGTTGGACAAGATGTCCTTGTAGTTCTGGATCGTCCACGACTTCGGCAGGAACTGCGCGCTGCCTGTGGTCGTCTCCGAGACCGACTTGAAGGACAACGAGATGATCCAGGCCACCGGCAGGAGGCACCAGACCAGGATCACGATGAAGCCGACGATGACGCCGGGTCCGATCTTCTGCTTCATCAGCCCTCCCCTCGAGCCGAGGCCAGATCGACGCGGAACAGCTTGACGATCAGGAACGCGATGACCAGCACGGCCAGGAACAGCAGCACCGAGAGCGCGGATCCCATGCCGAGCTGCATCTGTTGGATGACTTGTCGATAGGTCAGGAACGACGAGGACTCGGTGTTCTGGGCACCCGCCGTCATGATCACGATGTTGTCGAAGATGCGGAACGCGTCGAGCGCCCGGAAGAGCACGGCGACCATGATCGCCGCCTTCATGTTGGGCAGGATCACCTTGTAGAGGCGCTGGGTCCAGGTCGCCCCGTCCACCTGGGCGGCCTCGAGCATGTCCTCCGAGACCTGGGACAGCCCGGCCAGGAGCAGCAGCGACATGAAGGGCGTGGTCTTCCAGATCTCCGACGCCATGATCGCGAACATCGCGTGCCAGTGGTCACCGAACCAGTTCTGCTGCGGGCTGATCCAGGGCAGCCAGTGGAACCAGCTGTTGACGAACCCGTTGTTGATGCTGAACGCGAACTGCCAGGCGAACGCCGAGACCACGGTGACGATGCCGTAGGGGATCAGGATCGCGGTCCGCATGAGCCCGCGGGCGATCATGATCCGGTGCATCACCATGGCGAAGGCGAAGCCGATCACCAGCTCGATGGCCACCGTCACCACCATGATGATCACGGTGTTGAGGGTGTCCTTCCAGAACAGCGAGTCGCCGAGGATGACGCCGTAGTTGGAGAGCCCGACGAAGCCCTTGTCCTCGGGCGTGGTGAGCCGGTAGCGGAACAGCGACAGGTAGAGCGCCTGCAGCATCGGGTACGCCGTGACCAGCACCATGATGACCACGGCGGGCGCGACGAGCTTCTGCCCGAGCCGGTTCTCGGCGACCGCCCGGTCGCTGGCCACGACCTTTCCGGGCGGCGTCTTCGCGGACTGGGCCGGAGTTGCGACTGTGGTACTCACAACAGCTTCTTCCCTTCCAGGACCTGTTGGATGAATGTCTGCGAGCTCGCCGGCGTGCTCGACGAGACCGAGCCCGCCGGGTGCCAGGTGCTCTGGATCGCACCGGAGATGTCACTCCAGTACGGCGAGAGGGGGCGTGGGCCCGCGGCCTCCACGGACTTCTGGAACAGCTGGAGGAGGCTCGCCGGGTAGGCGCTGGTGAGCTTGCCGTAGGAGTATCCGGCAGCACTGGACGGCATGTTGCCGGTGTCGACGGCGTACTGACCCTGGTTGTCGGGCGAGGTGATGCACTCGACCGCCTTCCAGTCGAGGTCGGTGTGCTTGGACGTCGAGCTGACGCCGATGCCGATCCCGCCGTACGGCGGCCGCGACGGGGTCCCCTGGACGGTCTCGGGGTACATCGCCCAGCCGAGGTCGTTCAGCGTCGCCTTGTCGCTGGCGTAGTTCTGGTAGATGAACGTCCAGTTCACCTGGAAGGCGCCCTGGGGAGTGGCGAACGGTGCGAGGACCGTGCCCTCGTTGGACACCGACAGGTCGGGCTCGGCGGCCTTGGAGTGCGCCAGCGCGTCGATGACGCTCGCCGCGTCCTTGCCGGCCTGGGAGTTCACGTCGATCTTGGCGTCGACGCCGGCGCCCGGGTCGGTGACCAGGTTGCCGCCGGCGCCCATGACCAGGGCGTTGATCCAGACGACGTACCCCTCGTACTTGTTCGCCTGCACGCCGACCGTGCCGCCGTTGTCGCTGGCGGCCTTGATGATCTGGTCCCAGGTGACCGGCTGGCTCATGTCGAGCCCCGCCTTCTGGGCGAAGGACTTGCGGTACCACAGCGTCTGGACGTTCGACCAGAACGGCGCCACGACCTCCTTGCCGTCCCAGGTCGAGGCCGTGATCGCGCCCTTGAAGGCCTGGGGCAGCTTCGACTTCACGTCGTCCGGCACCGGTACGACGTACTTGGCGGCCGCGAACTCGGCGGTGAAGGCCGGGTCGATGCTCATCAGGTCGATGGAGCTGTCACCGGCGGCGAGCCGGCGGGCGAGCTGAACCCGCTGCTGGCCCGCGTCCTGCGGCAGCACCTGGGTCTCGATCTTGTAGGCACCGTTGCTGGCAGCCGTGCAGCGACTCGCGATGGCGGCCTGGCCACCGGTGTCGGGGTTGATGTACCAGATCAGCGTCGGTGTTCCGCCGCCTCCTCCGCAGGCCGACAGGAGACCGGCGGCGGTGGCGAGTGCGGCGAAGGAGCCGACGACGCGCCGGCGTGAGCCCGATCGACCGGGGGATGAGTAACCACCCCGAGATCGCCTGGGGACGTGCATGATGCGCTCCCTCCACGAAAGGTGAACTACGTCACGTCTAGTCGTTCCCGCAGGTCAGCGCAAGCCTTGACGGAATCCGTGCCGTGTGCGTCCACGGACGTCGTACCCCGTCGTGGACGGTTGTCTCATCCTCTGGATCACGGGGTTCGGCGCCCGGGTCAGCGGGCGGTCGAGGTCTCGCGCCGGGCGGTCCGGTCGATCGCGTCCGCGAAGGTCGCGAACAGCTCGGGTGG
>Ga0207647_10003506_pt1 | contig 11758 bp, 13 predicted proteins | sample KBSCornC2_FD_184295 | JGI IMG/M metagenome (GOLD analysis project Ga0207647, IMG submission 184295) | Corn rhizosphere microbial communities from Kellogg Biological Station, Michigan, USA - C2 (SPAdes) (version 2) | ecosystem: Host-associated > Plants > Roots > Rhizosphere ...
CAATTGCTCCTGAACATGCATTTATTCGTTTTCCCGATACAGCTGGTAGGCTCTATAATTTTGAAACCACTTCAGGAGTATTGACCACAGATAAATTTTTAATGCAGTCCGGTTTTATTAATGTAACTGCTATAAAAAATAAGATTTATCTGGATACTCTTTCGAAACAGCAGTTTTTAGCTACATGTCTTGCTGATCTCGCTCAGGAATATATTTCTATATACGGCTATGATAACTTTGTTGAAAGTATTATTTCCCGAATACTACAGTTATACCCTAATAGTATACAAGCAAATATGATGCTTGCAAATATGCTTACCGCAAAAGCTTTGAAAGCTATTAAGCAATCAGGTTGTCCAGGTCCTGAGGATTTATCAAAATATCCGTCAGCTTATGCACTGCACACTGATATGTTAAAACAATATTCGGTAATTGATGGTCTGGGCTATATGCCTATGCCGCAGGATGCCTATCAAAATTGGTTGAAAGAAGTGGAAAGCCAAAAAAATAAGCAAGCAGAGCAACAAGCACAAAAACAGCTTAATTATCAATTACAACATACAACTATCAAAAAGATAACAACCAATAACAAGTAAAATTATGAAACGTTTTGAAAGTTTACTCGTCTTAACCCTTGTGATTGGTACCCAGGTATCAGCGCAAATTGCTAACCCTTTTCAGGCAATCAATAAAAGCGAAGAAACGGTTAGCCTTAGTAATGGCAGGTATAAAGAAACCTATGATGATAGTATACTGCAAAGAATAGGCTCAGTTGTTATTAATACGCGTACCCAAAAAATAGCTTCTCTGCTTGATGAAGATAGTTTGATTAAAAATACCATTGACAATACAGCCTCCAGCCGTTGGTATTCAACAGATCCTTTGGCTCAAAAATATCCGGGAATTAGTCCATATGCTTTTTGTTCTAACAATCCAATAATGTTTAAAGAAGTAGATGGAAGGGATTTTGTTTATTTTGATAAAACTGGTCAAGAAGTAAATAGATTCAAAAGCAATGAATTTTTTAAAACATATGTTGGCTCAGAAGAGGGTGGTTTTAAAGAAGTTCCTATGCCTAAAATAATAGTACAAAATCAAAATGGCGTAGCGACAACCGCTGCATATCAAAAAAATGATTACCAAATAGCAGCTTCGACATACATATTTAATCAAATGAAAAATGAAGGAAGTTTGCAATTAGTATCGGATGGTAATAAAAGTATTCCGGCATCCGAAGATTCAAAAATCCCAAACTTAGATCCTACATTAGTCAAAGCAATGACAATACAAGAATCGCAAGCTGGTACTATTGGTACTACGGATGTAATGCAAACAAATAATACAGGAGATTGGAAGTCATTTAAGAGCCATTATGGTCTTTCTAAAGGTAAGACACCAGATGTTAAAACTTCTATTGAGGCTGGGATTAAAATTTTGGCTACAAAAGGGTTTAAAGGCGGTATAACATATGATGCCAAAACAGGAGCGCAAACATATAATTTCCAAGGTTGGAATCAGGCAGTAGACCAATATAACGGAAATGGAGTAGATAATTATGGCACTTCAGTAATTAACATGTATAACAATGCGCGACCTGCAACTCCAACGGATTATTCAACTGGGTCAAAAAGTAAAAAATAACTCTATGTGTGCACGTTTAACATCTGTTATTTTATTTCTACTGTGTATTATGCCTAGTGGGCTTTTTGCACAATCAAATAATAACCGTTCTAACGAGAAGTCTTTTGATTTAATAAAGGCTTATCCCCTAATTAAGGATACCTCACAATTTATTAAACAACTAAAAGTTATTGGCCAGCTTAAAACGGAAAAGATAAATGGCGTGGAAAAAGTTCAGAGCTTTACTAAATTTAAAATAACCGGTTCTGCAAATTATTTTTATATGGTTGAATTAGACTTGCCGCGTGGAACCATGGTGTTATTTCCATGGAAGTATCATATCATTTTTGATGAAAATGGAAAACTAATTAAAGTATTAAATGCAATAAGGACAGAGTTAATACAAATAGCGCCGCAAGCTAATCCTTTTTTACTTGCAGTAAATGCCACAGCGCAGGGTAACGGCAGACACGAGCTTTATAAGTTTTATCATGGTAAGCTGATCAATGTTTTAACGTATCCTCAAGATTTTTGTATTCGCACATACGACTGTAACCAGGATGAATTTGTCAATAAACCCTATGAATTGGCTTTAATGGTAAAAGATGTAAATAATGACGGCTATTCAGATATATTATTTACAGGTCAATTAAAATTAATAATGGGAGTATCTAAAAATAACGTTTGGTATGATAATGAAAAACGAGACGGAAGAATTATTAAGTATTCTATGGAAAATCCATTTAGGCTTATACCAATAAAGCTTGTTTTTATCTACAATGTTAAAAGCGGTTTGTTTAAAATAGCAGGGGACTATAAAAAATATTGTACCGACAATTTATATAAGCTTGTTTATAAAGAAAGCTAGAATACTCAATTGTAAAAATGAAACGCTTTATTTCCATGCGATGAAGTATTATGTGTTCATTGTATTGACCCTGCATTTAGTTAGTTGTAAGCAAGCTATGCATCTGCAAGAGAATGTTGTATCATTTAAAATAACCAATAACATCCGATATAGCTCTGATTCAACAACTAAATTATTAGGCGATACTATTGTAATAACTGATAAGGAGGTAATACAGGGTTTACTTAAAAAAATGAATGACAACAAAATTGAATTTGCAATTTTTCTTGATCATTACAAGGTTATAATTCAATATCCGGATAGTACGGTTAATATAGGTATTAACGGTAATGGCATTCGAATAAATGGACAGGTATGCAGGACAAAGAGTAATATAGAAACACTGTTAAATAAGTACATGACTAAATAATAAAAATGAGTGTTATATCCACATTGCGTCAGGCTGCCGTTTCCCTAGTGCTTATTTTTATTCCGGTTAGAGCTGTTTGGGCAAGTTCAGATACACTTTTGGTCAGGTATCAGAGCGCATTTAATACTATTGTAAACTTAGCTGATGCAAACGAAAGAGGCGATTTTAAAAAAGCAGTTTACACAGTGGAGAATACTTACTGGGGTAATTCAATAGATCAAAATAAATTTAATGATATTATTACCCGCATGGCTACGATTTGCAATGCGTGGGTTAAGGCAAACAAGGTGCCATATTCATTTGAGGATTCTGCAAACTTTAGTGCTAATCTATCGATTTTTAAAATATTAAAAGACACAATTAAACTTTCTGTGGATGGGAGTGCCTTTACACTGCTGCCGTTTGAATATGACTTTGATGATTATGCCGGTAAAGATGACTGGAGTAAAATGTTTGTCACCAAATTGCTGAATACACATTCAGGGAACTGTCACTCTCTTCCATTCCTCTATAACATACTGGCAGACGAATTAAATGCTAAATGCTGGCTGGCATTGGCGCCTGGACATATTTATATAAGGAATTATTCAAAAAAGGATGGCTGGTATAATACCGAATTAACAACTGGAGATTTTCCGGTTGATGCCTGGCTTACTGCTTCAGGATATATTTCGCTCCAGGCACTGCAGAGCGGCTTGTATTGCGATACTTTAAGCAATCAGGAGTCCATAGCGCTTTGCTTATTAGACCTTGCAAAATGTTACGAGCGCCAAACAAAAAACTATTACGATGGCTTTATTATACAATGCTGTGAAAAGGTGTTAGCATATCATCCGCTAAATGCTGTTGCAATGTTGCTTAAAGCAGAAACTACAAAACAAATATATGAACGTCAAAAACTGGAGAAGAACAAGCTTGCTGACAGTTCTTATGTAAGTATGGAAAAGCAATATTTGTTGTTATATAATTTAGGTTACCGCGAAATGCCCAATGAGATGTATCGAGAATGGCTTGCATCAATAATAAAACAAAAAGACAAATACCTAAATAAGAATATGTTAAAGTGATACTTATATATTAGGTATATAAGCCTTCCATTGAAGTTTTTAACTTTTATTTTTCTTTTTTTAATCAAATTTTATGTTCATATGTTTTTATGACGTATTTTTACGTTATAGGTTAAAGCATGCATAATATATTTATTTCCTTACCCTCAATCTTTTTAAACATGAAGAAAACAGCATTACTATTGTCGCTTTCCCTGTTGGCGGTTACGCAAATATTGGCTCAATCGAAAATGAAGCCTGCGCTTAACTGGAATAATGCACCTCATAGATTAATAAAGAAGTTGCTGCAGGCTCAGTCACAGTCTCACTTGGGTGCAAAAACGACTACTCCTTCTGAGCGACTCAAGAGCAGCGATTACGATTGGCAGTACTTTACATTTAATGTTGACGATAGTATTCGTTATGAATATAGCGGCAGTCGGGCTTCTACTTTTGATCTTAATGAGATGAGCTTTAGTTTCCCTACTACTCCATATGACTATGATGAGCCAATGGCTAATATATCTTACTATATTCCTCGTACTATGAATGTGCTATGCGATACAGCTTATGCATGGGCTAAGAATAGGTCAACGGGCCACTATAGCCCCTCCCGATCTACTTATGCTGGCTATGATGCTAATAATAATCTGTTGAGTTATTACAACATTTATGTTGATACCACGTATAATCCTGACCTTAGCTACGCTAACAAATTTGATGCATCAAATAAAATAACGGCCAATATTTGGTTTGGCCGTTCCGGCGCTGCATGGGACACTTCGGCTGCCAGGTATTTTACGTATAATACAGCAGGTCAGCTTATACAGGATAGTATGTTCTCCTACGCTTCCGGTATATGGTATTCGCAAAAAAAGTATAAGTACAGCTATGATGGAAGCGGAAAACCTATTTTAATAAATGCATTTGACTGGGACACTACTGCTTTAAAATGGTTTAACAGTTCAAATTATACCATTAGCTACTATGGTACTGGTAACCTGCAAAGTGTATTCGTCACTCAGGATACAGGAACAGGTATGTTCCCGACATACAAAGACAGCTTGGGTTACGCTTCAGGTTATAATTACTTCAACTATTATATGGCATATAGCTTTACTGATACTGGGCGTACTGTCAACGCTATTATGCACAAATACATAGGTTCCTCTGGTCTTCCTGATTCGGTAAATACTTCAGAACTCATCTATTTCTATACTTCTGGTGGCATCGTTGCTCAAACGCTTTATTTTAACGACTATTATTACTACAATACATATGGCGACCCTGTAGCCTGGGTTCAGTATTTAAACATGGGTAGCGGTTATAAGTACAACGCTCAGGAAAATTTCTTTTATGAGACGCTAACAGGCATAGCAGACGTGCCTAATAAAACCGATATTTCCATCTATCCTAACCCCGCCAATAATGTCGTAAACCTGAAACTAAGTAATACGGCTATAGATAAGAACATAACAATAAATATAATAAATACATTAGGGCAGGTTGTGAAAACTCAAACAGCTACCGCGCAGTCCACTATGCAAGTCTCCGTGTCAGACCTTGCACCTGGTACCTACCTCATGTATATAAAAGAAACAAACGGCAGCCTTTGGCGCGTTCAGAAATTGATAAAAGAATAAATAAATATTGATCATTTAAGTTATCATTAAAGCCTTTCTCTTTTGGAAGGCTTTTTTATTGGCTCATTCATTCTCATAATATCATTCTATCTCTTTAATTATAAATTTCCCATTGTGGATATGTTTATTTGGAAACGCTATTTAGGTAGGGGTATCTTGCTATAGATAGCTGGCATCTTGCTGTTTATCTATAAGTTCTTTGAAATCTTTGTAAACCCTCATGAGGCACATTTGGGGCATAGTAGGGTAGTAATGGGGCATAAATGGGAAATCTCGAAAATGATAATATGGTTGTCGGTAAAGAGGTTCAACCCATTTACCTTCGTCCCTCTCTTTTTATGGAATTTTGGGCATTTCTTTACTTACACTCATAATTAAAGTGATGCACCTGTTCCTCGCTTGCCCCCGTAGAGCGATAGAATTCTATAGCATGTGCATCTTCCTGCTGCGCTTCCACAAACATTGTCTTTATGTTATTCACATTACACTGCTCCCTTAGTGCAGCAATTAGTTGCCTGCCTATCCCCATTCTTTGGAAGGTAGTTTTAACACCTAAATCATAAATGTAACATTCAGAATAGGAAGCATAATACATAGGCAGTTCATAAGCCGTCAGTCCGCCCACTACCTCGTCATTATTAATGGCTGCCATGCATATAAAGGTAGGGTTGCTCAGTAGCTGTAGTACATACGCTTCCTCTGCAGTAGTAGGTTCTTTTACCCCAAATACTTCCTGCAGTGTCAGAAACAGCTTTTGAGCTACTATTGCATCAGCTATTCCCAGTCGCTTTATTTTTATTGTTGCTGTAGTCATGGCGCTTGAATTACCTCTAAAATAACTTATCTGCCTTGTTCATTTATATTTTTACTTTTGCAGAAGCATATTTGGAGTGACAAGAGACTTAATTGCAGACTATTATGAAGAGTATTATTGCGTTATTTCTGTTGACAATCGCTTTTTCTTCTCATTGCTTCGGTCAGGTACCGGTATCTAAAAAGGCAGAGAAGCAGCTAACACCTGAAGATAAAAATGCACTCTGTTTCCCGCTTCAGAAAGATGATGTCTACTCCCTCTACAGCTATATCATAGACCTCAGGGACGAAAAGGTACGCAAAAAGTATGCATACCTGTTCGCTAAGTATAACTATGAGTTTAGTGGCTACGTATGGGCTGGAATACTAAAGGGTATTATCAAACAAGCTGATGACAAAAACATCACGAGACACGTTTTTGTAAAAGGACAGGAGAGCCTCGTCACCTTTACCATCACGCAATACCAGGTCGCCGATAAGTTCCCCACCTTCATCTGTCCCATCTTCTCCGATCTTCGCCTGTTCGAAAAGTATATAAAATCAGCAGATCGCCATAAGATCAAAAACTACTGATCGGTTTATTTAAACCACTCACCATCCATCGGTATTGCACACTGCCCGCTAAGCTTGTGTTTTTCTAACGCGGCCCTAATATCCATCCGGCTTTCCGTACCATGATTTACAGCTTCAAGATGCACTACATATACCTTTGCATCACTGGCATAAATACATAGAGTAACGATATCGGCGATGTCCATTACTATTGGGTCTCCGGTCACAAAGCGTGCAGCGCCTCCGTTCACTATTATATCCCTTGGCTTAAAGGTATCCAGTGCATCTTGTACCTCCTGGCACCAAATAGTATCGCCGGCTATATAAAGGCTATTAGCATTGTGTTTTATTACGTACCCTGACACCGCGCCCATACGTTTTCCTGTTTCGCCCGTGCCATGCTGGCCACCGGTTCTATAAATGGTTATCTCATCCCAATCCGTACGATGATCCACAGACACTACATTGGTAAAGCCTTGTTCCCCAAGGGTTGCAACATTTGCAGGCTGGCAGAAGATCAATATGTCTTTAGGCAATAGCTGTTGCGCCTTTATATCCCAATGGTCAAGGTGTACGTGTGTTAGTAATACAGCATCAGTTTGGCTTATTAGCGATCTTAACTCTTGCTCGCCAATGGGTAGGTCTACTAATGGGTTCTTAATATTCCTCGAAGTATGCATAAAAGGCTCATGGCTGCCTTTCTCTGCCAGCATGGGATCCACTATTATTGTCTTTCTATTCACCTTTAGCACCAGGCTTGCATTACGCAATAGTTGTACGTTCATTATAAAGCATTTAATTTTGAAAGCGCAAAGTTGTAGCTATCATCCCTTACACTCAAGAAGTTTACTTTTTTGTAACCCGTTTACATTTTGGTAACTATGGATAATAAACAGTTCAAACATTGTGGACTTAACGTAACACTCAATATACTTTCAGGTAAATGGAAGCCAATTATCCTGTATCACCTATTTCATACAGGTGAGATGCGTTTTACTGAGCTTTGGCGTATTATTCCTAAAGTCGCAAAGAAGGTTTTGCTTGATCACCTCCGGCAAATGGAGTCTGACGGTCTTATTCTCCGAATAGAAAAGCATAGCTTTCCACCGGAAGTTTCCTATTGCATTTCAGACAAGGGTAGGGCACTCGGCCCGGTACTCGCTGCCATGGAAAACTGGGCAAATGAATATGCTCCCGCCGAAGTAGAACTCGAAAAAAAGCGCAAAAAATAAAGGGCCGCTTTTGAGCGGCCCTTGCATATAATGTATGTATAACTACTATGGGAATATACCCAGCTCTTCATAAGAAACGCCCACCTTATTGATAGCCGTAATGAAAGCTGCAGTACGCATATCAGGCACATTCAATGAAAGCAGGTTTTCGCGGATCTCGTGGTAAGAACCGATCATTGTATCTTCCAGGCCGGAGTATACCAGGTCTGCTTCATCCGGGCCATGCAGTATCACAGAGCGTTCTATATCGCTAGCTTTCTTGCCGGTCAGGTCTTCTACTGTTTTCAGTATTCTTCCGTTCTGGTTTTCGCTGAAGCGTTTGTCCATGCGGCCGAAACGTACGTGGCTCAGGTTTTTCAACCATTCGAAGTAAGAAACGGTTACGCCACCTGCGTTCAGGTACATGTCAGGCACTATTATTACGCCTTTCTTGTTCAGTATTTCATCAGCTTCCGGAGTCAGTGGACCATTCGCACCTTCACCTATTATCTTAGCTTTTATGCGTGCAGCGTTAGAGCCGTTGATCTGATTTTCAAGCGCAGCAGGGATCAGGATATCGCAATCCATCTCCATTGTTTCAGCACTTACTTTTATGTTTGTAGCACCAGGGAAATTAAGGATAGATCCTGTTGATTTGCGATGGGCAACTACATCTTCAAGGTTCAAACCTTTTTCATTGTAGATACCACCTTCGTATTCAGCCAGGCCTACTATTATAGCGCCGCCTTCAGAGAAGAATTTTGCTGCATGGTAGCCTACGTTGCCTAAACCCTGTACTATTACTTTTTTGCCTTCCACGCCGGTTGTTAAGCCCAGGCGTTTCATATCGTCAGCTACGTTACATACTTCGCGTACACCATAGTATACACCAAGGCCGGTAGCTTCTGTGCGTCCGCGCACACCGCCTTGTGTTACAGGTTTACCCGTTACGCAACCCAGTGCATCTACTTCACCCGGTTTCAGGGAAGCGTATGTATCGGCTATCCAGCTCATTTCACGTGCACCTGTACCATAGTCAGGAGCCGGAACGTCTATACCAGGGCCTATAAAGTTTTTCTTTACCAGCTCACTTGCATAGCGGCGTGTTATCTTTTCCAGTTCAAATGGAGTATAATTCTTTGGATTGATGCGGATACCACCCTTAGCACCACCAAATGGTACATTTACTATTGCACATTTGTAGGTCATCAATGCTGCCAGCGCCATCACTTCATCCTGGTTCACATCCATGCTGTAGCGAATACCGCCTTTACATGGCAGTTTGTGCTGAGAGTGCTGTACACGGTAAGCTTCTATTACTTCTATTTTGTCACCTATACGTACAGGGAATTTCAGTTGCAGTATCGAGTTACAGGCTTTTATCTGTTCCAGGATGCCTTTTTCAAATCTTGTAAACTGTGCGGCTTTATCAAAGTTGCGCTCTACGCCACGGAAAAAGCTATACGCGTGGGCTTGTGTTGCTGAATTGGCAGTTGCTGTCTCTACCATACAATGGTTTTAGATTAATTAGTTTGTTAGATTATTTATTTTTCTCAAGCTTACTGATCTTACGATCTATTCTTATAAGATATGCTATAATCCCCGCAAAGATAGTAGCTAATACTAAAACAACAACGTATATTTTGCCGTTAGATCGCATGGTATCTGCCATCTCAGGTTCATTCGCCGTTTGTGCTTTGCTTATTATTGCTGTTATCAGTATCAGCAGTGTGGTGATAAATGATGCTTTACGCATTGTTATTATGGTTTTTTTCAAACTCAAATTGAAAATTATTCTCTTTTTCAAACTTCAATAGTCCCCAGCGTATTTTCAGTGTAGCTATCCACAGGCCTATCAGGAACCAACCTATCACCGCAGGGTAGAAAACCATGCGCATATTGCTGTCCAGATCATATTGGTTAAAGCCCGGGTTGCCACCATTACCTGGGTGCAGCGAATCTACCATGCGGGGCAGAACCCACAGCAGTGGTATCATCAATGCATAGGCAAATATGTTATATACCGCACTTATTTTGGCTCTCTTCTCGTCGTCTTTCAGGCCCCCGCGTAGTATTATGTATGCGAAGTAAATAAGCATGCTCATAGCTGTGCCCAATTGTTTAGGGTCGTTACTCCATGGTGCACCCCATGTATAGTTAGCCCATTCCATACCACTCAGCATACCCAATATACTGAAAAAGATACCTGTGTTCGTTAACTGCGATGCATATACATCATCGCGTAGGTTACCACCGCGCAGGTATTTTATAGAGTAAATAAAAGAGCCGGTAAACAGCAATATCATCGTAAACCACATAGGTACATGATAATACAGGTTGCGGATAGACTCATTGATGATGTTAAGACGTGGTACCGGCATTAAAATGCCCCCTATTACGGTGTAACCGAGGCAAATAACACAGAGCACTTTCCACCAGGATCGGCGCATACGTTCTTTGTAAATTTTAGCAAAAATAGTAATTAGGAATTTGGAACAAGAAATTTGTTTCTAATACTTTTTTAGCATCGTATTTATTTCAATGTGAGCAGTGTATGATTATTTCAGAACTTCTTTCCTTTCATTATCATAGTAGTAAGCGTGGTGAAATTTAATATTTCTGCACTCAAAAAATCTTTCGAATCTTTGCACCCGATAATAGCAGTTATTCTTTTTTCTGCTTTTATTGCAAAGCATATTGTATAGTTTTTCGTCTATATAAAACGCGCAGCTATAAACCAAAACTATCACACCACTATGAATATTGGAACAGGCATCCGCTCTATTAGAGTTAAGAAAGGTATAACCCAATCTCAACTGGCAGCTATCACAGGTCTTTCTCCCACATCAATATCACAGATAGAAAAAGGGGTGAAACGTCCCAGTTCAAAAAATCTGACGAAAATTTGCGAAGCGCTGGAAGTACCTGAAGCCTTAATTTATTTACTTGCCATGGAACAGGAGCATATTCCTGAGCACATGAGGCCAATGTACGATATGCTTTTCCCCTCTATAAAGAGTATGCTGCTCACCATTCTCGATGAGAATGATGATGACATAGATAATCCTAAAAAACCGGACAGCGAAAAATAACGCTTATTCCTGCCACAGGAAGGGGAATAGTATTAGTCCGAGTACCATTACCAGCAGGTCCAGCATTAGTAGTATCAATGCAAGTGTCCACCAGCCTGGCTGATATACCGGAGATATTGCCTTCATAGCCAGATTGCTCAGCATCATCAGCACAGGTGTCACCAGCGGGAAGCCCAGTATGGCCATCAGGGCAGAATTCTGTTGCGCTCTGGCCGCTATCGCCGACAAAAACGTAAATACTACCGACAAGCTTATACTGCCCACAGCACTTATTACCACAAACAGGCTCACCTGCACCAGTGGCATACCTAACAATATGGAAAATAATAACAGGCTCACCAGGCTCATAACAAGCATAAGTGTTACGCTGTATATCATTTTTGCCAGCAAAAAAGTAGTGGGCTTTACAAGTGTGAAATAGTAGCGGAATCGGTTAGGGTGCTCCTGCAAAAAACTCTTTGCTACAGAGTTTACTGCCACAAACAGTTGCGTAAGCCAAAACAA
>Ga0207647_10003511_pt1 | contig 11752 bp, 14 predicted proteins | sample KBSCornC2_FD_184295 | JGI IMG/M metagenome (GOLD analysis project Ga0207647, IMG submission 184295) | Corn rhizosphere microbial communities from Kellogg Biological Station, Michigan, USA - C2 (SPAdes) (version 2) | ecosystem: Host-associated > Plants > Roots > Rhizosphere ...
GCGGATTCCGTCCCATTTCCACTCGGCCGCATAATCATCCAGCGAGACCTTCGTTTCTTCGAGCGCGTGGGCGAGCATGAAGGGCCTGAACACGGGCACGTCGCGGACGAGCGGCTGGCCTGCGCGGCCTTCCGCCCAATCGAACAATTCGGTGAAGGGGGGTGTGAGGCCGTGCCAGACTTCCTCGACGGCATCGACCTCCAGCGCGAACGCATCTGCGAGCGCCTGTTTCGCCAGTCGCGCATTGACGCCTACTCGAAGCTCGCCAAGCGCGAGTTTCAGCAGGGCAAACCGGCCCGAGGCGTCGAGATGGTCGAGCATCCGCGACAGCATCCTCGGCGCCTCCATCTTCCCCGCCGACCGCAACAGCTCGATCGCCGCACTGATGCTGATCGTCGCATCATCGACATCGGGCGGCTCGCCCGGCGGCGTCGGCCATAGCAGCGAGACTGTCTCCGACGTGTCACCAACGTAATCGCGGCTCATTGCAAACAGCACCGGGTCGATGCGCTCGGCCACCAATGCGCGGACCGCGGCCGGCTTCACATGGGGGATGTCGAGCGTTCCGGTCAGCGCGGCAAGGCCGTAGCCGCGGTCCGGATCCGGCGTATCCTTCAGATAGGCGCCGATCAGCTTGAGCTTGGTGTTGCGCGAGCGCGTGTAGACGAGGTCGTCGAGCAGCTGCGAAAAGGCGCGCATCGCGCCTTAATGCATGAACGGCGCTACGGTGTCAGTGCAGGCGAACGGCGACCGCAGCGAGGATCGCGGTGCGCTCCCGCTCCGAGTGGCAGTCGAGCGCTTCCTCGACATGCTCGAGGCACGATTGCAGCGTGACCCGGCAGCCCGGCAAAAGCGCGCGCTGCGCCGTCGACCGGGCGAGGCTTTCCAGCGCGCCGAGCCCGTGGGCGGCGGCGAGCTTTCGGATGTCATCCATCCTTGCGTGAAGGTCGAGCGGGGAAAGGCGAAGGCCGGCGCTGCGGATTTCATCGATGCGCCGCCCGACTTCGTTTCTTACCTTGGCTAGCGGGTCCTTGGCCATTGCCGAGCCTCCTCGAATGAACGGAGGTTCTGCCAAATGGGTTAACGGCTCGTTACGCGCGTGCTTCGGTTGACAGAATCGCTCCCGTTTGCCATGGGACGCCGCGACTTTTGGGGCGGCCGCGGCCGCTTTTCTTTTTTCCGTTGGGATCGATCAATGGCCAAGCCGGCAACCGTCAAGATCAAGCTCGTCAGCAGCGCTGACACGGGCTTCTTCTACGTGACCAAGAAGAATCCGCGCACGCAGACCGAGAAGCTGAGCTTCAGGAAGTACGACCCGGTCGCGCGCAAGCACGTCGAATTCAAGGAATCGAAGATCAAGTAAGAAGCCTCAGGCGTCTTCTTCCCCGCCGGCCTCGCCCGGCCCGGGGCCGTCATCCACCTGATTCGCCTGGCTCTCGGGATTGTCGATTTCCGACTCGTCCGCCTGATTGGGCGTGTTTCGCTCACCGGGGCCGTTAGAGCCCTCGGCCTCTGACCTGAGCAGCTCGTCTACCGTCTCAGCGAAGCGAACGACCGAAATCGGCTTCGACACATAGGCCTGGGCGCCGGCCGCCCTGATCCGTTCTTCGTCGCCGCGCGCAGAATAGGCTGTCACCGCCATGATCGGGACGTTGGCGAGGTCCTCGTCCTTGCGAATGAGCCTTATGAGGTCGAGGCCGCTGACATGCGGCAGCTGGATGTCGGTGATCACCAGGTCGGGCGAGAAGCTTCGTGCCGCGTCGATCGCGTTGCGGCTGTCGGTCACGGCCTCGGGCTCATGGCCATGCGCTGCGAGCAGGTCGCAGAACAGCTTGATGTTGAGGGCATTGTCCTCGACGATCAGGATCTTGGCCAATTCGCCTCCTTCAACCCGTTCAGATACCTCTAGGCCGTGGCACCCCGGATACCAAATGATCCCGTCGCGCTTGCACTTGCTGCGCTTGCCGCAACGCTCGGTTCCGAGCGTCGGGCGCAGCGGTTCGTCGACATGACCGGAATTGGGACCGACGAGCTCAGGCGCAGGATCGACGATCCGGCCCTTCTTGCGGCGCTGTTGCGCTTCCTCGAAGCCTACGAGCCCGATTTGCTTTCTGTTGCCGAGGAGCTTGGCGTCGAACCGTCGGAACTCGTAGAGGCCCGGCGCATGCTCGAAGAAGGAAGCGCATGAAGACGATTCTCATCACCGGCGCGACTGCCGGATTCGGCGAAGCGGCTGCGCGCAAGTTCGCTGCAGGCGGTTGGAATGTGGTCGGGACCGGTCGTCGTGGCGATCGGCTGAAGAAGCTTCAGGCGGAGTTGGGGGACGTCTTCCTTCCACTGGAGATCGACATGCGCGACCGGTCGGCGGTCGAGAGCCTCGCGCAGCTGCAGGCGCCTTGGGGCGACATCGACCTCTTGCTCAACAATGCCGGCCTCGCGCCCCCGACGGACCCGCTCCCCGACACCGACTGGGAGCGGATCGAACAGGTGATCGACACCAACATCACCGGCCTCGTGGCGCTGACGCGCTCTCTTTTGCCCAAGCTCGTCGAGCGCAAGGCCCAGATCATCAACCTGTCGTCCGTTGCCGCGATCTATCCCTATAAGGGCGGGGCGGTCTACGCCGGGACCAAGGCGTTCGTCCGCCAATTCTCGCTAGACCTGCGCTGCGACCTTGCCGGCACCGGCGTCCGCGTCACCTCGGTAGAGCCGGGCATGGCGGAGACCGAGTTCACCATGGTTCGCACCGGCGGCGACAAGGCCGCGTCCGATGCCCTCTATGCCGGGATCGATCCGATGACGTCGGAGGACCTGGCGGATCTCTTCTGGTGGCTCGCCAACCTGCCGCCGCACCTCAACATCAACACCGTCGAGCTGATGCCCGTCAATCAAAGCTGGGCCGGCTTCAGCCTTCACCGCGAGGGTTGATTCCGGCGCTGGCGAGTGCTTGGGGCTTGCCCATGAGCATCGACCAGCGCCTCGCCGAACTCGGCATCACCTTGCCCCAGCCCGCCGCTCCGGTGGCGGCCTATGTCCCCGCCGTCGAGCAGGGCGGCCTGCTCCATATCTCAGGCCAGGTCAGCTTCGCCGAGGACGGGACCCTGATCAAAGGGCGCGTCGGCGAGGACGTCGACGTCGAGGGCGGAATTGCCGCAGCGCGACGCTGCGGGGTCATGCTGCTCGCCCAGATGAAGGCCGCGCTCGGCTCGCTCGACCGGGTGGAACGAATCGTGAAGCTTGGCGTGTTCGTCAACAGCGCCGCCTCGTTCACCGATCAGCCCAAGGTCGCCAACGGGGCGTCGGAGCTGATGCAGGACGTGTTCGGCGAGGCCGGTCGCCATGCGCGCAGCGCGGTCGGCGTCGCCGCGCTGCCGCTGGGCGTCGCCGTCGAAGTGGACGCGATCGTCGCCGTCAGGGCCTGATCCCCTCGACCCCGGGCCACTGGGGTTTGCCCACCGTGGTCTGCATTATGGGCCGGGCTTTCCCGAGAACAGCCTGATTGCCTTTGCCGCGGCACTCGAAACAGGCACAGGCATCGAGTGCGATTTGAGGCTCACGGCGGACGATCGGATCATCGTCTTTCATGATGCCGATGCGCTGCGCATTTGCGGCAGCCCGTTGAAGGTCGGCCAGACTCGATGGGCCGAGCTTTCCCGGCTTAGCGTTGGTGAGCACCCGATTCCGACGCTCGAATCCCTGTTCATGCTGGTTGGCGGCCGCGTGCCGCTGCTACTTGAGGTCAAGATCGAGAAGGACCTCTGGCGTTGGAAGCACGCCTTTGGTCCGGCTTTGCGTGGCTATCCCGGCCCGTTTGGCGTGATGAGCTTCGATCCCCGCATTGTGAAGATCCTGAAAGAGAACATGCCCGACGTCCGTCGCGGCCTGGTCATACGCGACAGCTTGTCCCCCTTACGGCGGCTGCTGGCCATATGGCTTGCCGATCCCCAATTTATCGCGGTGGAGAGAACGGCGCTGGGTAAGCCCTGGGTAAATCGCGCGCGGGCGCGAATGCCTGTGTACAGTTGGACCATCACTTCGGCGGAGCAGCGCGCGCAAGCGGCGGTTCAGGCCGACGCGCTCATTTGGGAAGGCGATGGCCGACCGCGAAACTGAGATCATCGCCAAGATCGCCTCGGGCGTGTCTGGGCTGAACGCGCGCGCCTGGGACCGGCTCGGCGCGAGCGACCCGTTCCTCAGTCACGCCTTCCTGTCCGCGCTCGAGGACTCGGGCAGCGTCGGCCCGGGCACCGGCTGGACTCCGGCGCCGATCCTGGTCGAGGACGATGCCGAGCACCTCGTCGCGGCGGCGCCCGCCTATCTCAAGACGCACAGCCAGGGCGAATATGTGTTTGATCACGGCTGGGCGGACGCGTGGGAGCGCGCAGGGGGCCAATATTATCCCAAGCTCCAGGTCGCCGTTCCCTTCACGCCGGTACCGGGTCCGCGGCTGCTGGGGACCCGCCCGCAGCAGCTACTGACGGCCATCGAGGCGGTCACTGTCCAGAACGAAATGTCCTCGGCGCACATCACGTTCATTGACGATGCCGGTGCGGCCGAGTGCGAGCGGCGCGGATGGCTGATCCGGCACGGCGTCCAGTATCATTGGTTCAACCGCGGCTATTCCAGCTTCGACGATTTCCTCGCGACTCTGACGAGCCGACGCCGCAAGGCGCTGCGGAAAGAACGCGCCGCGGCTCTCGACGGGCTCGAGATCAGAATCTTGCGGGGGGCCGAGATCGGACCGGCCGAATGGGACGCGATGTGGGCCTTCTACCAGGATACCGGTTCGCGCAAATGGGGCCGCCCCTATCTCACCCGTGCCTTCTTCGACCTCGTCGGCGAGAGGATGGGCGACCAGCTGTTGCTCTTCCTGGCGTTCCGCGACTCACGCCCGATCGCGGGCGCGCTCAACTTCGTCGGATCGGACACGCTGTACGGCCGCTATTGGGGCTGCACCGAGGAAGTGCCGTTCCTTCACTTCGAGCTTTGCTATTACCAGGCGATCGAATGGGCGATTGATCACGGCCTGACGTGCGTTCAGGCCGGGGCTCAGGGTGAGCACAAGGTCGCGCGCGGTTATGAGCCGGTGATCACAAGGAGCGCGCATTTCATTCCGAACCGCAGCTTCCGCGATGCGGTGGCCCAGTTCCTCGCGGCCGAGCGCGACGGCGTATCGGCGGAGGCCGAATGGCTCCGACGCGAGCTGCCCTATCGCTCGTCGGAGTAAATGCCGACGATCCGTCGGTCCGCGTCTGCCATGCCGCGGTACATCGCCGGTGTGATGAAGCCCCAGGCCGCGTCTCCATCGGGTCCGACGGCGATTAGCCCGCCGCGTCCGCCGAGCGAGGCGATGTCGGCAAGTACCGCATCGATCGCCTGCTGAAGCGTCTCCCCGCCGAGCCGGATGCGCGCGGCAACTTCGTGAGCCGCGACCGCGCGGATGAAATACTCGCCGGACCCCGTCGCCGAAATCGCTGCCGCGCGATTGTCCGCATAGGTCCCGGCGCCGATCAGCGGGGAGTCCCCAACCCGGCCCCAGCGTTTGGCGGTGATCCCGCCGGTCGACGTGGCGGCGGCGACATTGCCGTGCATGTCGACCGCGACCGCGCCGATCGTTCCATATTTGATCGGATCCGCGGCAGCGCCCGCTGCCAGCGCCTCCTCGAGCTGCCGGCGCCGCTCGGGCAGGATGAAAAAGTCGTTCGGTACCTGCTCGATCCCGGCGGCGGCGGCGAACCGGTCAGCGGCTTCGCCCGACAGGAAGACGTGGGGGCCATGCTCCATCAGTCGCCGCGCAAGGCTGATCGGCGCGCGCGTCGTCTTGATGCCGGACACGGCGCCCGCCTGCCGCGTGCGTCCATCCATGATCGCAGCATCGAGCTCGACCTCGCCCTGCTCGGTAAGGACGCTGCCGCGGCCGGCGTTGAAGCAGGGATTTTCCTCCAGGCTGCGGGCGCAGCCTTCGACCGCGTCGATCGCGCTTCCACGGCCGGCAAGGATCGATGAGCCGACCTCGAGCGCGTCCCTCAGGCCAGCGCGAGCCGAAGCCTCGTGCTGGGGGTTGTCATGCGCGATTCGCTCGGAGCCCGCGCCCCCGTGAATGACCAGCCGCCATCTCACCTCTGTCATCGCGGCGGCATTAGCCGGGCCCGTCGCCCTGCGCCAGTTGACGACCGAGTGTCGTTCATATAATTATGATATCAGTTTTCTACGGGAGGCAGAATTGGCCAACGACAAGATCATTGCCCTGACGGCAACCAGCGAGCGGCCGGCATCGACCTTCAGCGGCTATGCGATGCTGCTGCTGCTTGTCGCCGCCATACTCGCAGACATTTATGGCATTCAGAGGTTGGGCAACGACCCAGAGGTCGGATCGGGCATTGTCATCGTGATCGCCGCGACTCTGGTGTTCATCCTGGTGATGCCGGGCTTTTACATGCTTCAGCCCAACCAGGCGGCGGCGATCACCCTGTTCGGCTCCTACAGTGGCACGGACCGCAACACCGGCCTGCGCTGGACCTGGCCGTGGATGGCCAAGAAGAAGGTCTCGGTCCGCGCGAACAACTTCATTTCCGACAAGATCAAGGTGAACGACCTGCGCGGCAACCCGATCGACATCGCGGCGCAGATCATGTGGCGCGTCGTGGACACCGCCCAGGCTCTGTTCGACGTCGACGATTACAAGCAGTTCGTCCGCGTCCAGGTCGAGGCGGCGATCCGCACCATCGGCTCGCGCTACCCCTATGACGACTTCACCCACCAGGAAGTGACGCTGCGCGGCAATCACGACCAGGTCGGAGCAGAGCTTCGCAATGAGCTCCAGGCGCGGCTCAGCGTCGCCGGCATCACCATCGACGAGTGCGGCTTCACCTACCTTGCCTACGCGACGGAGATCGCGAGCGCGATGCTTCGCCGCCAGCAGGCGCAGGCAGTGGTCGCTGCCCGCCAGACCTTGGTCGAGGGCGCGGTCGGCATGGTCGAGATGGCGCTTGCGTCACTGTCCGAGAAAAAGGTCGTCGAGCTTGACGATGAGCGGCGCGCGGCGATGGTCTCGAACCTGATGGTCGTGCTGTGTGGCGAGCGCGACACCCAGCCCGTCGTCAATACCGGCACCCTCTATCAATAGCCCGGGATCGTGGCTGACGCCGAGCGAAAGGCTTACCCGCTTCGGGTCGATCCCGCCCTGTGGGCGGCAGTCGAGCGCTGTGCCGCGGCCGAGCTCAGGAGCGTCAATGCCCAGGTCGAGTGCCTACTTCGCGAAGCGCTGGCGGCGCGCGGCGTGAAGCTGAAGGCGCCGGTGTCGCGCAAGCGCGGGCGCCCGCCCAAGGAGAAATAGGATGAGCGACGGACCCGAGTGGTTTGCCCCGAAGCGCTACGGCTATGGTTCCAGCTTGCCGATTGCTTGGCAGGGCTGGGCACTCACGCTCGGCTTCGTCGCAATCTGCATTGGTCTGAGCATGAGCTTCTCCAACGAGCCACTGCGGCTGTTCGCCCTTCTCGCACCGCTTGTGATCGCCTTCTGCGTGATCTGCGCGCGAACGACCCGCGGCGGCTGGCGGTGGCGCTGGGGTGACGAGGACTAGCCGACCGACAGGTCGCGCTGCTGGTTCACCAGCCGCCATTCATCGAGGTCGGCCAGCATGATCCGCGCTGCCTGCTCGGCGAGGTCGGCCGCGCGCGAGAGGCTGACGTTCTTGTGCAGCTCCTGGTCGATCTGGCGGAGCGTCTCGGCAGTTGCCTTTGACCGCAGCGCATCGCCGCCGAAGTCGGCTTGGAAGCGGATCCCGAACACCGCGGTGCCAAGCGCGGGAAAGCCGGCCGACACCAGGTTGAACCAATTGCCGTAGCTGTTCACGAAATTGGAGCCGAAGCCGAGCCCGATCGCGGTCGCAAGGGTGACCAGGACCGTGGCCGCGAACAGCACCATGCCAATCTGTTCGAGGCGTTTGTCGAGCGCCTCGATCTGCTCGGCGTTGCGCAGGTGATAACCGACCTGCGGTTCGACCTCGTGCGCCGCAATCGCTCCACCCATCTGCGCCGCGCACGTCCGGTCGATCGCCCCGGTGGGGCAGGGCATCGCGCGCCAGACGCCGCTCGCATACCAGTCGATCCAGCGCTTCGGCACCGGGTTGGTCGCGGTCCCCGGCGGGTCGGGGGCAGCGATGCCGAGCAGCTTGAGGCTGCGCATCGGGCGCAGGCGCTCCGCGAGCTGGCGATAGTCGAGCCAGCGGCGGTGCCATTCCTGCCGTTTGCCGATGATCGCGTTCAAAATGATCGCCAGCGTGATCAGCAGCTCCAGCGCGGCCTCCTCGAAATGGAGGTGCGGGGCCATGAACGCGGCGAGACCCAGGCAAACCGCGATTCCGCCCAGCAGGAAATTGAAGATGTGTCCGCTGCGATAGGTTTGCGCGAAATGGGTCGCGAGCCCGTCCGCCCAGTTGTAGGCCTGCTCCAGCTCGTCGATCGGCGCATCGATGTTAAGCGCTTCGGCGCATCCCGCCCGGTAACGGCGCCATTCCTCGCGGCTCTGGGTTGCGGCATGCGCGGCAGTCAGGTCGCGGGCGCGAAAGGGGCGCACGCCGGCCGCGGTCAGCAGCAGCGGATACTCAATCCGGGTCCGGATCCGTCGTATCCGCTCGCCCAGGAAGCGCTTGAGAAACCTCTGCTCCTCCTCGTCCGGTGGCGGCATCAGGAGACCGGTCAGCAGCGCGTCGACATCCTCGCGAGCGAGCGGCCGCGCGACTTCCGGATCGTCGGCGACAGTGACCACCGCGGGGTCGAACGCACTCCACAGGATTCGCGTGTCGCCACCTGGGGCAAGGGGCACATGAACGATCGCGGTGCCACGAGTCAGTGCAAGCTGGACGACCTCGCCCGTGCCGCCCCGGCCACGCGGGGGAAGTCCGTCCCAGACCGCAATCAGGATGTCGCAATGGGCGACCGTTGCACGGCCTGTCATCACATAGGCGTCGAGACCGTGCGCCGGATCACCGGGCAGCTCGAGCAGGCACGCCGCGCGATCGAGCAAAGCGTCGAATCGCTCGCGCGCGGGGGCGTTCGCCAGGCTTGCCCGATATTCGGCCTTGGCGAACGGCACGACAGCCTGCAATTGCCACCCGAGCTCGAGCGCCACCTCCGCCGCGATCTGGTCGGCGCCGTCGGCGATAGGCGAGATGAAGCGCAGGCGGCATTCTTCATTCGCGAAGCAGTCGCGTTCCCTCTCGAGAAGAGAGCGGCCGGCCTGCTCGATCAGCACGAGCACGTCGCGGATGCGGTCACGCAGCACCGGTATGCTGCCCTCGGAGAGGACGTCGGCGCGATGCCCGGTCACGCCGACGCTGAGGACGAACGGGACCGGCGGCGGACCGGCCCTTCCCTCACTGGTCTTACTCACGTCCGGTTCGGGCCGATGCGGGATCTCAGCCGCTCCTCTTCAACGGCGGAACATCCGCATGGCCACCAGTCCGGCCACGAAGGCAATCACCAGATAGAGGGCCAGCTCGCCGCCGGTCATCTCGATTGTTCCGGAGAATGAATAGCTTTTGTCGCAGCAGCCGCCATTGTTGATGATCGGGTCGAGCGTCGACGAACTCTTGCCCGCGTTCACGAAGTTCAGCGTGTAGTGTAGCGTCACCGCGTCGTGACCATTGTGATCGGTAAACGAAAGCAGGGTGTCCGCGGTCGTCGGGTCCGACGGATTGGGATTCGATGTGTGGATTGTCGGCTTGGGAATGTGCGAATCCCACTCCGGCGCTTTCGGATCCTGCGCATTGGCCGTGACCCAAAGCGCGTCCGAATCCTTGGCGAAGTGCCACGTCGAGCCCACGGGGTTTTCGATGAGATAGACGAGGTGGTGATCCCCCGGAGCCTGGGACTTCGGGATGTCCAGCGGCGGATAGCCGCCGTAGCCGCCCTTCACCTTTGTGACGCAATTCTCCATCGTCCATTTGACCGGATCCTTGCTGACATCCGGCGTCAGGACCATGTCCACGTTCGCTTTGCAGGCCATTGCTTTTCCCCCTCTTCTTACATCGCTATTCGATAACCCATTGCGCGTAGTTTGGCGGTCAACTGGGCCGCTTCGTGATCCCGGCCGAGCCGTTGCAGCAGCGTCGCATGATCCTGCATTTCCTCGGGCCGTTCGCTTACTCGCGGCGGAATGGAGGCGAGGCCCTGGGCCCAGGCCGCTCGGGCGGCTTCCAAATTGCCGCGATCCCGTTCGGCGTCGCCAACCAGCCGGTACGCGCGCGCAAGTCGGAATGCGTCTTCGATCTTGTCGGAAGTCTTCGCCTCGCTGGCTGCCGTCACCGCGCGCTTTGCCGCGGCCAAAGCCTCGTCCCTGTCGCCGCGCGCGGTCGCCAGTCCCGATTCAAGCACTGCGCAGGCATAAGCGCCCTTGCGCCATTCGGGGCGGGGCGCCGGACGGCTCAACAACACGCTGATTGTTCGACAACCCGCGGACGCCTGCGTGCTCGACTCGTCGGTCTTGCCGGTCACCAGCAGCAGCCTGGCCAGGCCGATGCGCGTCCGAGCGGCATATTCGAGCCAGGTCGCGTTATTCGGTTCCACGGCAGTCAGCGCGTCGGCGTTGGCAAGAGAGGCGTTGAAGTGCTGAACCGCCAGGTCGACCTGCCCGAGCTCGGCATACAGGTAACCGAGGAAACGCTGTGCGGGGATCAACCGCTCACGATATCTCACGTCATGCGACGGGCTTAACAGCTGCTCATATGTCGCGACCGTGCGCTCGCGCAGCGCGATTGCCCGCTTGTAGTTGCCTTGGGAAAATTCGGCGTCGGACAGCCATGTGAGTGATTCCGCGACGCTCTGGCGGTACGACTTGTTGCCAGGATCGGCCGCGCTAATCGCCTCCATGGTGCGGAGTGCATCGGTGAACTGGGCGACCGCCTCGGCAAAGCGCCGCTGGTCGCCCAACACCACGCCCAGGTCAGTATCCGCATATTGGACTTCCATGCGGTATTTCATGCTGTCGGGCTGCAGCGCGACCATCTGTCGAGCAAGGCGCTGATATTCGCGGAAGGACGATTCGGCCGTCTTGAGGTCGCCGACATTTTGGGCGAATTGACCCACGTAGAACACATTTTGGGCGTGGTCGAAAATCGCCTGCGCGTCGGCCGGATTGCGCCGGACCGCCTCGGCCGTCCCGGCCATCGCCTGGCGGTAGAGGCTAAGCGCGGTCGGAGAATCGCCGCGTGCGTCCGCCACCTGGGCCATCAGGCTGAGCGCCTTTGACCGCTGCGACAGCGCTGCGTCGGTCAGCTGCGACGTGTCCTGCTTGCTGTAATAAGCAAGCACGCGGGACCCGACGCCGTCGAGCGCATCCAGGCGCCCGATCGGCTCCAGCTTGTCCTTGAGGTCACCGAGCATGAAGGCGACCAGGCCCTCGGCCTCGCGGCGCTGCTCGCGCGCCTCGTTGCGCGCCTGGAAGGCCGTGACCGCCAGCGTGCTGGTGACGGCCATCCCCGCAAGCGAACCCGCCGCCAGCCAGGCCATGCGGCGATGCCGCCGCGTCTGGTCGCGCTGGACCAGCTCGTCGAGGCCCACTCCGAGCATGCCAGCGACCAGCTTGAGGAACGCCATGCGCTGGCCTTCGGCCCCCTCGCGAAAGTCGGCGGCGAGCGGCTCAGCGCGCTTGGCCGTCTGGTGTCCGCGGCGGTCATATTTGAAGCGCAGCGCCGGCGGGAAGCATTCCTCCGCCTCGCGGCCCGGCATGTCGCTGGCGAAGGGCTCGCCC